>Ga0182030_10005526_pt1 | contig 26789 bp, 22 predicted proteins | sample 812S3MmetaG_FD_121299 | JGI IMG/M metagenome (GOLD analysis project Ga0182030, IMG submission 121299) | Permafrost microbial communities from Stordalen Mire, Sweden - 812S3M metaG (Illumina Assembly) | ecosystem: Environmental > Terrestrial > Soil > Wetlands > Permafrost | place: Sweden...
ACTCTGGCTCCGGGCCGGACCCTGGACGATGTGATGCACACCTTTGTCCAGGGAATTCACTATGAGCAGAGTGAGCATCAGAGGGAACGCGAAGAGTGGCAGAAGGCGCTCGAAGAGAAGACAGTCCAAAAGCCCGCACAGAAAAAGTGAAGGAGTTCACACCCCGGCGTCCTTCCTGGAAGAGAAGGTAGACAAACCATTTCGAGTAGCTACCTCGTATTCCGCCCCGTTCCCGCTTTCACATCGTGCCGAGACACCAGCCGCTCCTACTCTGCAATCTGCGCGCGGCGCCCCCGGCGTTCAGAAACGACCCCCAGGTCTGCCCCAGGACGCATCGCCGCGCACATCTATAGTCCGGGGGCATGGCGGAAATGACATTGCCCAGGCGCGGGCCATCGGAACCGCCGACACCTGCAGCCGGGTTCTATACTCACTATGGTTGATGAATGGCCAATTTTATGAAGGGACCCATGACTCACGAACCACTCAGCACACTAGCTACATCTCAAGCCTCTGATGACGAAATGCCTGACAGCAATTCTCTTCCACACTCGCCCATTCAAGAGGAACATATCGACTTTCTCTTAGAAGAGGAATTCGCCTGCAACCAAGCCTTCCTGCACTTTTTCCTGAAGGAGGCCGGCAAGAACTTCATAGCGCCCTGGAATGATCCCGTTCATGCGGCGCGTCTCGTGCCCTGCGAAACTTGGAGTTGTCAAGCAGTTCGCTCCGTTACTACAAGTGCCGGAGAGACGGATGTTCTAATCATCTACGAGTCTGCCCACGCAACAGGATCACAAGTGGCGATCCTCATAGAGGATAAAATCCGTGCCGGTTTTCAAAAGGACCAAGCAAAGCGATATCGCGAGCGCGGGGAGGAATGGCAGCAAGGTAAGCGATGGAATAGCTTCTTCACCTGCCTCGTGGCCCCGCAGAAGTACGGGAAGGATAATGCCGGATTCGATACACGCGTCACCCTAGAGACGATCCGCAGCTTCTTTTCGGCCAACGATCATCGAACGCAGTTCAAAGCCGGCGTCTTTGAACGTGCCCTTGAGCACTTCGACGCCACGGGGGTGCAAAAGTTAGATGCTGCCATGACGACATTTCGGGCCTTCTACGCTGATGAAGCGAAGCAGTTTTTTGAACCTGGCGAGGTCGAATGGGATAAACCGCGTGATGCCTGGTGGGACGACAACTGGTTCACTTTCTCGCAGGCCGAGTTTCCTGCGGGCGCCAAAATCTTCTACAAGCCAAAGATGGGGTCGGTAGAACTATGCTATGCGAACGCCGATGCCAGCAGCCTGAAGGAACTACTTACGAAGTGTTCGGACGCGGATGGCATCGCCATCAAACCGATGAGAAAGAGCGCGGCGTTTTGTACGATCGTTAAGCCAATCGACGAATTTTCAAAACCTGAAGACGTGCGACACCTTGTTCAGGAATCCTTCATCGCAGTCCGAAAATTGCTCGCGTTCTATGCTGCCAACATGCCTTTGCTGCGGGTCAAGTTTGGTGGATGATCAGCGCAGGTCACCTTGGCTGGCGGGTGTAAATCGCACGGCGTGGGTATGCACTGCCAAGCGCGAGCTTTACTCCGACGCTCTTGCCTGGGCTTGGAGATTGCGGGATACTTGCCGTAATTGCCGTTACCTATAAGTCGTAGATGATGAGTGCATTGGGGATTTTGCGCTCATTGAGACCGCCCGACCGAATGATTCGAGAGAAGCCCGTTTTTTCGTAGCCGAAAAAAAGAGTCCGTTCTTGCTGGGTGGTCGGCACATTGAATGCCGCGACTGGGAAGTTTCCCCAAGGCACCCGAACAGTTTCGGCCGGTTTCGCTCGTGGCTCTGGTCCGCTTCACTGTGTGACGGTGACGGTAACCGTGCCCAAGGTCTGGCTTAGGGCTGTCCCGTTCGGAGTGGCCGTTATGGTCAATACGTAAGTCTGTGATTTCGATCCACCGCCGCCGCCGCCGCCGCCGCGCCGCAGGCTTAGTTCAAACGCCGCAGGGTCTGGCAGCCACCAGTACGCTTGTGCGATCGGACCAGACTCCTGAGTGAGCGGGAACCACCGCATTATTAACCACCTCGGTCAACTCAGACGTAGAACCTTCTATGAGGATCGGTCTCTATGCCCGCGTTAGCACCCGTGATCAATCTTGCGAAATGCAGTTGCGAGACTTGCGCGCTTATTGCCTCGCGCGCCAGTTGGAAGTTGTTCGCGAGTACGTCGATCTGGGCGTGTCTGGAACCAAGGATTCCCGCCCGCAATTGAACGCACTCATGGACGATGCCCGCAAGCGGAAACTTGACGCGGTTTTGTGCTGGCGATTTGATCGCTTCGCTCGGTCAACCAAGCACCTGCTTTGCACGCTCGAAGAGTTCCGTGGTCTCGGTGTCGGGTTCATCAGCTTCCAGGAGAACATTGAGACGGGTACGCCTCTCGGGCAAGCTCTCTTTACTATCATTGCAGCCGTTGCGGAGCTTGAACGGAATCTGATCGTCGAGAGAGTTTGCGCCGGAATCAGAAACGCGAAGTCGAATGGCAAGCGCCTCGGACGGCCCCGCCAGTACGTTGACATCGACCGCGTTGTGGATATGCGTGCCGCCGGCATGAGCCTGCGACAAGTTGCCGCCAAGCTTGCCGTGGGCTACGGAACTGTTCGCGCAGCGTTGGAAAGTAGTGAGCGGAAAATCTCTGGCAAAAGCCGCGAAGAAATTGCCCCGTATACAGGGAAATCGGCTGTGCTGTGAAGCGAGCGGGAATCTGATATTTTCCGTTCGGTGGCTCAGGCAAATAGGGAGCACATTGATGGCAAGCAAGATTAATCGCGCACCGGCGGGGCAGGCCCCACTCAAAACGCATCGGCGTGTGCGAATCGTCTGCATCTCTGACACGCACGAACTGCACAGAGAACTGTCACTGCCAGACGGTGACCTGTTGATTCATGCGGGCGATTTCACATTCTTTAACAGCATCTCAAAGATTAGGGACTTTAACGATTGGCTTGGCGAACTGCCACACCGCCGAAAGGTTGTCATTCCCGGCAACCATGACCGGGCGTTCAACCTGAATCCGCAATCCCGCGCGATGATCACGAATGGCGTCTTGCTGATCAATGAAAGTATCAGGCTCTGCGGCCTCAACCTTTGGGGCTCGCCGGTTACATGCGACGATGCCGCCTATGGCTACACCAAGCCGGAAGAGCGTGCCAGCCTCTATGCGAGCATTCCCCACGACACGCACATCCTCATTACACATGGTCCACCATTTGGCATATTGGACCACGAGCCGGGTACAGACGAACGGCAAGGTTGTCCAGAACTGCGGAAAGCCGTAATTCGAGTCAAGCCGAAGCTGCATGTCTTCGGGCATGTTCACGCCGGTTATGGGACATGCCATACCGAAAAAACGCTATTCGTGAATGCGGCGTTGCTCGGCTTGGCTGGTGACCTCGAGAACGGACCAATCGCTTTGGACATCACCTCATGGTGATAAGTAAAAGTCAACCACAGATGAAAGGAGAATCTGAAAATGGCAGCTCAATGCATGAAATGCGGAGGCACAGGAAAGTGTCAGCCCTGTCACGGTACCGGCAAAGTAGAGGGAACGGGGTTCGGGACCGTGGACAAGACAAAGCCGGATTGCGCTTTCTGTGGCGGCGAGCGGCTGTGCAGGATATGTAAAGGAACCGGCACGCTGCGTTAGCGAAGCCAAGCACCGCCCCGCGACGGCTGGTCGGGAGATGACCAGCGGCGGGACTGAACCACGAACAGAAAGTGAGTATGCGATGGCATGTCAGTGCGGCGCGTGTGGTGGAACTGGAAAATGCGCGACATGCGTTGGTAGCGGCCGAGCCGAGCGAACTGAATTAGTGAACGCTCGCCGGACAAGGCGCCATCGGTTCGACACACACGGCCCACAGCCATGCGGGGTCTGGCGGTTTCAGGCTTTGCAGCTAGCCAAGAGAGAAGCACGGCCTATGACAAACGGTGAGAAGATGGCTAAGCCTGACCCGGCACCAGCGATCCCGGAATGCGCCCAAGACACAATCTGGCGATGCTCAGCTGAATTCTGGCGGCCTTGTGCTCGTTGCCGGAGGCTCATTTGCGAAATGCACGATTATCGGATTCCGGTGTGGCCGTGTGAAGATGCCGCCTCAGAACCAGCCAACATGCTTTGCAGGGAATGCGTTGCGGAGCTGTGGTATCGGGGTGATATATCTCAGGGTGCTCAAGTGCGGTACCTCTACTAACGGACCAGTCTGGGCGCTCCTCGGGCTATGTGCAATTGAGCACAGCTTCGGCTCTATGCTGCGCGTACTGTTGTGGCGGCGTGGTCAGAGTCCAGAAATCAATTTGGACATCGACATTTCGAAACCGAGAGCGATGATCTCCAGTGTCGGGAGGCAGATGTTCTTCTTCCCGCGCTCCATATCGCTGATGTAGCTGCGGTCAATACCGAGCGCATCTGCCATTTGAACCTGTGTCCAGCCCTTGGCCTTGCGCAACGTTTTCAAGCGCTTTCCAAAGCGAGTCGTGATGTTTTCTCTGGGCACGACCCAATCATCGACTGTAGGCTTTAGGCGATAAATCGGCCAAAGGCGACATTTGCAAGTTTATCTGAGTTGCCATTATGGACAGACCGCTCAGAGAAAACTGCAAGGAGTTTGGGATGGAGAAGTTTCTCGCATTGCTTCTGGCTTCACTCTTGTTGGCGGGCTGCCACACGAAGCCTACAGCCGAACAGGAGCGGCAAAGTGCGGAAGTGGCCCGGCAGAATGATGAAGCGGCGCGGAATAGACAAGCAGAAGAGGCCGCAAGAAAACTCCGGGAGGAATTGGGAGACGAGATCCGTAGCCAAGTCAACGACTGGTATGGACCTGACATGTCAACAAACCACAATCTCCCACCAGGTGCTCTCAACATTTTCACGCGCATGGTTGGCTGGAGATCCACCAGCAGCAGGATGTTCATCAATCGTAATACCGGCGTGCTGACTATAGAGCTCCACTGCCAGTTCTCCGACACTGTCGGGAACTACAACGTGAGAAGTGACAGCCCAGACTACAGCACCCAATATCTGCCACTGCTGGTGCGGCTCTTTGACGACAATGGGCAATACCTCACCCACTTCGAGACCAGCGAGATCTATGGAAAATCCGTCATGAATCGCAACAGCGACCACAATGTAGGTGGTCACTATATGAAAGAGTTGCAGGACAGAACCGTTGTCCAATACTCAATCAACAAGCGCGATGCAGCCTTCGTCCAGATAGGAGAAGTTGGCCAAGTTTCTCATTAAGAGGGCAGGATGAAATAAATTGCAGTTCACGATCAAGGTAGGAGTCTGCGAAAGATGATCCTTGGGGGAAAAGTGACAAATCTTGAAGAGAACAAATCTAAAAGGCGGCGCAACATAACTATCGCCTTGGTGGTCGGGGGAGTGCTACTTGCGTCTGCCTTGGCTTTCGGTATTCACCTACACTTACAAGCCGTTGAGAACGATAAACAAGCACGCGAAAAGGCAGCGGAGCAAGCAAGGATACAACAGATACAAGAGCAGGCCGCCGAAGAACAAAGCCAGAAAGAATCGGAAGAGAGGCGGAACGCTGCCCTTGCATCTATCCAGTTTGATACTGATCCTGAAAATCAGGTTCCGGTGATGAGGATTGAGGATCTGATCGAGCGCGTTTACGCTCAACGTAATTCCCTAGATCTTGAAGAAGGTCAAAAAGTTCGCATTATTGCCACCTTGAGTGATCAAAATCTCTATGATGCGAGTCTAGATTGGGAGCGCTCGCCCAAGCCCTTCCTTATTCAACATGTCGAATTCAAGTTCTACCCTATCTTGCTTCGGGCACTGCAGTCCGGAGATGAAGTTGAGTTCATTGCCGAATTTGATTCTTTCCGAAGAGATCCATCAGATCACTATGCCGGTGAAACGATGAGTTTCCAGGGAATAGAAATTAGGAAGGTTCCTCACTGAGCGTCTATGAACAAGCGCTACGTCGAGTTCTGCTGAGGTGGCAAACCGGTCGGCTTGGTTGTCGACTTCATCGGAGTGCTCCGGGAGTTAAGGAAATCGCTGCAATTCGATTCCCATGACGTGAGCGGAGTTATTGAAGATCTCGATGTCCTGCTGGCAGATTTCAAGGTAAAGATTGCACAGGCTGAATCTGATTACCTGAATCCTCTCGACGGAGGGGATGCGGATGAACGACTCGAACGCGTGGTGTACGGGCAATTCCTTGAATTGGCAGCCCGCAAGGTCTTCTACGAGGAATACAAACACCTGGAGAGCCTCTGGGAGATTCTTTCTCCATCTCCCGAACTGCGGGAGTACATCGTCACTTTCAAGAGGCTGGCCCAGCTCTATGCAGCTGTGCGCAACGCGTATGCGGAAAAAGTAGGGTTCATCGCAGACCTGGCTTATAAGACACGGCTCCTCGTGGAGCAGAGCGCCACACAAGGGGGACTGGGACTCGTTACAAAGAGCGTCACATTCGATGTGAAGACCTTAGAATCGCTTCGAACCGACAAGGGTTCCGACGAAGGGAAGGTCTTTAATCTGGTTCGCGGACTCCAATATGAAATTGATGAGGATCCCAACGCAGCAGCAGTGTTGCAGCCACTGAAGGAACGTGCAGAGCGTATTCTGCATGATTTGGAAGGGAGAAGGACCACGGGACTCGCAGCTATGGATCTTCTCGCTGCTTTGGCTGCCGAGCGAGACGCGGCTATGGCGGCCGCAAAGAGCAGCGGATTGTCGCCGAAGGGGTTTGCCGTGTATTGGGCTTTGCGCGACGAGAAATCTCTCAAGGCCGCAGGCGTCGATGCGATGGAAATCGCACGAGAGGCGGAAATGCTGGCAACTCGCTTCCCGAACGCCGCGGTGAACACGGACGAGCAAAGACGGCTACGCGCCAATCTATACAAACCGCTACTTCTGTTGGCGAGCGACGAACGGACGCGCCTCGTCGAGACCATCGTTGGCAGACTACTTAATTGATTCGATTGGGGAACGACGTGCATAAAGAGAAGGCGATGTACTTGAGAAGCCGGGCAGAGATGTGGGCTAAGCGGCTCGGAGTCTCGCCCCGGTCTATTCGAGTTCAGCAAATGACTAGGAAGTGGGGCTCGTGTTCAACCCTTGGGACAGTTACGTTGGCTGCCGATTTGCTTCGCTGCAAGGATTCATTTCAGGACTTCGTGATTGTGCACGAACTCCTTCACATTCGTGTACCTAACCACGGCCGCTTATTTAAGGCTCTACTCACAGCCCATATTCCAAATTGGCGAGCGCTAGATCTCCCGCGAAAGACATAAGTACACTCCATAATCCCGTTCAAAACCACGGAACTTGCCGACTCGCCTAAATATGGGCCCAGATGACGCGGTAGAACCCATTGCATCCCGCACCACGATCAAGGAAGGTAAGGTGACATGACCGGGAGACGATGGTTAATGGTCCCATCTATTTGACCTGCTCCAGGTACCCGCTCACCTTTTGAGCCTTTCGTACTGCTCCTCCGTTAGACTCAGGAACACCCACCCCGGCCCATTGAGATTCCCTGGTCCAGCATCAGTCGGCTCTCCTGGTCATTAAAGCCTCCGCGCGGCTTCTGCTGGCAGGTCCAGCGAATTCCAATCAGCAATCGGGGAATACGGCTTTTCCACTGGCTACTTCGGGTCTGCCTCTGCGGCGCTGTCCGTTCCACCCTCATCCTCAAAAAAATCCGAGTCGATGCGCTTCACTAAGTAGGTACTCTCGGTAGAGACGCCCACTTCGTAATCGAACATGAGTTCCGCCAGTTGCTCTCCGTCGATGAGGATGATTTTCGTTTCAAGTCCTTCGGCGTACTCCCGTGCTTCTTTGGTAAAGGTAGATGTCGTCAGGAAAATCCCTTTCCTCGACCTCTTACCGTGGAGGGCCCCCACGAATTTCTGAATCTCTGGACGTCCCACACTCGCGTTGTCCCAGCGTTTAGCTTGGATGTAGAGCAGGTCGAGGCCGAGCTTGTCTTCCTTGATGACGCCGTCAATGCCGCCGTCGCCGGTTTTGCCGATGGCCTTCCCCGCGTCCGCGAGAGAACCGCCATACCCCATTGTCGTGAGTAGGCGGACAACAAGCCGTTCGAAGAATTCTGGGGGAGACGACTTTACTCGACTGAGTAGTTCGAACTCAAGTTGCTTGCGGAGCTTCAGATACCCGGCCCCTACGAGTTCCTCGGGAGTCTCAGTCACAAGATCAGGTGACTCTGTCGGATCGGTACTAGTCGCCGTCTTCTTCGTTCCTTGGAATTCAAGGAACTCCGGGAACTGCCGCAAATACGCGACATTGATGCCGACCGGGTTTTGTGCCAGCACAGATTTTCCCCGGTCGGTGATTTGGAAATGTCCACGCTGGATGTACTGGATGAGGCCAGCTTTCTTCAGGTACGTCCGCGCCCAACCGAGTCGGTTATCAAATACCGCTTGGTTGCCGCTGGGTAGAAGTTCCTTCCGCTCTTCGTCAGTGAGTCCAAACTGTAGCGCCAACTCGTTCAGAGCTTCTCTCTTGACATGCTCCTTGCCATCTCCAGCAATCTTAAGTAGAGGTAGCATTAGTTTCTGGTAATCGGGAATTGCCATCGTTCAAAATCCTCGGTTTTCGGCGTGCCTGTTTCTACAGCATATTGAGCAGAATTCGTCTCAGACGGATTAGCAGGGATTCTAGCACCAGAGGGAGGGCGCCTTCGCGAGGTCCGATAGCTGAGGAAGGAATCTGAGTCACAGTCTCAGCTGGGCCGAGAGGATGACGGGTTTACTACCTGGATGACCGCATCAACAGCCTACCTTCCGGCTGTCACACTTCACTACTAGCGGAAAGGGGGATGACCGATGGGGATTCTGTGGGCCTTCCGAGGAGCGCAAATCATTAGTTTCCCGCTCACTTCTGAGCGCACGCGAAAGCCCTTTAAAAGCATTCCTCTTTCAGGCATTTTCCGATGGGGTTTTCCGCTCACTCTATTGCAGCCTGTTCCGAACCTCCACATCCACGGACGCTGCGCTCGGCTCGAATCGCGTAGCCGAACGTTGGTTACAAGTGAGCGCAGCGCATTCCATCATGGCCCAGAGCTAAACTCCAACAAAGGCCGAATACATTTGCGCAGACCAACCCGTCGATCTCATTGTTCGCCTGCGACACGGCGGCGGACCATACATGACGGGTGGGCGGTTGTCGTTAGCACATAATATGGGTTCTTCGTCACATTTGGTGACCCTCTCCTGAGCATCTAATACCTGTCCCTCGCTAAAATCCCATCAGGGCGCAAAAAACACAGGCTCTTAAGTAATAAACAATTAGGCGGGGATTTTCGACTGGAAGGAACGGTATTCGTTGGCCCAGGAAAGTCACGAAGTCGGTGCTATGCCACGCCAAAGGTTGATCCAGCCCCAAAATCGAATTGAAGCCACGATATTTCAACGGTTACGAGCTGGTTAGATCGTCCGACTTCTACCAGATGGAAAGCTTTGAAAACATAGGCCGGTGGATTTTTGACGAAAGAGAGGACCCTATTGCTCAGCTACGGGATGTTCACCTCCTTCGTGCCCGTCGAAATACCATTTTCATTGACCGCATCCACGGTTACTGAATAACTGACACCCACATTCAAACTGCGCATCTCTGCGGCGGTTGCGCCGTCGTAGATCTGAAAGTTTTGCGTCAGAACATTCGGCGAACTGCCGAGTCTGACAATATAGAATTCAGCACCCTCTGCAGAAGTCCATCGAATGGTGACGCGACGGGGATCTGCCGTATCCCGGAGAGCTTCCACCTTGAAAACCTTCTCAGGAACCTTTCCATTTCCAGTTCCGAAGACCCGTAGGTCGCTTATCGAGAAATTTGCCCCGTTGGGAGAGTGAACATTCTCAAGTCGGACATATCGTGCCTTCACCGCCCGGGGCAGCACCTCGTAATCGTCAGGCGAGTCCTTACCCTGTTTTTGATGATCAACTACGGTTCTCCAATGCTTTGCGTCCGTCGATACTTCGAGTTTGTACCTGTATACGTCCTGGCTCCTGCCCAAAGTTGTACTGCCCTCATCTGCAAAATTGATCTGTACTGCGTCGATACGCTTCTCTGATTGCAGATCGATCTGCAGCCATTCCCCTGGATTCCCTGTCTTTGCTGACCACCATGTCCTGACATCTTCATCCACTGCCTTTTCCGGCTCATGGTTCTCCATGGAGGAAGATGATGTGACGTTCTTCTTACGCGAAAGCAGCATCCAGCCGACCAGTCCCCGGCTGCCGCTTAGATAATGCGGATAATCGCCAAGATAGGTATCAGTTACTAGTTGTCCGTCGCTTGTGAACCATGAAGGAAAAATACCGAGCCGCCGTTCAAACATATGTCGAACTGAAATCGTCATGGTCGCTACGTGCCAGTAGCGTCCATCGAATCCGGCAAAGGTACTGCTATGGCCTGCGCCCGCGATGAATCCTGTGGGCTTGAATGAAAATGGGCTATAGGGAGCATAATTGAACGGCCCCATTGGACTGTCGCTTACCAATACGCCATCTCCATAGGTCTTGAACTCTGTGCCGGGTGCCGCGTATTGCAGATAATATTTACCGTCGTGTTTGTTCATCCAGGCCCCTTCGATCGCGGGCCCTGTCTCTGTGAGCTGATTTGTATCGCCACGAATTTCCCAGCCGCGGTTTTTCGGATCGCGGCTTATCGGCAGATCTTCCGTCCGAATTACCTGGAATCCATTCTTAGGATCCAATTCCGTCGCATGAAGTACATTGCTGCGGTCAACATTGTGATAGACATAGAGCTTTCCGTCATCATCCAGGAACAGTGCCGGGTCTTCGTAGGGGCGCCCGAAGTCGCCAGCTTCAGTCCATTTACCTGCAAGCAAATCCTCAGCGACAAAGATTTTATGTGTACGGCCCGCTGTGAGATAGATCTTGTCTCCCATAACCAGCACCGTCGGAGCATAGTCTTCGACGGGATAGCCGGACGCCTCGATGAACCTCCAATCCATCAGATCGTGCGAGTGCCAATACCCGCCCGATTTTGAGGGGAAGAGCCAGTACTCACCGTGATACGTCATCATGGTTGGATCTGCGGCTTCGCGTCGGCTTGGTGCCTCCGGGCGGAACCGATAAGGCAGATCGATGGGGTTGCAATATGTAGCCTGCCGATGACCCTGCATCGCATTTTGGCTGAAAACCATAGTCGGCAGCGCAACAGGCACGTTCAAAAGGAGTGTCAAAAACTTTAGTGTGGCTCTCACTGCAGCTCCGGTCCGGTTTTGATGGAGCCGGATTCTCCATTTCCAATCAGCTACTATGGAAAGCCTCATCAATTCGCTTGCTTCCTACACAATATTTTAAGCATGGAATTTCTCCTTGTAAGTTTGTCGATGCGTTCCGAACAGAACGAGCGCGGTCGATTTTGAGTTTCCGGCGGAATCTCCGCTTACTGAGTTCGTCCTTTCTCTGTCACACGCAGTGTAACCGGTGAGAGGAGTCCTGAAGGCAGCAGAGGAGAGTCCTTGCTGTAGACGTGGATGTTTGTCTTTGTATAATGGGCTTTCTCGGCGGGCTGCTGATCTCCGATGAGCCGGTTCGGCCACAGGTTTGTCACTCGAATTGAAAGCTCATTGTCTCCGGCATGAAGCGCCGGATCTATCCGCAGAAGAAACGGCGCATGCCAAAGCGTGCGGAGTTCCTTGCCATTGACGGCTACTGTTGCGATTTCTCGCACATCGCCCAGGTCCATCCATATCTCGCGATTCTTATCCAGCAGATCTGCCGGCACCTGAACTACGTTGTGATAGGTTGCTGTCCCTGAAAAGTACCTTACCCCAGAAACCGGTGAATCAGTCCAGGATTGCAGGTTTGTCATTGTGACCGAAGGTGGCGCACCCCATCCAGTTGGAAACGCGACAGTCCACTGTCCGTGAAGCTGGGGCTGTTCCGTGAAGGCGGAAACCTGGATGCTCTGTTGAGTGCCATCAGAGTACTTGACCTCGTAACTTCCTGGCTGAACCGCATACAACGACGATCCTGGCATGGCGCTTCCGAAAACCCCAATACCAGGAACCGACGATGGGAACACTGGCCGTCGATCGCACTCCACACTCACCGCGTGACGCGACGCCGAACGCTCAAAGATCACAAATACCGACCCTAGAGCGGGAATCGTCAGTGGTACTTCGGTCTGCTCGCCGTCTTCGCGGTAAACCAGAGCCGGCGCTGTTTTGCCCGTGTCTACATCGAATAATTCAGGCGTTCTACCTTTGACGCGGAAGATCCATGTAGCCTCGGCCGGAGAATCGTTTTCGTTCCGCACAAAGTAGATTTCAGCATTCTCTGTGCGACGATGCACGAAGTCGAAGGCAACATTGGGCTCATCGGATCGGTAAGTGAAATCCGGATTGATACGCATCAACTCCAAGACGTGATGCGAATTCTGCGTGCAATAGATGCGTCCAGCTCCATAGATGACCATACCGTCGCCGATGCCGGCGCCACAGTTACCCCACATTGTTGCGGCAATTTGCTTGTACTCCGCCATCTGTGCAGGAGGAATAAGTCCCTGCGGAGATACCGGCTCAAGACCGATCACCGCCCCGCCCTGATGAACGAACTTCTTGACCCAGATCAGATCTTCTAATGTCAGCGTCCGTGATGTGGGGAGCGCCAAAGCCTTGTATCGGATGCCCTCCGGAGTGCGCAGTGTGCTTCCCAACGGCACCATCCTATGCAACAGTGCATCTTCGTCCGTTACATCATATTCGTAACCAGGGAGCACATGAGCGGGGTCATCCACCTTAAGCCGTGCAAAGCTGGGTATCTGTGTTCCGTAATAATAAAGCAGATCCGAAACCGGAGTCCCTTGCTGCAATAAAAACTGCGCGCGGTTCATTGAAAGCAGCACTGGGCCTGCTTCGTTCCACCAAGTCACATTCGGGTCCAGATGTGTGTCTGCGCCGTACTCGATTCCCGGCTTGCCGTATTCTGTGGGAGACGATGTGAACTCGTGCCAGAACAGCCGGTTCAGTCCCTCGGTCAACGCCCGATCCCAGGTTGGCTTAAGGTTCCTTCCTGGGGAGTTCGACCACGTCATGTTGATTGTCGAGAAGCCTTCGGCGGCAACATAGGTCTTTCCATAGATATGTGCTGCGCTGGCGGCTTCCTTGACAAAGTACCTGTCTTGATCGGTTATTCGATGCAAAGGAGACGCTGCCCAAAATTCTGTCTGCGGAAACGCAGAGTCCCGAAAAGTCTCCAGAGCGTCGATCGGCGCACCATGCGGGCCACCCGACTCCGGGTGCGTACCAAGTCCGTATGCGGCAGCACGTTTTGCGAAGTGGTCATAGTAGTTGGCTGTTATCAGATCGGCCACCGTACGACGAAGGTCGGCAAGGAAGCGATTACTGACTTCCCGACTGCCCACGATGCGCCCGGCGACGATAGGCAAATATGAGACCGGGTCATATCCTCTAAGACGAATGAATTCTTTGCGGAAGTTTTCAGTCCAGTTTGCACTCTCAGATTCCCAGCTGTCCGTTACGACATAGAGAAGACTCTTGCCTATATATGGTTTGCTCGCCGAAAGAATCGGACTCACAACGCGGTCCCAATAATGGTCGAAAGCCAGCCCACTCAAGGCGTCAACAGCATAACCACTCCCGCTGTTGTTGGCTACGCTGGTGCCGGAAGCGGTATATCCGATGCGGAGAACTTCCCATTCTCCAGGAGGAAACGTCCAGCGAACTGTCCCGCCGGAATCTGTGCGCGTACTCAGGTCCACAACTGTGCTTAGATCAGTGTCCTCTTCGTCGGGGACAGAGGGAGCATCAGGAAGTACTTCTTCTGCAGAGGGCATCGAGAACCCGCCAATCTGCCGGGACGCGGTCTTGAAAGAGAGTGCGAGAATGGGATTACGTAAACTCCTTGGCTCGCCCGGAAGTGGCGTGCCATGCCGAAGAGGATAGGCAAGAACGGCAATCTGCCTGTAGAAGCCGCCCTCCGAACGGGGGCGGGGAAGTTGTACGTTCGCACTGGAACCGCCTGAGACTTCAGTACGGGAGTAAGTCAATAGCTTCAAAGCATCCTCGGGCCCCACCCCTGGTCCACCCAAAATTCCCACGTTGCCCCCGTCGGTGATCTCCAAACTAACCTCTAATCCAAGGCGAGCCGCTAACTGTAACGCATGCAAATAAAGTGCCATCCATGCTGGACTCCCGTAGGCGGGCCCGATCGGTGTGTCTGGGTTCATATCGTCCACAAGGATGACCCCCGCGTACCCCTTTGCTTTCATCTCCTTCAGCTCACGGGTGATGGTATCGGCAGTCGTGTAACCATTCAGCCACCACCAGTAGCAGCGCAATTTTGCGGACTGAGGCGGATTCTCGAAGCCTCGACGCAAATCAGACCTCGTAGCAGTGCTCGCACTCCTACTTTCCTCTTGGGCGATTGCAGTTGTTCTTAGCACAAACAAAATCGCGAGAACCGATATGTATGAAAACGGCGCAATGAACTTCATACCAACTCCTGAGGGTCAGTTTTTCCCTGCTCTTAAAGTTCCCCATGAGCGCTGAGTCGGAATGCAGCTTGGCTTCGGGAATAGCCAGTTCCACCCACGTGTTCCCGGCCTCGCTCCGTCCAATAGGGCCGTACGGCTTCCGATCCGCATCGCATGCCTGCAGGACTAGCGACCCTACCGCCGGAAAGTCACGCAGAAAACGCGACTCGACTTCCCGGCACAATCAAACTCTCCGTCCTTGATCCGACCTGTTGTTCGCCTAGCCCTCACCCGATTGCCTGATGCGGCGCTGCGTGGGCGGCGCCGCATCAGGTTTAACCCGCAATTAGAAAGTGAATTGGGCGCCAACGCGAACGATGCGCGAAAGACCGGCTGTGATTGTGCTGTAACCCTGGAAGTTACTGGTATTTGCGTTGTACGTGATGCTTGGAGATCCTGCAACCGACGTGACATTTGTCTGAGATGATTCAAGGGCCGGTTGCTGATTGTTAAAATACACTGGGTGGTTAAAGACGTTGTTGGCCGTGACGGTGAGTTCAAGTTCGTACCGTTCCCTGATGTTGAAACCCTTGCGAGCATTCATATCAAAGAAAAATGTACGCGGCCACCTTGCATTCGGTAAGGTACGCGGCGCATTGCCCAGTAGCGGATTCCCAACTGCTCCCGGTGGCGCGAAAGCCGCTGGATTCAAGTGAGGAGTATAGGCCAATCCACCAAACCCATACGGGTTGCTTTTCCAGTTTGGATTAATGAGAGGCACGCCAGGAATGATGTTCGGCCGCAGCGTATAGCCCGAGGGCAATGCACTACCTGCGCAGTAATTGGTTGAATTACATATCGGAGCGGTAACACCGGAAGCGATACCAATCGGGGTTGGGCTTGTCCCTTGAGGCGTAAAGGAAGTGAACGCCGCAGCTACGCCCATAGTCACATTGGAGGGATAACCAGAAGCGACGCTAAAGGTTCCCGACGTCGATATGTTGCCAATAAGCTCATTCACCAGGCTGCCCCCGTGCACAAGCTTCCCTTTTCCGAGAGGTAAGGCGTATGTATAGCCGCCTTTCAGAGCGCTCGGTACGTCAAAGTCCGAGACCGCCCGCTCACTGTTTGCGGCATATGGGTTCTGCGGTGGTGTGTTTGCGACACCACCCGTGTTATTGGGATTCGCCGCAGCATTATCCAGCGACTTGCTCCAGGCATACGAGGCGAGCAAGGAAAGGCCGCTTTTGTATCGCTGCGTTACATTTACGTAGAGTGCGTTGTAGGACGATGCGCCGCGCCTTGAATAATTCTCTGGTATCGAAACCGTCGCAAAATACGGATACGGGTTTAATGCCTGGAGGACGCTTTCTCCACTCACGCCCGGAGCGCCAGTCGATATGATTGCAGAAGCGCCAAGGTTGACACCGGCTTTGACGTTCTGTTGCAGGGTGGCCAACGTTGGCACATTCTTCGGAATCCCAAATTCCCCAATCAGGTGAGTTCCTTTGTTCCCCATATACGTGACTTGAAGAAGGGTGCTCTGAAACGGCTGATATTGGACAGATACATCCCAGTTCTGAATATAGGGAACGGCACTCGACTGATCGACATAAATCGGATTGAAGCCATTCGAAGAATAGAATGGTCCCCTGGATCCCTTGAGTGCCGTGTAGGCTGAAGTCAACGGACCGACGGGGTTGGTAATCCAGTCGACCGGAGAATTCGGGGTCACACCTCCAGTCAGAAGACCAACTGCAGTGGATGCAACATTGAAGTCAGGATCCGGGGTGGGGGCGTTTTCGAATCCCGTAAGCGGGTTGCGGAATATACCGTAAGACGCACGAATAACCGTTTTTGCCCTAGGCGAATAGCTGAGCCCGATACGGGGTTCATATCCTTGCCAGTTCGTCGGCCAGAGTCCCCTCCCGAGCCCGCAAGATCCAGAGAAGCAAAATGCGGCGCCCAAAGGATTGGACATCGTCGAAGGCACCATCAGGGCCTGATTGTTGAATTTTTCAATACGTGGAGTTTCCACTTCCCAGCGCAAACCAAGATTCAGAGTCAGATTGGGAAAAATGCGCCACGCATCCTGAATGAACAATGCGCTATATCTCCACCGGTAATATCCAGGCACCAGAACAGGAGAGTCTACAAACGACCCGATCATCGCGAGATCAAACGAGGCTATCGGTAGGCCTCCATTGCCGCCGCTGGTGCCTGTCGAACTGGTGGAAACTGAGCTGAATGAGTACGTACCGCCAGTCGCGTTTGATTCGTCGTATTCATTAGACTGAATCCAGCGTCTGACGCCACCTACCTGAATTAGGTGCTTGCCGGTGGTCAAGGTCAATACGTCGCCAGCATCGAAATTCTCATCTATCGCGATGGGTCCGCAGCCTGCACATCCAACAAGTACTGACGTCCCCAGACCCTGGAGATATGGGAATCCCTTCCCAAGCACTGCGGGCGTCAGACCATATTTACCGGCAAAGTCCTGAGCGAGGGCAGATGGAACCTCAGTTCTCGCACTCTTTACGCGCATGACTGAATAGTGCGCGCTGTTGACGAGTTTGGAAGAAATGATCCAGTTGTAACCCGCTGCAATATCTGATGTATATGTCGAATCTTCGGGCACGCGGTCAGCCGGATTGGAATTCGGTACTGCGAAGAACCGCGGCCCAGTGAGCGGCTCGTGCGTATAGCGAACGTAGATCTGGTTATTGTTGTTGAAATTGTGGTCGATTCTGACGGAGTAACGATTGTCGTTGTTTTGCACGCCGCGGGTGTAGGTAGCATTATTCCCGGTGTTGTCATAGGTTCCCTGGCTGTTGTCATAGACCACCCATGGGCCAGGATTTGACGGCTTAGGCATGAGCGTCATTACGAACGAAGCAAATGGGTTGTTTTTCAATTGCTGAGATACATCATCCAGTCCAGTCGGTCCTGACAGCTGAGTTGGCGGCGCAGAGCCGAGCGGCCCATTTGGAAACCCCTGAGCATTTTGCGTGGAATTGAGATAGATGCCGCCTATGCGTGGGGCTGCAATGGCCGCAGCATAGCCCTGGTTTTTGAGAATAGACGCATTCAATAGACCAAGGTTGTTGTGGAGCTGCCCCGCCGCATCGGCATCGGTGCCTAAATTGCCGCGATAGCTTTGAGCAATTCGGATCCGTGCCGGCTCGTAACCCGCATAGAAGAAGGTCTTGTTGTTGCCGCGCCCTGAATAGATTTTGGGAATTCGCACCGGACCACCAAAGTACCCGCCGAAATAGGTTTCATGTTGATTGTCTGCATGAGTCGTTCCCATAGGCCACGCGTTCAGGCCTGGATGTGTATGCCTCCACGATATTTCGCCATGATACTCGGCGGTGCCCCCTCGGCTGGCCTCCACGGTCACACCTCCAGATGTGCGCCCATAGATCGCGGAGACGCCCGATGTGAATACTGTCACCTCGGATATCATCTGGCCCGACAGGTTAACGCCAGTTCGGGGAAAGCTGGACTGGGTAATTTCAGATCCGTCCAACTGTATCGAAGAGGAGCCCATAGGCGCGCCGCCAACAGCAAAAGCAGCTCCAGGTAGAAGATACCCTGTAGTCACCTGTGCATTTTCACTAAATACGCCGCCTGCCGCAGTAGGATCGCCCGTCACTCCAGGCACCAGCAGTATTGCGCCCATTGCATTTCGTTCTGGGACCGGAAGATTCTCGACGAGCTTTTGACTGATCGTAGCTGAAACCTCGGGAGTATCAGAAATCATGGTAGCGTCTGCTCTAACCTCGACGGTTTCAGAGGATGTTCCAATCTTCAGCGTCGTATCAACGGTGCTTGTTTGCGCGGCACGGACGATTACGTCGCTCACCTGATTCTTGTCATATCCCGGTGCCGTCACTGTCACGATGTAATCGCCCGGGTTCAACGCCTGAACAACATAGAGACCATCGTTATTGGTCGACGTACTCAAAATCACTTTCGTGTCGTTGCTGATGACGCTTACCTTTGCGCCCGCAACTACACTGCCGGTTGAATCCGTCACGCGGCCCTTGATTGTGCCCTGTCCGGTTTGTGCATAAAGCTTGGTTCCCGTGTTGAATACGAGAATCGCGAAGAGCAATCCCATCAACCCTAACCTGCCGGCCCTGCCGAGACCGTCCCACACTAGATCTATGCTTACCGCAATTCTTCTTGGTTTCGCTTCGCGCAGGACATCGCCCTCGGTATTTGGGGAAAGTATGGGTGTGACAACTCGCGTCAAATACAACTCCTCGATGGTTTCTCCAACGGTTTTCATTGGATGCCTCCTGTAGCATTCCCTTGTTGATTCACTTAATGGACTGTCGCAAACTAAACATTGCAATCTGTTAGGAAGTGGCTGCATTTGTGTTACCTCCAAGTGAAGACTGCTATTGCGGGCATGTCTGCGTCATTTACACACCCGAGTGAATGTTGGAACAAGCTGTGCTGCATAACGAACCTTCGCCCATGAACTAAGGTCCGCACTCTTCGCGACTGCGACTTGTTCAGAGACTTCCTGAGCCAATTGGCCCTTTGTACGGACACGCTGTTTCGCTGTTCCGCAAAACCTCGAGGGCGCAAGTATTAGCTCGCTGCGGATTTTCGACATGGGGGGAATCGGAGGCAAGTTAATTCACCGGGAAGAAGGACTGCCCTTCACTGTTAATAGTCAACTAAATCATTATTGTTCTGTCATTTATGGGTATCGGAGAATCTGACAGCTTAACCCCTCCTCGGAGGTCGAGATTGCGGAATTGCAGGGATGGATGATCGGGCGTAAACTCGACGCACGAACTTCAACTCACTACCAATGTCGCTGGTTTCTAATAATTCGGCAGCAGAAGCTCTGCCAGAGGGCTCCGCGGATCAGCCTAGCCTGGACGAGCGGCGCGCTCTGATCCAGCGTGTGGCTGGCTACGATCAAATCACCCGGTCAGGTCGCCTGCGGAGTTTTCTGCTTTATGTCGGAAAACTGGCGCTAAAGGATGGATCTCCGGAGGCAAGCGAAGAGGAGATCGGCATCAGGGTATTCGGCAGGGCTGCGTCCTATGACCGAGGCCAGGACAATATTGTCCGGGTAAATGCGACAGAGCTGAGAAAACGCATCGAATCGTATTTTTCGACAGTCGGTGCGCACGAATCGCTGCTCTTCGAAATGCCACGTGGCGGCTATAAGCTCATCTTTCTCCGCCGGTTCCCTGAAGTCAAGGATCTGCAAGTGCCATTGCTCAATGACCCCCAGCCGACCGGTTTGGCTCCGCTGGAGGCGGAGTCGGCATTTCGGACGCCCCGCCATATTTTGATCGCCCTGTGGACCATGGCGAGCCTGCTCCTTGCGCTTGCGATTACTTGTGCGGTTCTCTTTCAACAAAACCGTACGACACAGAAGACGCTCCACCCTTGGGAGGGCAAGCCCGCAGTTGCGGCGTTTTGGGCGGACTTCCTCAACTCGCATCGCACAACAGATATTGTTCTGCCAGACGCCTCAATTGGTATCAGTAAAGAAATCACCCAGCATCCGGTAACGCTCAATGAGTTCTTGGATCGCAGCTACATCACCCAGATCCAGTCATCGGATTTAAGCCCGGATCGTAAGGCTGACCTGAATAGCATCTTCAATCATCACCTGGTCATGTATGGCGACCTCCGCGCAGCGCAGTTCATCCTTGCTCTCGATCCCTTGTTCTCGCCCTTTCATCTCACATTCTCGCGTTTCTATGAAGCTGACTCTTTCAATCGAGACAACACAGTTCTGATCGGTGGCAACACGGATAATCCCTGGGTTTACCTCTTCGAGGAACAGATGAACTTCGACCTAAATCAGTCAGGAGCGATCGTGAACCACCATCCCCGATCCGGTGAACAAACTGCATACGAGGGCTCCAATACTCAAGGGGGTGAGACAGGGTACAGTGTTGTTGCCTACCTGCCAAATCCAAGCCGAGTTGGCAACACGATCATCATTGCAGGGACGGGTTCAGAGGCGACGACCGGAGGAGCCGAATTCCTTACCACCGAGGATCAGATGGAGAAGTTCCGTAACATTCTTCATACAGATCGCTTCCCTTACTTTGAAGTGCTTCTAAAGACATCTCAGATCAGAGGAACAGCATTCAACGCCGAGATTGTCGCCTACAGGACATATCCAGGACTTCATTGATCGGGCCGGTCAGTGCGCGCCTGGTCGGATGAAAGAGTCGTCAACTCCATCAAGAGCAATCGGTCGTAGCTTCCATCACCAGTACGGCTTCGTGTAGGAACTTGTTGAAATAGGTACCGTTCTGCGACAAGGCTGCGATGTCGGTCTTCTAACAGGCATGCGTGGAGATGAGCGTATTCAGGACGGGATGTTGAGTTATGTTTTGTTGGAGCAGGACAGTCAGTAACTGCTGGAATCTCCGCGTGTGTGATACGTGTGTGGAAACCGCGTTTTTGGCGAATTGCTCGTTTTCTGACCTAGGAGCAGAACGTATGATGCCCAGTTCCCGGGAGACAATCCGCCACGAGGCGCCGGTTGCCCGAAGTGCGGCGACCTGTTTGGCATCCACGGCCGTACGTGGACGCACCAACCGTTTCCCTCGCGACCCGGCGAGCCGCAGTGCTGCGCACACCGGTTCCTGCCTCGGCGCCCGGAACCTAACCCAGCCCCTTCCGCAACACTCACCGTTGCTCCTCGGACTCAGCACTGCGTGCCCGGGGCCACACCGAGGTCGGCGAGTGCGTTGACAAGGTGACGATGCGACCGCCCGAACTGGCTGAGCTTCCACTCGAAGCAAGACTGCGAATCGCCGCCTCAAAGCTGACCTGCCCGGCCAGCGTACCCATCGTTCATTCAAGCAACCGCGCCTCGGGGTACTGAACAGTGCCGCTGCCTATTGGCTCAGTGACCTTGCTCCCAAATAGTGGAATACAAGCCCTGGTCGTTGCCTAAAGATAAGCGGGTTTCTTGATTTCGTTGGGTTTGGCGGATTGCGCTCGTAGAGTGTCCCTATCTGCACAGTATGCTGTTTGCCGAAGGTCTAGCGTGGTTCAGGAACTGCCGGATACGACTGTGTCAAAGGTCCGTTTGATCGGCGGTTGACGATGGGGCAAGGATGACAGACAAAATTGAAGGCCGAACTTTTCCGAAGGGAGGCGCCCTTGCGGCGGGCCACGCGACCGCAGGCTATCTCGGCACCACAACCGCTCTTGCCGCCACGCGGGCAAACCCATCGCAAGTTTTCTTCACTCCGGACCTCAATGACGATGGGCTGCTCAGAGTCTATGCGAAGATCAATGCAAGAATCGGCGGAAAGGTCGCCATCAAGCTGCATACCGGCGAACCGCACGGTCCCAACATTGTCCCACGCGAAATGGTAAAAGCCTTGCAGCAGCATATTTCCAATAGCTGCCTGGTCGAGACCAACACGTTCTATGAGGGCAAGCGAAACACGACGGCCGATCACCGCGAGACTCTTAAGATCAATGGCTGGGATTTCTGCCCGGTGGACATTATGGACGAGGACGAAGCGGTGATGATCCCCGTTCAAGGCGGGAACCACTTCAAAGAAATGTCGGTCGGCAAACACATGCTGAATTACGACTCGATGGTGGTGCTGACGCACTTCAAAGGGCATGTCATGGGCGGATTCGGTGGTTCCCTGAAGAATATCGCCATTGGCTGCGCGGACGGGGTAATCGGGAAGAAAATGGTGCACGCCGCCCCGGATAATGTAGACATTTCGAAGTGGCTGACGGGCGAGCCCTTCATGGAAAACATGGTGGAGTCGGCAAAAGCCACTATGGATCATTTCGGCAACAGAATCGTCTACATCAATGTGCTGCGCAATATGTCCGTGGACTGCGACTGCGTAGGCGTCAGCGCAGCGCCGACGAAGGCGCACGACCTCGGCATTCTGGCCTCCACCGACATCCTGGCGGTGGACCAGGCTTCCATCGACATGGTGTATAAGCTCCCTGAAGCAGAACTTCACGACCTCAAGGAACGGATTGAATCCCGTCAAGGCCTTCGGCAACTCTCATACATGAAAGAGATGAAGATGGGCAGAGACGAATACGAGTTGGTCACGGTTTAGGAGTCAGCTCCGCTGTTATTTAACGGCACGCCGCGCTCATCGGCAACACATATCAAGAGAAGATCGAAATGAAGGTAAAATGTGGCCGGTCGCATCAGGCGGTCGGCCCTTTCTCTGCGGAATGAAGTGAATGCTTGTTACTTCATTTGTGGCGTCGCACAGGCAAGTCTAGGCAAACGCCCATGTAGCCGGGAGAAATTCTCGCTTCACGCCAAATCGCCGATGCACGAATCCAGGGTCAGGGGTTTAAATTCAGCGGCTCCGAGCTCCCATATCCCCGAAATCAAGACTACGTCATCCACTCAACCCTTGAGTCTCGCGTACTGCTCCTCCGTCAGGTTCAGGAACACCCCTCCCCGGCCCATGGCGATCCCTTGGTCAAGCATCAGTCGGCTCTCTTGGTCCGGGAAGCCGCTTCAACCTCAATCTTGCTAATTTGCTCATCGCACTCATCCTCGTACTGCGGGTAGTGTTTGACGATTTCACGCAGAACGCGGACTTTGAATTCACGGTAGGCCTCGTCTGTGGCTACGCGGCCCTTGAGGTACGCCAGGTGCTTCTCGTAATTGGTAAAGTTGTGGCGAATACAATTCACCGCGACACGGTCGCTGAAGCCGGGGTAATCCCGGTGGCCTTGATATCCCCCACCATATGTTTGGATGGCCATCTCTTCGAGTTCATCTTCTGGCACGACTCGCACGGCGATTGAGCATTCGCTTGCGTACTTCATCGTGGCGGCAGCCTTAGTCGCAGCCGCAGCCTTGGCCGCTGCTGACCGATACGCTTTCATTTCTGGCGAGGTGTTAGCCCGGCGTGACTTGTTTGCTTGCAATCTGGCCTGCACTGCCGGGAGGGACTCTGCCGCCCGAACTTCATCAGTTGAGTAGTGATTAACGTCGCAGAAGCGGTACGGTGCAATGCGACGGTGCTCGACACGCACTACCCTCAAGTGTTTCTTGATCAAACCGTCTGTCCAGCCGCGAAGATACAGTCCTGTGCGCTCTTCGGTGGTCTTGGCCGTCTCTCCCTTTTGTTCATTCATCTTTCGATTCTCCGGAGCAATATCAGTCACCATAGCTCCGCTGCGGGCACCTAATAAACGGAACTCTGCTTCCAAGCGTCGTTTGTCGGGTTCCTGGACTCGCAGGCGCATTGACTCGAGTTTCCGCTCGACAATCTCAATGGCCGCACGCAGCACATCAGAGTCTGGCTCCAGTGGCGTCACGACCCATCTCCCTTCCGGCCACGGCACATTCGTTGGTTCTGCGCCAGATTCAGGGCTCACCAACCAAACGTTGCTGGAGCCGGAAGGTATTGCGACGTATTTGCCGCCGCTGGTTTGCACCAGGGAGGGTTCCAGGATCATGTCTCGCAAAATGTCCGTTTTGTTGGGTGTGCTCATCGTATCCTCGAATTCAAAATCGAAAAGGCCGAAGCGCCTCCGGCTCCTCAAGTCCCATAATTACCTATCCACATGCCGTTTCGCCTTATGTTGATCCGGTCACTTCGAATGCCCGTAAACGACCGCGGCTAGACGATCTTGAGGTCTTCCAGCGCCCTCTTCGCGCTGTCTGGTAGGGTCCAGAAGTATTGGTCCTGGCGCCATTCCTTGCCAAAGAAGTAAACATTCTTTCCAACTGTGGTTACCACTCTCCGCCCAAATGCGCCCATCATCCCTCCGGTGTGTGGATTAAGCTGCGATCTAACCGGCCGGCGGAAGGTCCCGGCTGGAATCATCCGTCGGGTGTGTGTGGTTTGCGCCGAGGTTGCGTACTGCCACGGTGGATTGATGTCTGATGTTAAGGACTATTTACCGATCTCCAGCATCTTGCCGGCAGTGGGAGAGTAGATTGCACCCTCGATCAAGATGTCACGCTCAGCAGCAGCCTTACCGCTTTGATGGGCTGTATGTAGAGCATCAGCAACCAATATCAGTTGTTCGCTGGTCAGTTCCTCAACGAGTTGAGGTGGAATTGATTTGATGATGGCATCCGCTGTACGGTGATAGGCAGCCATCTTCATCTTGTTGCGGACAGTTTCCAATTTTGTCATTTCATTCTCCAACCTGTTTGATTTGCCGGGATCATGGCTCCCGGCGAGCCAGTTGTGATTAGACCTCAGATTCGTTGATGATCTGCAAGTTGCTGGCGATGCTGTTCGTTTTCTCAAGAAGGCTGTCGATATCATTTTCGTCTTCATTGATAGTCGACAGATTGTTGACAATGTTGCCAGTCTGTTCAAGCATCACTTCAAGGTCTGGATTGTTGTCTGAATTGATGACTTTCAGGTTGTCTGCGATATAGCCAGTTTGCCTAAGTTTTTCTTCAAGGTCATTTCCATCTGCATTGATGGCGTTGAGATCGCTGACAATGCGCCCCGTGAATTCGGCTAACTCACGGGCCTCTTCAAGTGACATGCTTTGTTTCACGTTTCTTTCTCCATTCGTGTTTGAGTTAAGGTCTGGAACACTGACGACATTCGATGGTGTTGAAGAATCTGCCAAGAGTCGGAATGCGTTCACTATTACAAATAGACCTATTCCTTGCCTTCGGTTCGGGCACCGTTCCGGGTGTCGGGTTGGTATTGAGACAACACTTCCCCAGTGGTCTGGTGCACTCCGGTCTCGGGGTGTTGGCCAAAGCCGTAAAGTCTTGTGTTGCCGCCGTCGTATGCTAGTTGAGCGTTTTGAAATCTGCTTTACGTTTCAGTCGCTCGTGCTTGTCTACTCCGTTTTAGATCTTGGCTTCGGTCCGGTTTTCCGGTTGATGCCCAATCCCGCCGCAACCGTTAGGACGCGCCAGCGTGAAACTCCAAGCGTCCGGGCGACCTGTTCGTAGGTCACTTCGGGGTGGGCTACAACGTATCGCACCACACGTTGATTCATTGCCGCTCTCGCTTGGGCGATGCTGTCCATTGTCGCTCCCTGCATGGTTTCGTAATTGCAGTCCTTGTTCACTCCGAAAATCAAATGAACTAGGACTGTTGTAGTTGTTTGTTCATCGCTATTCGATTTGTTCGTATGACCAACCAACTGTCTTTAGGATATGGGGCGAGGAACTGTGTTTGATAGGGGCTCGCAGAATCTGGCCTTCAAACTGGAATAAGTTATGGATGTCAGTGAATACCGAGATTTCCTGCTGGCTGTAGTCAACGCTCACGACCGCTCCGCGAGGGAAGGTCTGAGGAAACTATTCGTACGTCTTTATCGTGGCTGGTTTCCAGACGACATGAAGGGTGAAAACGCGGAAAATGCCGTCCGAGTTCTGTTACTTGCATACACCACGCCGCATATGTGGTTTTTTAAGGACGCACCAATTGTTGAGAATCCTAAAACTGAATTTGCATTGCACGTAGCAATTCTGCGAGATAAGCTCAAGTCAATCTGGAGTGCTCGCGGAGAGGCAGATACTGCGAAGTATCGACTTGAAGAACTCAAACATGACATACGGGAATATCGTCGTGACAAGAACGGTAGCCGCGAGGTATGGCGCGAGCACACGCTTGATGCCTTGGAATGGCTCGGCAAAGATTTGTCGCGGCTACTTACCTGTGCTAATCCGCAGTGCGAACAGGAGACGCGCTTCTTTTTTCGTCAGCACAATAACGATAGATATTGTTCTATGGAGTGTGGCAACAGCGTCCAGCAAATGAAAAGGACTAAGAGTAGGCTGGCGACTTCAAAGCCCTCCAAGCGGTCTCACGAGGCGCGAATGAAGATGAGTGAGAGTGCAAAACGACGCTGGCGGACAAGGAAGAAGAAGGCTGGTTCCAGAACCGCCAAGAGCGCCAAGAAGCGAGTTCGATGACAGCCTCCTGCCATAAGCCGATATATCAATACCACCCGGTGCCGGTCGTTCTGGCTTACCATGCAGGCCAGTATAGGAGAACAAGTGGCGAAAGTTGTCCACAGGCCAAATAGCTGCGCTGCCCCTTGGGTGTGTACCGAGGAGTTACTGACGGTTGGGCGACCACACAGTCGCAAACCAGGGTGAAGCGTTAAGATCGCATCACAATCTCTGCGTTGAAAGAGCTGAAATGTGTTGCGTCTTAATCGGCGCGGATCCCTCCATTAGCCCTCGGTCATCACCTTGGACCCGCGGCACTGCCTGGTCAAGCTACACCAACTTCGGAGTAATATTCTCGCATCAAGTTCGCGGATGCGATCGG
>Ga0182030_10005528_pt1 | contig 26785 bp, 14 predicted proteins | sample 812S3MmetaG_FD_121299 | JGI IMG/M metagenome (GOLD analysis project Ga0182030, IMG submission 121299) | Permafrost microbial communities from Stordalen Mire, Sweden - 812S3M metaG (Illumina Assembly) | ecosystem: Environmental > Terrestrial > Soil > Wetlands > Permafrost | place: Sweden...
CCTCCGCCCGGGGTGGACTCGCACCCCCCGAGCGCTTAAGCTGAGGCTGTGAAGTTGTTCGGACCGGATTTGTTTGCCACCTTGGAGGATGGGCGGCTGAAGTCGAGCGTCGGGACATTGTACCCGCGGCATCAGGTCTTGGTGACCTGGCCCCCGATGCACGCCTTGCAGCGCGAGGCGTTCAAGGACTGGTTCCGGGCGACCTTCCCAGCGGAGGCCAACGACCAGAAGCTCTCCTGGGAGGCGGCGGAAAGCGTCGATTTGATTTTTGCTCCCGGCGGGGAGGTCCTGATCCGGCCCGAGCTCGAGCGGTTGGACTTGGCGTTCAGCGCGGATCGCGAGCTCCAGGAGGATTGGGGCGTGGCGTTGCAGCACATCCGCTTTCTTTCGGTGCGCGAGCCGCGGGTGCGGCAGGCGTTGCGCGAGCGTGGCGAGTTGTGGCGGATCAGCGCACGTCCCGCCGGGCATGAGGGGATGGGGGAGGCGGTGGCCCGCTCGCGGGTGGCGATCGAGGAGCAGGCGATCTACTACTACAATCCCCACACCGGGACGCGGTTTGTCACCAGCGCTGATTTCGCGGGGCTGGCGCGGCTTCCGGACAAGGAACTGGCCCGCCAGCTCGAGGAGATCGCGGCCCATTGCATCAAGCGCAACCGGCACGGTTATCCCGAGGTGGCGTTTTTCGGCGTGGACTGCCTGCGGTTCGGAGCACCGAACTTCGTGGCTCCCAACTTCCGCCTGATGGAGCCTGAGGCGCTGCGCGTGGCGCACGACGCGCTGGCGCGGCGGTTTTTCGATGCCACCCCGGCGGCTTTGCGCGAGGATGGCGCGCACAATCGCGAGTGGCTGCTGCACATGGCGTCGGTGATTTCCGACGAGCACCTGAAGGACACCCCGACCGCGGAGGTCCAGGCACCCGGCTCCGAGTTTGCCCCGCGGGTCCGGTGGCTCCCCGGCGGCGCGTTCCAGGAAGGCGAGTTTGTCTTCAGCCAAGTGTTGTCCGGGCAGGATCTCGAGCCCGCCGATCCTGAGCTGAAAGACCTCTGGGATCCGCTCGCCCGCGGCTTTATCACCAATTTCATCCGTGAGCATGGGAACCTCGAGTATCTGAACCTGGGGCGGATTGAAGCTCCCGGCGGCGAGGACCAACGCGGTGGCCGGCGCGGGGTTTTTCTGGCCGAGATGAAGGTGCGCGATGAGGTGAGCCCCCGCGTGCTGGTCCTGCGGGTCTTGCGTTGGGGCATCCGGGAGCGGTTGGCGGAGATGGACGACGAGGGGAGGCCCAAGTCGCTGGTCCAAGCCATTTTCGACACCGAAGAGTACGTCGACTACACCTTGGACCGCCGTCTCGGCTGCCTCCAGTTCGGCATGCACCTGCCGGCGCGTCTCAACATGCGCCGGGCGACCGAGGTTTACCGCGGGGACCGCCCGGAGTTCGACGGCAAGCGCTTTCCGGTCATCTATTTCGAGCGCGATTATTGTCTGGGCATTCCGAGCAACAAAATCCCCGAGCGCAAACTGGCCGAGCCCCGCTACGCCCTGGCGCTGGCGCGCCTGCTCGGCAAGGCCGCCGCGCCCAATTTGGTGGTGGGTCGGAGCCGCGACGCCGCCAACGGGGTGGACCCGGGCGAGACCCTGTTTGATGACGGGGACGAGATTGTGATTGAGTCCGCCGACGGCCTGCCGCGAGATCTGATTCTGGTGGACCATAGTGGCGCCTTTGCCGACTGGCGCACCCCGAGCCTTGACCCGTTTGTGCGGCGCTACGCGCTGCCGGTCACCAGTCGTTACGGGCTGCTCCCGGACCCCGGCGCTTTCGGCGAGGAATATTTGCGGGCCTTTCGCGAGGAGTTCGCCCGGATCCGAGCCGATTACCTGCGGAGAAAAACCGCCTTTGACGGACTCTTCAAGCATCTCCCCTACCATGACGCAGGGAGTTTCGCCTGCCGCTGGGATCGGGTGCTGCAACGGCTGGCGGCCACGAAATTGGATGATCTGGTCCGGAACATCCGGCGCTGCATCACCTTTCTGAAGGATCCCCCGCGCGGCGCGGACTGAGCGCCCGCCCGGCGGTCAGGCCGCCGTGTGCCTGGAAACGCACAGTTGACAAGGGGGGCCGCGGGGTATTATCGGTGGAGACCGGCCATAGTATCAAGCATTCCAACTTAGTAAACACATGACTCCGTTGCCCTCCCTTACCCCCCGCCGCGAGGTCCGCCGCGCCGGCTTCACCCTCATCGAGTTGCTGGTGGTGATCGCCATCATCGCCATTCTGGCCGCGATGCTCCTGCCCGCCCTCGCCAGCGCGAAGGTGAAGGCGCAGCAGATCGGCTGCCTCAGCAACCAGCGGCAGTTGATGACCGGCTGGCAGTTGTACGTCGTGGACAACGTCGACAAGGTGGCCAACAATTATGGCGTGACCGAGACCGAGAACTCGATCGGCAGCGCCAAGTTCGACAACTGGGTCAACAACGTGATGACCTGGACCGTCGGGGCGGACGTCGCGGACCAGAGCGTCACCAATATCGCCTGGGTCAAGAACGGGGTCCTCGGCCGGTACACCACGGGGGCGGTGGGGATTTACAAATGTCCGGCCGACAAGTGGCTGAGCCCGTCGCAGCGGGCGGCGGGTTATACGCAACGCAACCGCACCATCTCCATGAGCTCGATGTTCGGCCTGTTCAGCGACGGCGAGAGCGGCGACAGCACGGCCCAGGGAATCCACTGGGGCGACGGCTCGTACGTGCAGTTTCTCAAGCTGGCCCAGGTTCCCAAACCCGCCAAGACGTGGGTCTTCCTCGATGAGCACCCCGACTCGATTAACGACGGGTTTTTCATTTGTGACCCGAGTGCGACCGCCTGGCAGGACATCCCCGGCTCGCAGCACAACGGCGCCTGCGGCTTCGCCTTCGCCGACGGCCACGCGGAGATGCGCAAGTGGCTCAGCGCCACGAGCCGTTATGGGGTTCATTACTACTACCCTGACACCCTCTCCTTCGACGCTGCCGGCCGGTTGGATTTCTCCTGGTGGCTCGAACGGACCGGGTTCATTTTGCTGAGCTCCGGCCAGGCGCAGTTTAATTACTGATCCGGCCGCGGGGGGGGCGGAGGTTTTCGCCGGTGGAGCCGATCGGTTCCACCGGTGTTTTTGTTGTTTGGCGGGCTGCGCGGGGACGGATGCGAGGGATGGGACAGGTGCGACTGATGGGCTCGGTAAGGCACCGTTGGGGAGGGCGTCCTCTCACCCGGGCGATGAGGTGGTGAGCTGTGGCGGGGTGCCGGCCGCCCTGCGCGCCCCGCTTACTTCTTCCGCTGCTGGGCGCGGCGCTTGGCCTCGAGCAACCGTGAGGTGACGTTTTCGGCGGGAGGCTTGGCCGCCGCGGCGGACGGTGGCGGTTTCGCGGCCTCGGGTTCCCCGGGGGTGGCGGATTCGCCGGGCGTGGCGCCTGGCAGCGGCTCGGAGGGGCTGTTGACCGGGCGGAACAGATCCGGGTTGGGTGGCTGCGCGGCGGCGGTCTGAGCGGCCCGCACCTGACCGCGGCGGGCGAGGAGCGCGTTGAGCGATTCCCCGGCCTCGGGCGGGCGCTGGACTCCCTCCCAGAAGAAGAGCTTGGACCGCACCTTCGCCCACGCCCGTGCGACTTCGTCGCGGTCGAGCTGGATCCGGCGGACCCCCACATCCAACACGAACATGACCACCGCAAACCGGAGCAGCCATTCCCAGAGCGGCCGCGGCTGGCGGGTGCGCGCGCGGTCATGCGAGAAGGCGTTGACCTCGGGCGTGGCGGGGTCGAGGATCTTGCCCTTGCCGCTCTCCGCCAGGCGGCGCAGGAGCGACAGGTTCGGGGTCAGGGCGTTGAACTCGGGCGAGTAGTTGACGCTGGCACCCAGGCGTTGGGTCGCGCGCACCTCGCCATCCTTGAGCTCGGTGAGGTTCAGCACATAACTGCCGACCTCCTTGGTGGGGAACCGGGCTTCGTAATGTCCCGGGCCGGTCTGCTCCACGTGGACTGTCTGCCGCTCGCCTTTGGGACTGACGACGATCGCCTGGAGGTTGAGGAAGTTGCGGTAGTTCCCCTGTGCGTCGGCGGCGTTGACGTCGATCACGCCTTCGCCCCGCTCGACCGTGACTTCGGCATTGAAATCGGCGTTTTCCAGCCGCCGCATGCTCCATTGGCCGACTTGGGACCAGAACTGACGGTATTTGTCCCAGTTCAGCCAGAGCTTGCCCCACTTGGGCTTGGCGTCCGAGGTGAAGGCCACGGCGCGGCCGAGGCCGTATTGCCAATGGGCAAGGAGGGGATCGCCCTTCTCGGTCCAGAGCGGCGTTTCCGCGCGGGGCTTGGGGGTCGTGGCGACGTAGCCGAGCAGTTTCGGGTATTCCCCGGCACCGATGCCGCGGACTACCTCGCTGATGGAGCGCAACTGCGGCTTGAACGGCTCCTCGTAGATGGCCGACTTGAGGATGACGGCCGCCTCCTTGACGAACACCTGGGGGAGGTCGTTGGGGGAGGTGACATTGTAAAACCGCCCCTTGCCGCGGTCGGCCATGTAGATCATGGAGTCGGGGCCGACGTGGCCGGAAATCATGATCGTGCTGACGGTGATGTGGTCCGCCACGATTGCGTCCATCAGGTCGGAGGGCGGGGCCTGGGGGTCGCCATCGGAGAAGATGATGATGTGCTTCAGGTTGGCGGTTGATTTTTTGAGGGACGCGTGGGCTTCCTTCAACGGCCCGGCGAAATCCACCATGTCGCCCTGGTTCATCCCGGCGATTTGCTCCGCCAGATCCCGCTTGTGGGTCCCGAGCTTCTGGAGGTTGAACACCCAGTGGACGCTGCCGTCCCAGAGGAGCACCCCCATCTCGTCAGAAGGCCCCAGGGTGGCCAGCACGCCCTGGGCGCAATCGCGGGCCACCTGGTTCCCGTTGTTGAACTCCATCCCGTGCATGATGAGCGCGACGGCGCCGTTGGGCAGGACCTTCTTGCTGTCCAGTTCCATGCTGACGGGGAGAGTCGATTCCAGGGGGGTGCCGCGGTAGCCGCCCGCCGCGTAGGTCTGGTCGCCGCCGATGCAGACCAAACCGACCCCGAAGTCGCGCACGGCGCTCTCCAGCAACCGCTGGCGATCCAGCCCCAGGTCGCCCGCCGCGAGGTTGCTGATGAAGATGGCGTCGTAGGACTGCATCTCGCCGAGCGTGCCGGGGAAACCGGAGATGCCGACGAGTTTGGTCTGCAAGCGCGAGAACTGCAGCGCGGCCGCCAGTTGCTTGTCCTGTTCGGGATCGGCCGAGACGATGAGGATGCGGGGATCGCCCGAGACCGTCGCGAAGGCCGAGGCGTGGTTGTTCTGCGGCAGCGGGTCGTTCGGTGCGTCCACCTGGACGTCGTAGCTGTAATAGCCCGGGTCGGGCAGGCTTTGGGGGAAGGAGAAGAGGTTCTTCCCGGCGGCCAGCTCCACCTTTTGCTCGCCCAGCAACTGGTCGTTCCGGAAGAGGCGGACGGTTGCCGGGGTGGCTTGATCGGCTTGGACGAAGATCTTGGTCTCGAAGGTCTGCCCCTTCTTGAGCTTCCCGGGGAGTTGGAGTTTCTGGACGCTGACATCATTGGCGCGGGCTGCCCCGAGCGGCACCACGTCCACGCTCACGCCGAGCTGGCGGTTCCCCGCCAGCACCGCCGCGAGGGCGTCACCGGCGTTCTCATTCCCATCGGTGAGCAGCACGAGGCGCTTCTGACCGGTCTCCGGGAAGGCGGCGGTCCCGAGGCGGATCGCGGCGGCGAGGTCGGTGCGCTCGGTGCCGACCACCGCCTGGACCTTCTTCAAGTCCAAATCGCCGGAGGGCATCAGCTCGATGCTGGCGTCGCTGCCGAACACAATGACGCCGGACTTGTCCACCCCCTTCTTCAGCTTGGCCACCTTGTTGACGTATTCGCGGGCGCTCTCCTGCTGGGCCGAGGGGACGCTGTCCGAGCGGTCGAGCACGAAGAAGACGTTCATGCCGTCGATCGGATAGAGGAGTTCCAGACCGGCGAGCGCGAGGACGATCGCGGCGAGGACCAGCACGCGGAGGACGAAGGCGACCCACCGCCGCCAGGCACCGAGTTGCACATCGCTCTTCCAGGCGAACCAGACGATCCAGCCGAGCGTCGGGGCCAGGAGGAGCAGCAGCCAGGGATGGGTGAATTGCGCCGTCATGAGGGCGGGGCTCCGGCGTGCAGGAGTTTCTGGACGCGGTGGTTTTGCGAGTCGGCCACGTAGAGGTCGCCGGCGGAATCCAAAGCGATGCTCCAGGGGTTGTTAAACCGGCCCGGGCCGCCGCCCGGGCCGCCAATGATCTCGAGCGGCCGGTCGTTGGCATCAAACACCTGGATCCGGCTGTTGCCGAACTCACACACATACTGGCGTCCGGCGGCGTCCACCCGGATGTCGTAGGGGTAGCTCAGCTCCCCCAGCCCGCTGCCGGGTCTGCCGTAGGCCCGGAGGAACTTGCCGTCGGGTGAGAAGATCTGGATGCGGTGGTTGCAGGAGTCCGCCACGTAGATCCGGTCCCGGGCGTCCACACAGATTCCCTCGGGGCGGTTCAGTTCCCCCGGAGCCTCCCCGGGGCGCCCGAAGCTCGCCAGGAAATCCGGCTGCGGGAAGGGGCCAACAGGGACTCCTTGGTTGGTGGCGCCCGCGGGGGCGGTGCCTCCCCGTTGGATGGCCGTCCGGATCGCCCCGAGGTTGAAGCGCTGGATGCGCTCCACCACGCCGAACTCGGGCACCAGGGCTTCGTGGCGGGAGTTGATGGCGATCGCCCGCGGCATCGAGAGCTGGCCCTCGTTGGTCCCCTTGTGGCCCCATTGTTCGAGCAACCGGCCGGTGACGGAAAAGTGGTTGATCCGCTGGTAATGGGGCTCGACCACGATGACGTTGCCGTCCTCATCGAGCCCCATTCCCTTCGGGTGCCCTTGGGCGGTCTCGGGCATTTGCCAGGAAAGCAGGAAATCCCCGTGCGGCGAGAACTTTTGGACGCGGCCCGTCATGTCCACCACGTAGAGGTTGTCCGCGCGGTCCACAGCGACCGAGCGCGGCTTGTTGAACTGTCCGATTCCGACACCGCGGGCGCCTTGGACGCGCGCCCGGGAGAAGATCCGGCCTGGGAGGGCGATCTCGTTGCCCGACGGGGCGCGGGAACAGCCGGCCGCGGCGACGAGGAGCAGTCCGGCGGCGGCGGCGGGGGCGAGCCGGCGGCGAAAGATCGCCCCCCGGGTCTGCGCCAGGAGCCAGCCCGCGAGCAGCGGGGCTGCCGCCAGACCGAGGAGGGTCAGGCAAAGGGCGTTCACCTGGGGGTTGTGCCCGTAGTGGAGCAGGTTGAAGATCCGGAGGGCGAGCGTCTCACAGCCGGGTGGGGTGATGAGGACCATCGATTCGACGTCCCAGAGGCAGAGCAGGAACACGACGAACCAGGCGGTTGCAAGGCGTGCCGCGGCCTGCGGGATCCAGATGAGACCGATCCTTCGCCAGGGGCCCGCTCCTTCCATTCGCGCGGCATCCACGAGGACGGCGTCGAGGCCGCGCGCGGCCTGGCTCATGGCGTGCCAGCCGAGGGCCAGGTAGCGGAGCGAGAAGGCGAACACGACCATCCAGGCGCTCTGATAGAATGATTGGCTCCAGTCCCGGTTGAAGACCGCGATCAGCCCGATGCCGGTGAGGACCCCCGGGACCAACAGGGGGATCCAAACGAGCCAGGCCAGGAGCCGGAGCAGGCGCCCAGGCCGGCGGCGGGCGGCGGGGAGGCTGGCGGCCAGGACCACGGTGGCCGCGGCGCCGGCCAGCCAGAGCGAGGCCCAGAGCGAGCCACGGCCGGCCGCGAGGGCGCCCGGCAGTTCGGTCCAGGTCCGCCGCGTGGAGGCCAGTTGCCAGAGGGGTACGCCAAGCGAGAGGACGGCCAGCAGCGCGGTGATGCCGAGCGCCGGGAGGGACCAGGCGCGGCCGAGTTGGCGGCGGAAGAGCCCGGGCGGCACGCCCCCCGTGCGGCGCGGCCAGGGGAGTTCACTCCGTGCCAGCCAGGCCAGGAGGAGCAGGGGCGCGAGGATGAGCGGCCAGCTCGCCCGCAACGCGCCCGCGGTGTCAAACTGGGTGTTGAAGCGGATCCACATCTCGGCGGGGAACACCTTCACCTGCAAGATGGCGGGCACGGCGAAGTTCCCGAGGGCGAGGACGAACACGAGCGCCGCGGCGGGGGCGAGCGCCGACGCGGCGAGGGGGAGCAACAAACGGCGGACTAGCTCGCCGCCGGCGAGCCCGGGGTCCGCTTCCAACTGGGCCGGTTCCAGACGGGTCCAGGCCGAGCGCACCGCCAGGAACGGCCACGGCCAGAGCAGCAAACCGAGCACCCAGATGGTTCCGGCCGGCGACATCAAGTTGAGGTCGAACCAAGGCCGCCACACGCCGGCCGAACCCAGGTAATGGAGCCAGGAATTGACCGCCAGGAAAGGGGGGAGCGCGGCGGTGAGCACGGCAACCAGCCGGACCGCCCGCGCGGGCGCGGGGGCAAGCCCGGCTTGGGCCAGCGCCGCGGTGAACCCGAGCAGGGAGGCCGCCAGCGCGGCACCACCCGCCACCAGCAGGCTGTTTCCGAGCAGGACCCAGTTCATCGCGGAGCCTCCTGGGAAGCCCGCCGGTGGAAAATGTTCACCCCGGCCCTCACGCGGTCCTCCGGTGATAATACCACCACTCGATGAGCAACATCAGCAGGGCCAGCCCGGCGATTACCCGCCAGAGTTCCATGTTCGTGCGTTGCAGGGTGGTGGCGCGCACGGTGGTGAATTTCCCGAGTTGCAATTCCTCGCGGGGCTTGATGTTGCTTTCGGCGGCGTCCAGGAGGTTGACGCAAAAGGTCAGGTCATTGGTGCCGACCCGCAGGTGGTAAGCCCCCTGCTTGAAGGTGTCCCCGAAGACGAACTCGCTGGCGGTCGCCTCGATGGGCAGGTTGCGGACCTGGCCGTCGGGCAGGGTGACCTCCGCGGCGGTCTCCGGGTGTTGCAGGGCGAGCCGGAAGGCGTCGCCCGCGCGGACCAGGAGTTGGGAGCCGGTGGTGTTCGCCGGGTTGAGCCAGTCAACGGCGTTCGCGATGAAGATGGGGAAAGTCACCCGCAGCGGCCAGGTGGTCTCGATCGGGTTGAACCCCGCCCAGACCACCCGCTGCCGGCCGAATTCGCCCGCCAGCATCAGTGAGGCTTGCGGCGCGTCCGCCAGGGAGACGGCCCACGAGGGCGGCTTGCCGGCGTAAGACTCCTTGATCTGCACATTGTCAAAGCCCGAGTAACGGAGCAGGGGGTGCGAGGCGCGCCAATCAACGATGGGCGGCCCTTCGATCGGCGTGGCCGACTCCACCCAGTTGGTGTTCAGCACGTGGAAGGCCAGCACATTCCCGCGCGGCCAGACCACCGGTGTGATGTCGTCCAGGACCACGAAATCGTAAGCCGCAGCGTCGTCCGCCAGCACCGCGGTGGTGGTCAACTCAACGTTCGGGGAGGCGCGGAGCGCGCGGTCGAGGAAACGGTTTCCATTGGAGACCAGCAGCACCCGCACCGGTTTGGGGAGCAGGCTGACAATGGACGCCGAGTTGTCCGCGGCGAGATCATCCTGCGCGGTAATGCGGACGTTGAAAACACCGTCATGGGGCTGGGCGGCGAGGAAAACCTGCGGCGAGGTCTCCCCCGCGGGAATCTTGATCGGGCGCGTCTCCAGCACCCGGTCGTCGAACCGGAGTTCGAGCTCGGTCTCCTGGGCGTTGGTTGAGTAGTTGCCGACCTTCACGTAAATCGCGCGTTCCTTCGGGTTCTCCGGGTTGGCCCGGGCGTCGAGGCCGATGATCCCGAGGTTGTTCGAGCCCTTCCCGACCTTGTGGTAAACGAGCGGCAGCGCCTTGTTCTCGAACTCGCTCAACTCGGGCACCGCCCCGTCGCTGAAGAGGTGGATCTCCGCGTCGTGATGGTCCCGCACGAGCGACTCGGCCATGCGGAGGGCGGGGACGAGGCGGGTGGGGGAGTCGGTGCAGACGCAATTCTGCAGCGCGCGGCGGAGGGCGGCCTTTTCGCTGGTGGCGGATTGTTTGACCTCGGTGTTGGCCCCGGCGACGAGCACGACCATCTGATCCGCCCCGGCGAGGCTGTCAACCCACTTCAACGCCTCGGCGCGGGCCACCTCGAAGCGGTTGGGGGTCTCGTCGGTCGCCTGCATCGAAGCAGAGGCATCGAGGATGACGACCCGGAGTTCGGCGGGCTTGGATTTGCCCGCGAAGTACGGGCGGGCAAGTGCCGCGACCCCGAGGACAAGGAGGATGATCTGCAGGATCAGGAGCCAGTTCCGGCGCAACTTCTGGAACGGGGCGCTGGCCTGGGTTTCGGAGAGAAAACGCTGCCACAGCAGGGTGCTCGGGATGAGCCGGACGACCCGCTTCCGCTTCAGCAGATAGAAGACGATCACCACCGGGATGGTGGCGGCGAATATAAGGGCGGCTGGGGCGAAAAAGTGCATCAACGGGCGGGCTGGGCCGTCACCTCCAGACCTCCGCGCGGCGGAGTTGCCGCAGGAGCAGGTCTTCGAGCGGCGTGCTGGTGCTGGCGGTGAAGAAATTAATCCCGCGCGCCTGGCAGTGCTCGCGCAGGCGCTGGATGTAATTCTGCACGGTCTGCTGGTAGGCCTTCATCCGGTAGCGCCCGAAGGTCACCTCCTGGACTGACCCGGTCTCGGAATCGACCAGCCGGAGGTCGCCGAAGGAGGTGGGCGACAGTTCCTCCGGGGAGAGCACCTGGATCAGATCCACTTGGAACCCGCGGCCGAGCAGGGCGGTGAGGCCCGCCTCGTAGCCGTTGGGGTCGAGGCAGTCGCTGAGGACCACGGCGACCCCGGCCTGGCGGGCCTCCAGCGCGCCGCGCCGCAGCGCCTGGTTGAAATCAGCCGGGCCGCCCGCCGTCAGCGCCGCGAGGTTGCGGAAGAACTGGATGCCCGAGCGTTTGCCGCGCACGGAGCGGAGGGCGGCCCGCGCGGCGTTCTCCCGCACCCGTGCCTCGTCGGAATCCCCTTCGCGCGCCCCGCGGTCGGGGAAGGCCCGGATGGAGACGCGGTCAAACCCGGCCAGGGCGACATAACCCACGGCCGCCGCGACCTGCCGGGCGAAGAGGAACTTCCCCGGCTGGCCGAAGGTCATCGATTCGCTGGCGTCGAGGAAGATGCGCACGGGGAGTTCGCGCTCCTCCTCGTAGAGCTTGATGAAGAGGCGCTCCAGCCGCCCGTACAGGTTCCAGTCGAGGGAGCGGAAGTCGTCGCCTTGGACGTACTCGCGGTAGTCGGCGAACTCGATGGAGTGCCCCCGGGCCCGGCTCCGGCGCTCACCCTTGGTGTTGCTCTTGGCGCGGCGGGTCGCCAGCAACTGGAGTTGCTCCAAGCGGCGCAGCAGGTCGGGTGACAGGAGGTCTTCGGGCATGGGGGGGCGGGCGGAGGAGGCCGCGGGCATCAGACACTGACCGCATCCGCGTCGCGGGGCACATCCCTCAGCACTTGCGCGATGACCTGGTCGGTGGTGATGCCCTCCGCCTCGGCCTCGAAATTCAGGATCAGGCGGTGGCGCAGGGCGAGCGGGGCCACCGCCTCCAGATCGTCAAAGCTGACGTTAAACCGGCCCTGGATGAGGGCGCGGACCTTGCCGGCGAGGATCATGGTCTGGCCGCCGCGCGGGCTGCTGCCGAAACGCAGGTACTGGTTGGCGATCGGCGCCGCGGTGGCGGTTTTCGGGTGCGTCGCCAGCATCAGGCGCACGGCATAATCCTTGACGTGCGAGGCGACCGGCACCTCCCGCACCACCTGCATGAGGTCCCAAAGGGCGTCCCGCTCCAGGATCTTGTCGACCGTGGTGCGGCCGCTGCGGGTGGTCCGGTCCAGCACCGCCGCCAGATCGGCCGCCGTCGGGTAGCCGACCAGGATCTTGAAGAAGAAGCGGTCGAGCTGCGCTTCGGGGAGCGGGTAAGTTCCTTCCTGGTCGATGGGGTTCTGGGTCGCCATGACGAAGAACGGCTCGTCCAGCTTGCGCAACTGGCCGCCGGCGGTGACCTGGTGCTCCTGCATCGCCTCGAGGAGCGCCGACTGGGTCTTGGGGGTGGCGCGGTTGATTTCGTCCGCCAGCACGAGGTGGGCGAAGATCGGCCCGCGCTGGAATTCAAACTCCCGGCGGCCCGCCGCGTTTTCCATCACGATGTTGGTGCCGAGGATGTCGGCGGGCATCAGGTCGGGCGTGAACTGGATGCGGTTGAAGGAGAGGTTCAGCACCTCGCTGAGGGTGCGGACCAGCAGGGTCTTGCCCAGGCCCGGGACGCCCTCGAGCAGCACATGGCCGCCGGCGAAGAGGGCGATGAGGGTGCCTTCGACAACGGTTTCCTGGCCCACCACCACCTTGGCTATTTCGGCGCGGAGCGCGGCGTAGGTGTCGCGGAAGGCTTGGATGGTCTGTTCGGTATCCATGAATGCGGGCGTGGTTCAGGGTTGGTTCTTCGGGAGGTCGTCGAAATAGTCTTTCACCGCGCCCTGATAGGCGCGGGGGACCTGCTCATGGCTGAGGGCGCTCTGGGCGTCGGATTGGGCGGCCGCGGCGGCAGTTTCGTAATCCACCTTGCTCTGCCCCTTGATGCTGACGTTGCGCAGGGTGACGCTGGGCATGTTGCCGCCGGGGGAGAACTGGCCGCGGACCTTGGTGGGGCGGAGCGAGTCTTTCAACTCGCCTTCGCCGCGATCGGTTTGGCCGCGCCCCTCCTTGTCGGGACGGACGATGCCGCTATTGTCCCACCGGTCGTTGTAGCGGCCGTCCCAGGGCTGGCTGTCGTCGGCCCATTCGCCCACGCCGCGCCCGGGGCGGCCGCCCTTGCCGGAGCGCGGTTGGCCGCCCTGTTGGTAGCCGGCGCGCCAGCCGTCGCCGCTGCCAACCATGGCGGAGGCCTGGTTGATCGCCTCCAAGCCGGCCTCGAGCGACTGGGCGTCGGCCATCTGCTGGGCCAGCTTGCCCAGTTCCTTGGCGGCGTCCGCCAGCGACTTGGAGGCACTGGACTTGTCGCCCGACTTCATCTGCTTGCCTGCCTGCTTGAGTTGCTCGGCGACCTTGCCGTAGTTGCCGGCGGGGTCCACCGCCTTGGCGATTTCCCCGGCGATCTTCTCGATCTGTTCCGGGGGCAGCCCGGAGGACCGCAGGGTGTCGGCCATCTTTTGCAACGTCATCTGCGCCGCCTCGGGCTGGCCGTTCTTGAGCTGCTCGGCGAGGTCCTTGCCGGTCTTCTCGGCCTGCTGCTGGAGCTGTTGGAGGGTCTTCGCCATGTCGCGGAGTTTCTCCAGATCGGTCACGGACGCCTGGAGGTCCTTGAGGAACAGGTCGGTCTTGGCCTGGGCGAGGTCCTCGATCGCGCGGTCAAGGTCGGGCATCTGCAACCCCATTTCCTGGGCCGACTGGGAGAGGGCGGAGAGGGATTGGGAGAGCTGCTTGCGGTTGGCCTCGTTGCCGAGGCCGTTCTTGTCGTTCATGCTCTTGGCCGCCTCCTGGAGTTTCTCGAGCTGTTTCTGGAGCTTCTCGATGGCGTCGGGGTTGCCGGTCGGAGTGCCGAGTTGCTTCTGTTTCGCCTCGATCTCCTTCTGGAGGGCCGCGGCGCTGGGCGAGCCGTTGTCCGCGGCGGCGCGGGCGGCCTGCTCGAGCCGCTTGAAATCCGGATCCTTGCCCATGCCGCGGAGTTCGTCCTTTAATTTGTCGGCGGCGTTGGCGAGGTCCTTGAGGGCGTCGCCCCGGGTGAGGGAGGCTTTGGCGAGGGTGTTGCCGAGCGCCTCGACGGTTTCGAGGCTTTCCTTGGCGGCCTCGGCTGCGGGGGTGCGTTTTTCGAGGTTCCGGCGGGTCAGCTCGGCGAGCTGCCGGCCCGCCTGCTGGACGGCCGCGCGTTCGTTTTGTTTCTTGATCAGCGCCTTGCTGCGGTACTCAGGCGCGAAGCCGAGCCCGACGCCGAGGGCGAGCACAATGAGCGCCCAGCGGGTGACGTTCCGGGGGAGGGTGAAAGGGATAAGCTTGCGCGGGTCCACGCCCCGGGCGTGCTGGGCGGCGTCCGCCAGGATTAGATCGCGCCAAGCCCCGGCGTCCGGGGCTTTCGCCATTTCGAGGGCGGTGCTCAGGCGTTCCTTGAGCTGCTGGCGGCGGTCGACCCAGCGGGCGACTTCGGGGAGGCCCGGTTTTCGCCAGCCTCCGATGACCAGCCCGATCAACATGCAGGGCAGGGGCACCAGACCAATGGCGGCACAGGCCCAAAGGGGCAGCGGCCAGAGGTGGTAGGCCCCGGCCAAGAGGACGGAGCTGACCGCCCCGACCAGCAGCCCGAGCCACATCCCCCGCAACGCCCGTTCCCACCGTCGCCGGCTCGCCGCGCCGGCGAGTGCCTTTTCGATTAACGCCAGTTCACTCATACCAGTCCTCCAGCCTGCGCCACGCGCGGGCGTTCTGCCAGTTATTTAATACCACCGACATTGTAACAGGTATGGACCGTGCCGCGGCCGAAACGTTCCGCCGCGAACGGGCGGGGCCGCGGTTTCATTTCTCGTCCGGGATGCTCCCGCGGTGGTCGGGAGCGGCGGTGCCTTGCGCCGGGCCCGGCGTGCTGCGGCCCTCGGTCTGGTATTTGGTCAGCAGGGCCTTCAGCCGGTGAACGACCTCCGGGTGGGCGGAGTAGAGGTTGTCCCGCTGGGGGAGGTCCGCCGCCAGATTGTAGAGCTCCCCGGCGGCCTGGTTTGGCTGGTAGCCGCGCTCGTCCTTGAGCCACTGCGGCTCGCCGTTGGCACCGTTGCCCTCGCCGGAGCGGGAGTCTATGAAGACCCACTCGCCCTGCCGGATGGCGAACTTGCCGCCGCCGCCGTGCAGCACCGTCGCCCCGCGGACCGGGTGGCCTGCCGCCGTGCCAAACAGCGCGGGCCGGAGGTCCCAACTGTCCTCCGCTGCGTCGGGAGGGAGTTTCACCCCCAGCAAACCGGCCCAAGTTGCCATGAGATCGACGTGGCAGGTGGTCTCCGCGCTCACCGCCCCGGCCGCGACCCGGCCCGGCCAGCGGACGATGAACGGGACCCGGTGGCCGCCTTCCCAAGTGTCCCGTTTCACCCCGCGGAGGCCGTCCATACTCCGGTGGCCATAGCGGCGGATGCGTTCGTAGGCTCCGATGCCGACCTCGGTGGCCACCTCGGGGCCGTTGTCGCTCGTGAAAAGCACCACCGTGTTGCTCGCCAGCCCGGTGCGGGCCAGGGCCGCGAGCACGACCCCGACCGTGGCATCCACCTGCGCCACGAAATCGCCGTAATCACCCGCTCCGCTGCGGCCGTGAAACTCCGGGGCCGGGACGATCGGGTAGTGCGGGGCGGTCAGCGAGAAATAGAGGAAAAACGGGGCCGGTGACCGGGCTGCCTCCACGAGATGGTGTTCGGCGCGCAGGGTCAACTCCGGGAGGATGTTGGTCAGGTTCCACCCCGGCACCTGCGGCCCGGGCCGGTTGATGCCCCCCTTCGCCAGCACACCCGCCTCGGACGGCGCGCCGACCGTCCGGTCGTTCTCAATGAAGCAGTAGGGGGGGAAGTTGGGCAAATCCACTCCGAAAAAATAGTCGAACCCCCGGGTGGTGGGACCGTTCCCCGCCGGCTTGGAGAAGTCGATGTTGCCCCGTCCGTCCTTGCTCCCGGGGCCTTTGCCGTCGGTGGTGGCCCAATCCCATCCGAGATGCCATTTGCCGAGGGCGGTCGTGGCGTACCCCTGCCGGCGGAGCATCTCGGGCAGGGTGAGCCTGCCCTCGTCGATTAGCGGCCTTCCCCACGGCTCCAGGACCCCTGATTTCAGGCGGCTGCGGAAGCAGTACCTGCCGGTGAGCAGGCCGTAGCGCGTGGGGGTGCAGACCGCATCCGGCGCATGGGCGTCGGTGAAGCGCATTCCCTCCGCCGCGAGGCGGTCCAACTGCGGCGTCGGGATTCGCGAATCCTTGTTATAGGTTCCCACATCGCCATACCCCAGGTCGTCGGCGAGGATGAGCACGAAATTCGGCTTGGCCGCCGTGCCGCCGGCCCGGATTTGCCCGGGCGGCCGGGCCAGGACGAGGAGCGCGGCCAGCAGGAGCGTTGGTTTCATGCCGGGGATTTTAGCGATGAAGGTTCCCGCTCGCACTCAAATTGTCCTTGGCGTAGTCCACGATTCCAAGGCCTGTGACCCGGTCGCGGGCCGGCCCGGCCAGCACCTCGGCAGCTCGGGGCGGGGCCGGTTGATCAGGTTGACAGGGGGCGTCTTTGGGATAGCCTTGGCGCATGAACAAACCTGCTTTCAAGCCCATACCTCCCGGCTTCGGTCTGCGCGCCCGCTTGACGCTTTCCCTGGCGGTAGCTGCCGCCGGCCTCGTCTGGCTCGGATCACCCCGTCCCGCCCTCGGCCAGCCGGTAACGCCCGCCGCTCCGGCCGCCGAAACGACCCTCCTCGACGACCGTATCGAACCCGGCTTCCAATCGCTCTTCAACGGCAAGGACCTGACCGGATGGGATGGCAACCCGAAGCTCTGGTTCGTGCGCGATGGCGCGATCACCGGGGAAACCACCGCGAAGATCCCCGCGTCCGGGAACACCTTCCTCATTTGGACCAATGGTGACGTGGCCGATTTTGAGCTCCGCTGTTCGTTCAAACTGGTGCCCGGCGACGACAAGGGCTTCGCCAACTCCGGCGTCCAGTACCGCAGCAAGGTGGTCGATCCTAAGAACTGGGTCGTGGGCGGCTACCAGGCCGACATGGAGGCGGGGGCGAGTTACACCGGGATCCTGTACGAGGAGCGGTTCCGCGGCATCATGGCCCAGCGGGGCGAAAAGGTCCGCTGGACGCCGGATGACGCGAAGCAGGTCATCGGTTCGGTGGGGAGCGCCGCGGACGTCGAGGCGAGCCTGCACAAGCGGGATTGGAATGACTACGTGATCATCGCGAAGGGGAACCACCTCCAGCAATTCATCAACGGCAAGGCCACCATGGAACTGATTGACGATTGCGAGGCCAAGCGGGCCATGAGCGGCATCCTGGCGCTCCAATTGCATGCCGGCCCGCCGATGACCGTCCAGTTCAAGCACCTCCGGATCAAGAAACTGTAGCGCACTGCGGGCTGCGACTGGGGTTGGCCCGGCAGCCCCTTTTCGCCAGACCGCGCTTGAATTCCGCGGGAACTTGTATGAGGGTGGGGCGTGTCTCACGCGGGAGGGATTTTAGCGGGGTTGGGCGCGGCGGTTTCCCGGGCCGGGCGGCGGTCCAGGCACCGTGATCTTGTCATGAGCCCGAACCCTCGCTCCTCCGCCGCCGCGTGCTTTTCCCGGCGGGCCACCATTCTGCTCGCGTTTTTCCTCACCGGCCTCCTGGCGGCGGCGCCATCGGTGCGGGGCCAGATGATCGACCTCAACCACAACGGGGTGAGTGACGTCTGGGAGTGGCTCTACAACGCCTATGGGATCAACCCGGCCGGCGATCCCGACGGCGACGCCTTCTCGAACCTTCAGGAGGCCACCGCGGGCACCGACCCGTTCGACCCCGCCTCCCACCCCCAGATCACCAGCGCGGTCTGCTCCAACGGCGTCATTGCGATCACTTTCCCGATCGCGCCGGGCAAACGCTACGAGCTTCAGAGCGTTTCCGCGCTGCCTGGTACCAACTGGATCTCCGAGACCAACACCGTGGCCCGTTCCGGGATCAACCTCACCCTGACGGTCCCAGTGGGGCCGGCGATGAAGCTCTACCGGGTCGGTGTTTCGGATGTGGACACCGCCGGAAGCGGGATGAACGATTGGGAGAAATACCAGCTTGGTCTCGACCCCTTCAACCCGTACAGCAACGGCCAGCAGGACGCCAATGGCAACCCGCTGAGTGACTACTCCTACGCCACCAATCTGCTGGCGAGCCAGGACCAGATCAGCCTCTCGGCTGCCCTGCCCGCCGCCACCCAGCCGGCTCCGGGTCAGGGTGGCGGGGCAAACGGGGCGATCACCATCTCGCGCGGCGGTTTTCCGCTGACGTCCTTGATCGTGGTCCTGGCGTCGGGGCCGTCGGGCCCTGGCTGGGCCGCTCCAGGCATCGATTATGAGGACCTGTCCGGCCTGTGGGTCCTGCCGGCGGGGACGGCTTCGATGACGATCCCCGTTCAACCGCTGTCCAACACCAATCTGGCAGCCCCGGCACTCGCCCAGTTCAGCCTGGTGCCAAGCACGGCGTATTCGCTGGGAGCCTCGACGAATGCCACCGTCGTGGTGTATCCCTCGGCGGCTGGGCCGGGGGTCGGTCTGGTGGGGTGGTATTACACAAACGCCAGCACCACCTACACGAACTCCAAGAACTTCAACCCTACGAACCTAGTGCTGACGCGGTTGGATCCGGTGGTGGATTTCAATTGGACCAATGGCACGGTCCCCAACCTGAGCAACGACTGGTACTCGGTGCGCTGGACGGGGCAGGTGCAGCCGCAGTTTTCCGAGACCTACGTCTTCGACGTGAAAAGCGACGACGGCTGCCGGCTCTGGGTCAACGATCAGTTGCTCATCGACCAATGGCGCACGCAGGGCCTCACCGAGATGACCGGTTCGCTGCCGCTGCAGGCCGGCACTCGGTACGATCTGCGGCTGGAGTATTTGCAGACCGGAGGCGCGGCCCAGATCCATCTGGCCTGGTACAGCCCCAGCCAGCCGGAGCAGATGATCCCTGCCGCCACCCTTTATCCGACGAACTCCACCGCCGCCGGCGGGTCGAACGCGCCGCCCGCGGTCACCAGTCCGCTCACGGCGGTGGCCTTTGTGGGGCAGCCGTTCAGTTTCACCGTGACGGCCGCGAACACGCCATTCCGTTTCGCGGCGCGGGGTCTCCCTCCTGGCCTGGTCCTGAACGCCACCAACGGCTTGATCTCGGGAACGCCGGCGCTCGCGGGCAACTTCCAGGTCGCCTTGACAGCCAGCAACCGGGTCGGTGCCGCCGCCTCGGTGCTGGCTGTGAGCGTCTTGAACCCCGGAGGGGGCGTTGTCCGGGAATTGTGGACGAACGTTCCGGGCGTGGCCGTGTCGGCCATCCCCACCGTCACGCCCGCAAACCTCACCAACACCCTGGCCGGTCTGCAAGGTGCGACCGGCTTCGGCCAGAACTACGGCGAGCGCATTCGCGGGTATTTCACCGCCCCCGCCACGGCGAACTACTACTTCTGGGCGGCGGGCAGTGATTCCGTTCAACTCTGGATTTCCGATGACGGCGACCCGGTGAACAAGGTCTTGCGGGCGAGCGTTTATCCCACCAACAACCCGGCCTTCCCCGGGGTGAACGGCACCCGGCCGCTGCAGTGGAACGCCCAGGCCGCCCAGCAATCCGGCTGGCTCGCGCTCACCGCCGGGCAGCGTTACTACCTCGAGGTCCTGCACAAGGCCGGGACCGGCACCAACGACAATTGGGCCGTCGGCTGGCTCCAGGACCCCACGGGGACCAACACGAGCCCGGCGGGCCTGATCCCCGGGTACTTGGTTTCCCGCTATTACCCACCGCTGCCCGCGCAGATTCCCGGCACCCTTTATTCGGCCAACCTGCTGGCGCTTCCCGGGGTGGTCAGCGACGGCGTCGGCTCGGCGACGCTGCGGCTGAGCGCCGACCAGACCCGGGCCACGCTGGCTTTCACCTTCACCAACCTGGTCGGCACCCCCAGCGCCAAAGCCATCATGAGCGACGCCTATCTGACCGATCCTCCCGAGTTGGTGTTCGACATCTCAGCCGCGCTGCCGCAAGCGGACGGTACCTATGTCTGGCCGATCGCCGGCGCCGGCCCGCTGGCCGCGGCGGACGTGTTGGAGATAATCCGCGAGGGCAAGGCTTCGATTGTCATCGCCAGTTCCGCGTTCGGGAACGGCGAAATCGGGGGCCATTTCACGCTGGCGGACGGGTCTCAGACCTTCACTCCCCCACCGCCCCCCGCCGGGTGGGTCGATGACTCCGCCAACCCCAACGCGGCGGTCCGGTTTCTCGCCCAGGCGACCTTCGGTAGCTCACCGGCCGACATCGCCGCGGTGCAGGCGCAGGGTTACTCCGCCTGGCTCGCCGGGCAGTTTGGGGCGGGTGCCTCGCATCTGCTGCCCGAGGTCATGGCGAAGGTGAATCCCGACCCGACGGACCCCTATCCAAGCTCTCTCTTCTTCAACGCCTGGTGGCACAAGGCGGTCACCGCCCCGGATCAGTTGCGGCAGCGGGTGGCGTTTGCCCTGAGTGAGATTTTCGTGGTTTCGGAGGACAGCGGCCTGGTCAACCACTCGGACATGCTCGCCTCCTATTACGACATGCTGGTGGACCATGCCTTCGGCAACTACCGCCCGCTCTTGGAGGCGGTGACGCTCCACCCGGCGATGGGCAACTTCCTCGACATGCGGGGCAACAACAAGGGGAGCATGATCACCGGCCTGCATCCCGACGAGAACTACGCGCGCGAGGTGCAGCAGTTGTTCAGCATCGGCCTGAACCGCCTCTGGCCCGACGGTTCCCTCGTCCTCAACTCGCAGGGGAATCTGGTGCCCACCTACGGACAGGGCGAGATTCAGGGTTTCGCCGCCGTCTTCACGGGCTGGAATTACTACCAGCCGACCCAGGCCAACGGTTTGCTGCCCTCCAACTGGTATCCCGCCTACAACGGAACGAACCCGATGGTGCTGGTCCCGGCGCACCATGACCCCGGCGCGAAGACCGTGCTCGACAACGTCGCGCTGCCCCCCGCCTGGGGCGGGCAACTCTACGCCACCAATCCGGCCAACGGCGCCTACGGCACGCACGATCTGGAGGCCGCGCTCGATTCGATCTTCAACCACCCGAATGTGGGTCCCTTCATCTGCCGGGAACTCATCCAGCGCCTGGTGACCAGCAACCCCAGCCGTGACTACCTCTACCGGGTGGTCCAGGTGTTCAATGACGACGGGACCGGGGTCCGTGGCAACCTCCAGGCGGTTATCCAGGCGATCCTGCTCGACTACGAGGCCCGGAGCCCGCAGATGGTCAATCAGCCCGGCTATGGCAAACAGCGGGAGCCGTTGCTGCGGGTGACCCATCTGGCCCGGGCTTTCGCGCCTCCTGCCCCGGTAACCGGCCTCTATTCGCAGACGACCAACCAGGTGATCACCATCAGCACCGCGGTGCCCCACCACCTCGCCAGCCGGGACACCGTTTTCCTAACCTTCACCGACACGTCCGGCCAACCCGCGCCCGCCTCGCAGGCTTATGTGGTCGCGGTGGTGGGGCCGCAGGTCTTCACGGTTACCGCGCCGCAGTTGCTGACGGGGCCTTACGGCCAGACCAACGGGACGATCACCCTGACCCTGGCCGGCAACGGGCTGGCAGCGGGTGATCCGGTGTACTTGAACTTCATGAGCGGCGGAGCGGTCAGCGGATTGTACCAGGTAGCCACCGTGGCGGACACCGCGCACTTCACGGTGGGAACCACGGATCTGGTGCTGCGCTCCGGCTCGGCCCTGTTGACCAAGACCGCCTCGGCCGGTTACACCCAGACGGGCACGAACCTCGTCATCAGCGTGAACGGGCCGCATAATCTCGCCATCGGCGAGCACGTGTTCATCCATTTCGGCGCCGGCACGGCCGCGGATGGGGTTTATCCGGTGGGGGCGGTTCCGGATGCCACCCACTTCACCGTGTTCACCACCAACTCCGCCAACCAGGTTCAGAACAGTGTGGCGGTCTATCCGCTCCAGCCACCACCGCTGAACCGCGCGGGCACGGTGTCGGTGGGGGAGGGGACTTGGAACATGGGGGACACCGACACCGGGACGGCCGTCAACCTCTCGCAGTCGCCGCTCCGATCACCCACCGTGTTCAACTTCTTCTACCCGGGCTACCGGTTTCCCGGTGCGCTGGCTTCCGCGGGCCTTACCACCCCCGAGTTTCAACTCACGACCGCGAGTGGTGTCACCGCCCAGATGGACTTCATTGAAGGGGGCCTCTTCAGCCCGGCTGCGAACACGAACGGGCTCACCAGTTTCACCGGAGGCAGCGGGGCGGTGGTGCTCGATCTCTCGCCCTGGATGACCACCAACCTCACCGCCAACGCCGGGGTGCCATCGCTCGTCAGCAACCTGAACAACCTCCTCGCCGCCGGCCAACTTTCCGCCGCGGCCCAGACGAACATCGCCGGGTATGTGGGCAACACGACGAACTTCCCTTGGAGCGCCATCCCGACCGACACGCAGATGCGCGACCGCGTCCGCGCGGTGGCGCATCTGATCATCAACGCGCCGGATTACATCATCCAGAAATGACGCCATGAGCCGCTTTTCCCCGTCCTATCTCACCCGCCGCGCGTTCCTCCGGCGCGCCGCCTGCGCGGCGGTCGGCACCACCGGGATGACCTCCGCCTTGCGCGACCTGCGGTTCATGAACGCGGCGGTGGCGCAATCCAACCTCACCGATTACAAGGCCCTCGTCTGCCTCTTCCTGCAAGGGGGCAACGACTCGAACAATCTGGTGCTCCCCACGCTCCCGGCGGAATACGCCAACTACGCCGCGATCCGCACCCCGGTGCTCGCCATCCCCTCCGGGACCATCCTTCCCCTCTCCTCCCTGAACCCGGACGGGCATGGCTACGGTCTGCACCCGAGCTGTCCTGAACTCCAAACCCTGTTCGGCGAGGGCAAACTGGCCCTCCTCCTCAACACCGGCACTCTGTTGTACCCCATCACCCGCGCCCAGTACCTCTCCGGGTCGCCGCGGCCACCCCAGCTTTTTTCCCATGCCGACCAGCAGACCCAATGGCAGACCTCGGTGCCGGATCAGCTCCCGATCACCGGTTGGGCGGGACGGTGCGCCGACCTGCTCAACGCGGTGCAACCGAACGCGCCGATTTCCCTGGCGGTGTCGCTGGCGGGCGCCAACCTGTTCGAGGTGGGGAATGTGGTGCATGAGTACTCGGTCTCGACCAGCGGCGCCATCAACCTCTCGCTTCCGGGCTCGCCGGGGGGCGGGGCCTCGACCAACCGCCTCCCCACCCTCCTCCGGATCCTGGGCCTGCCGTCGACCAACCTCCAAGCCCAAGCCTACGCCGGCGTGGTGGCGCAGTCGTTGGGCACTGGCGCCCTGCTGAACAACGCCATCGCGCCGAGCGCCGCGAAGAACTTCTGGACCAATGCCTTCCCGGCGAAGATCACCCCGCCGGAGGCCGGGGCCGCGGCCTTCACGTCGACGCTCGCCCCCCAGCTCGAGATGGTCGCGCGCTTGATTGCGGCCGGCAGCACGCCCGCCGGCCGCGGCGGGTTCGGCATGAAGCGGCAGATCTTCTTCTGCCAGGTGGGCGGCTACGACCTGCATTCGGGCCAGACCGACTACACCGCCGGCGATCCCAGCCGGGTGGTGCTCGGCGCGCACGCCAACCTGCTCGCCGAGCTGAGCCAGTCCCTCTACGCGTTTCAACGGGGGATGGAGCAGCTTGGTCTGGGGGCCAATGTGACTTGCTTCACCGCCAGCGACTTCGGCCGCACCTTCCCGAGCAACGGGCAGGGGAGCGACCACGGCTGGGGCAGCCATCATCTGGTCGTCGGCGGCGCCGTGAAGGGACAGCGCACCTATGGGCAGTTTCCGGTCCTGACGGTCAACGGCCCCAACGACACCAGCACCGGGCGTTGGATCCCGACGACCGCAATCGATCAGTATTTTGCCACACTGGCCTCGTGGTTCGGGGTGGACAGTGGTAACCTGGCCACCGTGTTTCCGAACCTCGGCCGTTTTCCGACGCCGAACCTCGGCTTTATTTGATGAAGAAGAAACTGGCCGCCGCCGCCATCGTCTCCCTGCCGCTGGTGCTCTTCTTTCTGCTGATCTGGCGGGCATATCGGGAACTCCCGGCAGCGCCCACCGCCGGTGCCGCGCCGCCCCCCGGAGCCCCGACCCCGACCAATGCCCCCGCCAAGGTCCCGGCCCAGCCTGTTTCTGCCGGGCCGCGGACTTCGCCCCCCGGTGCCCCGGCGCTTGCCGCCTCGACCAGCGCGCCCTCGTTGCAGTTCACCAACTTCCCTCCCGCCGTCGTGCTGGAGAATGTCCACCACGCCCTCCGGCGGTACGGGAAGCGGTTTGGCGGGAATCCGGTCGGGACCAACCCCGAGATTACCGCCGCGCTCGCCGGGGCCAACCCGGGAGGCTGGCGTTTCCTGGATGCCGAGGCGGGCCTGCGGACGAACCAGGCCGGGGAGTTGCTCGACTCCTGGGGCACCCCGTTCTTCTTTCACCAACTCTCCGCTTCGCAAATGGAGATCCGCTCCGCCGGCCCGGATGGCATGCTCTGGACCGGTGATGACTTGGTGGTGCGCTGAGAGGGTGTTCAGCGGATGCGCAGCACCCAGGCGTGCTGGCAGTAGGGGAGGGCGCTCGCTGCCGGGGGGATGGTCACCTCGCAGTCCTGGCCGGTGGCGTGGTACTCCAGGGCTGCCGCCGAACCCATCAGGGTGATCTTGGCTCCCGGCTTCAGCGCCAGCCCGCCGAGCCGGACTTTCGCGGGGAGGGCGGTCTCGTTTTCTCCGGGGAGATAGATCGCGTTGATGGTGCCGTCCTTGCTTTGCGTGTAGGCCACCTGGCCCGCCTTGTACGGGGGGAGCGCCCGCGTGCCGTAAATCGCCTCCCCGTTGGCCTGGAGCCAGGTTCCGACGCCCGCCAGGAGTTCCTCCGCGCCAATGTCCCAGGTGCCGTCGGGACCCGGCCCGATGTTCAGCAGGAGGTTCCCGCCCTTGGCGACGATATCCACCAGGGTGTGGATCGCCTTGCGCGGGGCCAGATAGTGGGCGTTGGGAACCCAGGCCCAGCCGCCGCCGGCAATGATGCACGACTCCCAGGGATACGGCAGGAAGTGGTCGGGGACTTGGTTCTCGGGCGTGAGGTAGTCTTGGTGGATCCCGGGGACAGCACGGTCCACGACGATGAGCCCGGGTTGGTGTTCGCGGGCGAGGCCGGCCAGTTCATCCATCCGAATGTCCTGGCCCTGGGTGTCCTTGTTCACCCAGCCGCCATCCAGCCAGAGGATGTCCATCGGCCCGTAGTCGTTCATCAACTCGCGGATCTGGGTGTGCGTGAACTGGACGAACTTCTCCCACCGCTCCGGGTAGCGGCTGATCTTGTAGTTCACATGGCGGTCGGGCGTGGCGAAGTTTGGCCACCAGTAGTTCTCCGAGTGCCAGTCCGGCTTGGAAAAGTAAGCGCCGGTCCAGAGACCCTCTTTCCGGAAGGAATCGAACACCGCCCTGGCGATGTTGGCGTTCGTGTTCACGCTGAAGGGGCAGCCGGGGTCGGTCACTTTGTAGTCGGTCGTCTTGGTGTCGAACATGCAGAAGCCGTCATGGTGCTTCGTGGTGAAGACGACGTATTTCATCCCGGCGTTGCGGGCGGACCGGGCCCATTTCGCGGGGTCGAACCGGACGGGGTTGAAGGTGTTTTTCAGGGCGGTGTACTCGCGTTTGTAGGCGTCGTAGTCGGGGTTCCTGCGCCGGCACCAATCCTCGTCCTCGCTGCATATGCTCCACGACTCCACGATGCCCCACTGGCTGTACGCCCCCCAGTGCATGAGCAGGCCGAACTTGAGGTCGCGCCACTGCTCGATTTTCTGGAGCACCAGCGGGTCTTGTTCGGGGAGGTAACGATCCTCGTCCGCCGCCAGGAGCGCCAGCGGGGCGAGCAGGGCGGCGAGGAGCCAGCGGGAAGTCGGTTGCTTCATCTCAGTGCGGTGTTAGATTCGGCGGGCAGGATGACCTCGATGATCCCCGCCTTCAACCGAAAAGGCGCAGGGCTCCCCGTCCCGCAGGGTTGCATCAATCACGACCCCTCTTCCGGGGGAGGCGGCCCCAGCAGGTCCCGCTGCCATTTCAGCACCCCGGCTTCGGCCCGGGCGCACGCCACCTGGCTGAGCACCCGTTGGGAGACGGCTTCACCGCGGACGTGCCGTTTGTCGGCATCGGGGTGAACCGATCAACGGAGCGCCAAGGGCTGGAGCTGGGTCAACCGTTTGGCCAAGCGCGACACCGCCCGATACCCCTGGCCCACTCCGGCCAGACAGTCCAGGGCAACCATGGAGAGCACGGTGGGCAACCAATGCCGTTTGCCAATGGAGCTCTCGCACCAGCCTTTTTCCCTCAAACCGAACCAATTTGGTGCGGTCTTGGCGGATGTCGGCATTTGACCACGCGCAGGAATTGGCCTGGCAGTGAGGTTTTGACGCCGCGAACCACTGGACACCAGAGAGGGTGGTGGCTGCGCATGGCCCGTTTAAGGCGGATTTCCAGTGCGGCGGGCGGTCGCTGTAAGAATCCGCCGCCGCCAGGTAACCGCCAACTATACATTTGGCCGGGTGGAGGTGGGGAAACCCTGCTCGTGGCGGGGTATTGACGGTGCTCTTGTCGTTTTTTGGGGGTGCGGTGGGGGAAAGTGGCGGTCCAGGTTGTGCGCCGTTGCATCCACTGAGCGTCGGCAAGGTCGGGTTGCTCAAGAGGGATTCGACATGGGTTCGCGCATCTCGGACAGGGAATGGGCCAGATGACTCCGAATGTCATCCGTGCCGCCGGGTCTTTGCAGGTCCAAGAATGATCCAACGTGTCCAATAATCGCCCAGCGATTCCGTAAGGTGGGTGGGTTCTCAGTTCCAACTTCTATGAGCACAGTCGGTTAGGGCATTTTCGGAAACAGGGGCATTTTCCTTTTCGCTTGCTTTGCCCTCCAGTTGCGGTATCC
>Ga0182030_10005529_pt1 | contig 26784 bp, 28 predicted proteins | sample 812S3MmetaG_FD_121299 | JGI IMG/M metagenome (GOLD analysis project Ga0182030, IMG submission 121299) | Permafrost microbial communities from Stordalen Mire, Sweden - 812S3M metaG (Illumina Assembly) | ecosystem: Environmental > Terrestrial > Soil > Wetlands > Permafrost | place: Sweden...
ACGTGGCGGCGGCGGCATGCACGTGGGCGGCGGCGGCGGGCGGCGCGGCGGCGGCGGGCATGGCGGCGGCGGCGGCGGCCCCAAGCACTAGCTCTCTCGCCTGAGAACCGGAGCGCCGCGGCTGCGACAAGTCGTCGCGTCGCTCCGCTTGCCTTTCCGAGGTCTTTCGTTCGACATAGGCAGACACGCGCCGCCGCAGACGGCGGGGTTCGGGAGGCGCCAGTCGATGCATCATCCGTCGCTCCACGCCACGACTACGCCCGACAAGCCGGCTTACGTCATCGCCGAGACCGGCGAGACGCTGACCTACGGGGAGCTGGACCGTCGCAGCAACCAGGGCGCGCAGCTATTCGTAAAGCTCGGCCTCAAACCCGGCGACCACATTGCGTTCCTGCTTGAGAACGGCCTGCGCTTCGTCGAGATCTGCTGGGCCGCGCAGCGCGCCGGGCTGATCTACACCGCGATCAGCCGCTATCTGAAGGCCGACGAGATCGCCTATATCGTGCGCGATTGCGGCGCCAAGGTTTTTGTCACCTCGCCCGCCTGCGTCGACCAGACGCGCGGCCTCGCCGGCGCCCCCGACGCGCCGGCGCTGTTCATAACCGGCGGCGCCGCGCCCGGCTTACGCGACTGGGACGCCGAGGTTGCGGCGCAGCCGGAGACTCGGGTGGAGAACGAGTTCGCCGGCCGCGACATGCTCTACTCCTCCGGCACGACGGGACGGCCCAAGGGCGTCGAAACCCTGCTGTCGCCGGTGCCGCTCGGAGCGATCAATCCGCTGCTGAAGCTGCTGGTCGTCGACATGTGCGGCGTCGGGCGCGACAGCGTCTATCTGTCGCCGGCGCCGCTTTATCATGCCGCGCCGCTGCGCTTCACCATGACGGCGATCGCCTTGGGCGCGACCGTGGTCATCATGAAAAACTTCGACGCCGAGGCCTATCTCGCCGCGGTCGAGAAGTTCCACGCCACGCACAGCCAGCTCGTGCCGACGATGTTCGTGCGCCTGTTGAAGTTGCCGGCGGAAATTCGGGCCAAGTACGACATTTCTTCGCTTCGCGGCGCCATCCATGCGGCGGCGCCTTGCCCGGTCGAGATCAAACAGCAGATGATCGACTGGTGGGGTCCGATCCTGATCGAATATTACGCCGGCACCGAGGGTAACGGCGTGACCATCGTCACGTCGAAGGAATGGCTGGCGCACAAGGGGTCGGTCGGGCGCGCCTTCGTCGGCAAGGTCAGGATCGTCGACGAGCCCACCGGCCGCGCGCTGCCGGCTGGAATCAACGGCGTCGTCTATTTCGAGGGCGGCCCGCAGTTCTCCTATCGCCACGATCCCGCCAAGACCCGGGCCGCCTATAGCCGCGAGGGCTGGTCGACGCTCGGCGACATCGGCTTTCTCGACGACGACGGCTACCTGCATCTGACCGACCGCAAGGCCTACATGATCATCACCGGCGGCGTGAACGTCTATCCGCAGGAGAGCGAGGACATTCTGATCGGCCACGTGGCTGTGCTCGACGCCGCGGTGTTCGGCGTTCCCAACGAGGACCTGGGCGAGGAGGTGAAGGCCGTCGTGCAGCTTCGCGACCCTGCGCAGGCGAGCCCGGAACTGGCGGCCGAGTTGATCGCCTATTGCCGCGAGCGCATTTCGGCGATCAAGTGCCCGCGCTCGGTCGACTTCGAGAGCGAGCTGCCGCGCACGCCGACCGGCAAGCTGTTGAAGCGGCAATTGCGCGACCGCTATTGGCGGAAGAAGGGGTGAGGCGGGTCATGGGAGTCGACGGCAAAGTCTCATCCGGGCCTAGCCGCAAGACGGTCTTCGGTCCCAAGCCGGACATCGAGGGACCCTTGGCGATTCCTTGACGACGCGGCTCGCGGCGAGGCGCGGCTCTCGACGGGCGGCGGGAAAAAGCGCAAGGCGCTAAGGCGCAGACCGCAGGAAGGGACAATGCCGAGGCGACTACTTTTCGCGTTCCCGCTGGCGCTCGCAATCTTCGCCGCCGCCGCCGATCCCGTGCCGAGCCTGTGGGACCCGGGGCTGCATCTCGACAAGCCCGACCTTTCCGGCCTCAAGGCGATCCGTTTTCTCACCGCCGACGATTACCCCCCGCTCGATTTCACCGGCGGCGACGGCTCGCTGGTCGGCTTCAACGTCGAGATCGCCCGCGCTATCTGCGCGGAGCTGCGGCTGCCCTGCACGATCCAGCCCTGGCGATGGGACCTGCTTGTCGATGCGTTGGAGCAGGCCAAGGGCGACGCCATGATCGCCTCGATGCGCGCCACCCCCGCCTTGCGCGAGCGGCTCGATTTCACCGCGCCGTATTACCTGACGCCGGCGCGCTTCGCGGCGCGCAAGGATTATCCGGCGGGCGAGGTCGATCCGGCGGCGGTCACGGGCAAGACGGTCGGCGTCGTCAAGGCGAGCGCCCACGCCGCCTATCTCGCGAGGCTCTTTCCCGAGGCGAAGACCCGGGCGTACGACGATTTCGCCGCGCTGCATCGCGGGCTGAAGGCGGGCGAGGTCGATCTCGCCTTCGGCGACGGGCTCACTTTCGCCGTCTGGCTCGGCGGCGAGGATGCTGGGGACTGTTGCGGCTTCCGCGGCGGGCCGTTTCTCGACGGCGGCTTGTTCGGGGAGGGCGTCGGCATTGCAGTGCGCCGGGACGATCTCGGGCTGCGCCGCGCGCTCGACTACGCCCTCGCGCGCGTTGCGGCGAAGGGGCAATATGCGGAGATCTATCGCAAATATTTCCCGCTTTCGTTCTATTGAGACGACCTTTGCGGCGCCGCAGCGTTGCCTATAGACTGCGCCGCCTATGTCTCTCCCGTCTGATGCATTCGTCGCCGACGCCGCGCTGCGGCTCGACGCGCCCGAAGCGCGGCCGCGCCGACGTGGCCGGTTGGCGCTGGCGGTGCTGGCGGCGCTCGCCGTCGAAGCCGCCGTCTTCGGGCTGATCTGGCTGGAGCGCGACATTCCGCCGCCGGCGCAGATTGCCGAGATCCCGGTCGAGATCGTCGTCGAGCCGCCGCCGCCCCCGCCGCCCCCGCCGCCGGCCCCCGAGCCGGAGACAAAGCCGCAGGAAGTCGAGAAGCCCGCGACCGACGCGCCGCGCGAGGGCAAGAGCGACCACGACGACGAGCATGTTGCGGAGAAGGAGAAGCCCGCCGCCGCGCCGCCGCCTCCGCCCGAGCCGACCCCGTCGCCCGAGGCGACGAAGCCCGCAGCCGAGGCGCCCGCGCCGGAGTTGCCCAAGGCCGCCGAGGCCGAGGCGCCGACGCCGGTCAAGACCGAGACGCCGGAGCCGCCGGCCAGGCCGAAACCGTCGGTCGCGGACGTGCTGGCGAAGGCTTTCGACGATGTGCCGGCTGTCGAGTTCGGCGGCGCGGCGATGCAGTCGCCGGTGACTGGCGGCGCCGCGAAGTCGACCTATCTGTCGATGCTGTACGGCCTGATCGTGCCGCGGCTGCATGTGCCGGCGGTGGCGCACGCCTACGGGCGGCGGTTGCAGGGGGCGGTCGCGTTTGCGGTCGACGGGCGCGGCCGGCTCACGCATCGCTTCGTCGCCGAGGGCTCGGGCTCGATGGAGCTGGACGAGGCCGCGATGGAGGCGGTCGCCGCCGCCTCGAAGGCGTTCCCGCCGCCGCCGAAGGGCGCGCCGATCGGGATGAAGTTCACGTATTCCGTGGATTGAACTTGCCTTGCGTGGACGGCCCGACCGTCGGGGCTTGTTGCTTGGGGACTGCCTTACGCGTAAGGTTTCCATCCAGCGGATCGGCGATAGGTGCGCTTATGGAAATTGAAGACGCTGTAAGGCACGCCAAGCGTGGTGACGCAGTTTTATTTACTGGCGCCGGTTTCTCATACGGCGCAACCAATGGGTTTTTACCTCCGCAAGATAAAATTCCTACTGCGCGTGATTTTGCTGCGGAGCTTTCGCGGATCTGCGGCTCGAGCAAGAGCTATGACCTTCCTGTAATATCTCAGTATTATATGAAGAAATTTGGCGTAAGCGATCTTTTGAATCGGTTGAGCAAGACTTTCAATTGCGTAGGCTGTCAAGAATATCACATAGAAATCGCTAAAATTCCTTGGCGTCGAGTTTATACGACCAATTACGACAATTGCTTCGAATTTGCCGCATTGAAATCTGGCAACGATTGGCAAGCGATGACCATCGACCAGGAGTTGAACGCCGAAAAGCGCAAGATTATCCATATAAATGGGTATGTTGGCGCGTTGACTGCTGAAACGTTGTTCGCCCAGGTAAAGCTGACCCACTCAAACTATTCGTCAGATAGCTTTGTCGAAAACAGATGGGCGCAGCAATTCAGGCAGGATCTGAACGTTGCCAAGGCGATAATTTTTATCGGATATTCGATGTCGGATATCGACGTCTCTCGGATATTGTTTAGCAACCCTGAGATAAAGAGGCGCACTGTATTTATCGTATCGCCGCATGATGATGACATCGTAATATCGCCGTTGGAAGATTACGGTTCGGTCGACAGAAGCGGTATAGAAAAATTTGCTTCGCTGGTGGCGAAAACGGAGTTGGCGGCGGAGGTCGGCGGTTATGAATATACTTGGCTTAAGGTCTACAAGGAGCCGGAAAAAATAGATGCTCCGACCGACAAGGACGCGGTGGAGCTGCTGACGATGGGCAGGGCGGATCAGGCGCACGTCGTGCACAGTCTCTCCAATCCGAGCAATTCCTACTGTCTGCTTCGCAGCGAATCCGAATTGCTTCTTAGGGAGATCGAGGCTGGCAGAAAGTGGTTTCTGGTGCATTCGGATCTGGGAAACGGAAAGTCACTTTTGAAGCAACAGCTCACACACTTGTTGCATTTGCGTGACTTCAAGATCTTCTGGGACTCCGAATTCCAAGTCCGTAAAATCCCTGATTTACGCAAACTGGTCAAGGAGGACGGCCAGATCGCCCTGATGATTGACGAAAGTCCCGATCGATTCGAGATTATCGACAATCTATTGAGCATCAACACAGGAAATATTATTGTATTTATTTTTGTCCGAAGCACCTTATATGAGCTTGGCGAGGGTAAGTATGAGCGGTATCTGCCATCGGACTACCTGCCTCTCGATGCAAATCGACTCGAAAATGCCGACATAGAAAAGCTCGTTCGTCTTCTTGATCGCAATGGTCTGTGGGGGCAGAGGGCAAACGATCCATTCGACAAAAAGGCAGGTTTCATAAAGGTCGAATGTCGCAGTGAAATTGCCAAGCTCATTGTGTCCGTATTTGAGGAATCGGAAATAGGTCGGAGAATTACCAATTCCGCCCGCAATATCATCGACAACGACAGCAATGTGTCAGCTCTGATCATTTTGGCGTTTCTGTTCAACAGAATTGGCCACACGCCGAAGCCATCGTCGATGTCCGAAATACTCGGAGTTGACGTTTGGCGGATTGCCAAGTCGGAAAAATTTAGTCAGGCGGGGGAATTTATACGGTTGAAAGATGGTGTCATAAGCGCGAGATCGTCGATTATTGCGACGTTTTTGCTCAGGAAGTGTGTCTCCTCCAATGTGCTTGTTAAGCATCTGGAAAATTTTGTGCGACGGTTGTCGAAGCTCAAGCGAGACGCCATACTGCATCACATTTTTATTGAATTGCAGAGATTTCCTGTTGTGGAAGGTCTCATCGAGTCCAAACGAAAGCGAGAATATATTATTGGATATTATCAAGAAATCAAAGACATTCCGTTTTGCGAGCGAAGCGCCCTGTTCTGGCTTCATTACGCTATGGCGAGATTGAGTTTCGGAGAATTTGCGCAGTCCGCGCTCTATTTCAAGCATGCTCAGTCTCTGGCGCAAGGAAATATGAAAGATTTAATTGAGATAAACAATCACTATGCAAAATTACTACTGGAAAGCCGCACGAAGAGCGGGGATTACAATGATTATTCGGATGCATTCGCGGTGGCTCATGACATCCTGATCAAACAAATGAACAAGGGAACAAATAAGCATTTTCCTTATCGGCAGGCGAAAAAATACGTAGATTTCATCTCCTTCAGGCACAAGGACATGACCGTCAACCAAATCAACGTTTTCATTCAATGTTGCCGGCAGGTGATATCGGCAATTGACAATTTGGACGGCGCCATCAGTCGGGCTTCCGAGGTGAACGAATGCAAGGAGTCCATGCGACGCGCGATAGAGATAGCTAGCCGCCGGGCAGCGTGAACCTTACGCGGCAGGCTTGGTTGGAGTTCAACCCTTCTTCCCCGCGATCTTTGCAATCTCCCGCATCGTCTTCACCGCCCCGTCGAGACGGTCGCCGAGCTTCTCGAACTCGCCTGACACCAGGATGCGCATGTCCGGGCGCACGCGCGCGTCCTCGTTCGCCTGCACCCACCTCACCAACCCCGTCGGGTTGGCGAAGGAATTGTCGCGGAACGCCAGCGTCATGCCCTTCGGGCCGGCGTCGAGCTTCTCGACATGCGAGCGCCGGCACAGGGCCTTGATACGCACGAGCTTCAGCAGCAGGTCGACCTCGGGCGGTGGCGGCCCGAAGCGGTCGACGATCTCGGCGCCGACGGCGTCGATGTCGGCCTCGTCGTTGAGCGAAGACAGGCGGCGGTAGAGCTGCAGCCGCGTCGTCAGATCCGGGATGTAGTGTTCCGGGATCGTCACCGGCGAGCCAAGCGAAATGGTTGGCGACCAGACGTCCTCGACCGGCTCCTCGGCGCCCGACTTGAGGCGCTCGACGGCGTCCTTGACCATCTGCTGATAGAGTTCGTAGCCGACCTCCTTGATGTGGCCGGACTGCTCCTCGCCGAGCAGATTGCCGGCGCCGCGCAGGTCGAGGTCGTGGCTGGCGAGCTGGAAGCCGGCGCCCAGCGTATCGAGCGATTGCAGCGCCGCGAGCCGCTTCTCCGCCTGCGGCGTCATCTGTTTGTTGGCGGGCGTGGTGAAGATCGCGTAGGCGCGCGTCTTCGCCCGGCCGACGCGGCCGCGCAGCTGATAAAGCTGGCCGAGGCCGAACATGTCGGCGCGATGAACAATCAAAGTGTTCGCGCGCGGAATGTCGAGGCCGGACTCTACGATGCTGGTCGACAGCAGAATGTCGTATTTGCCGTCGTAGAAGGCGCCGATCTTGTCTTCGAGTTCGCTCATCGCGAGCTGGCCGTGGGCGACGACGAACTTGCACTCGGGCGCGTGCTGGCGCAGGAACGCCGCGCATTCGTCGAGATCCTCGATGCGCGGGCAGACATAGAAAGTCTGGCCGCCACGGTAGCGCTCGCGCAGCAGCGCCTCGCGAACAATCAACGCATCGAACGGCGTCACGAAGGTGCGCACGGCGAGGCGGTCGACCGGCGCGGTGGCGATGATCGAGAGATCGCGCACGCCGGTCATGGCGAGTTGCAAGGTGCGCGGGATCGGCGTGGCGGACAAGGTGAGCACGTGAACTTCGGCGCGCAAATCCTTCAGCCGCTCCTTGTGGCCGACGCCGAAATGCTGCTCCTCGTCGACGACGACGAGGCCGAGATCCTTGAAGCTGACGGTCTTGCCGAGCACGGCGTGGGTGCCGATGACGATGTCTATCGCGCCCTCGGCGAGGCCTTTCTTGGTCTCGCGCTGCTCCGCCGCCGGGACCATGCGCGAGAGCTGGCCGATGCGCACCGGCAGGCCGGCGAAACGGGCGACGAAATTCTTGAAGTGCTGGCGGGCGAGCAGGGTGGTCGGCGCGACGACGACAGTCTGCTTGCCATTGATCGCGGCGGCGAAGGCGGCGCGTAGCGCGACCTCGGTCTTGCCGAAGCCGACGTCGCCGCAGATGAGCCGGTCCATCGGCCGGCCGGCGCCGAGGTCGTCGATGGTCGCCTCGATGGCTTTGCTCTGGTCCTCGGTCTCCTCGTAGGGGAAGCGGGCGCAGAACTCGTCGTACAGCCCCTCGGGCGGGATGAGCCGCACGGCGGCGCGGGTCAGGCGCTGGGCGGCGACACGCACCAGTTCGGCGGCCATGTCGCGCACGCGCTTCTTGAGGCGGGCCTTGCGGCTCTGCCAGCCGGCGCCGCCGAGCTTGTCAAGCTCGCCGCTTTCCGAGCCGTAGCGCGAGATCAGCTCCAGGTTCTCGACCGGCAGGAAGAGGCGGTCGCCGCCGGCGTAGTGGATTTCCAGGCAGTCGTGTGGCGCGCCCGCCGCCTCGATGGTTGAGAGGCCGACGAAGCGGCCGACGCCGTGGTCGATATGGACGACGAGATCGCCGGCGGTTAGCGCGGCGGCCTCCGCCAGCACGTTCTCGGCGCGGCGCTTGCGGCGGCCCTGGCGCACGAGGCGGTCGCCGAGAATGTCCTGCTCGCCGATGACGGCGAGATCGGCGGATTCGAAGCCGTGCTCCAATGCGACGACGGCGAGCGGCAGGGCGCCGGGGCGGGCGCTCTTGGCCTGCGGGTAGGAGGAGACGAGTTCGTGCGACTTGAGGCCGTGGTCGGCGAACACATGGGTCAGCCGCTCGCGCGAGCCGTCGGACCAGCCGGCGACGATCACGGACTTGCCGGCGGCGCGCAGGTCTTTCACATGCGCGACGGCGGCCTCGAACACGTTGACGTTCTCGTTGGCGCGCTCGGGCGCGAAGTCGCGCCCGACCCGGCCGCCGCAGTCGATCACGTCGGACGCCTCGGGCGCCGCCTCGAAGGGTTGCAGGCGGGCGACGGGGCGAGCTTTAAGCGCGCGGGCGAAATCTTCCGCGGCGAGATAGAGCCGGTCGGGCTTCAGCGGCTGGTAGTCGTTGGCGATGGGGTCCTGCTCGCGCGCGGATTTGCGCGCGGCGTAGTAATCTTCGATCTGCGCGAAGCGGCTCCTGGCGACGTCCTCGGCTCGGTTGTCGAGCACGAAAGGGGCCTCGCCGAGATAGTCGAACAGCGTGTCGAGCTTCTCGTAGAACAGCGGCAGCCAGTGTTCGAGGCCGATGGCGCGGCGGCCCTCGCTGACCGCCTCGTAGACCGACGCGCCGCCCGGGCGGGGCACGCCGAACTCCGCCTGATAGCCCTGGCGGAAGCGGCGGATCGTTTCGGTGGTGAGTTGCGCCTCGCTCATCGGCGTGAGGTCGAGCGAGCGCAACTGGCCGGCGCTGCGCTGCGTCTCGGCGTCGAACGGGCGGATTGTCTCCAGCGCGTCGCCGAAGAAGTCGAGGCGGATCGGCTGCGGAAGGGCAGGGGCGTAGAGGTCGAGCACGCCGCCGCGCTGGGCGTAGTCGCCGACGTCGCGCACGAGGCTCGCCCGCGAGAACCCGTTGGACTCGAGCCAGGCGACGAGCGTCTCCATCGGCAGCACATTGCCGGGCGCGACGGAGAGCGCGGCCCTCGCGATATAGCTGCGCGGCGGCACGCGCTGCGCGAGCGCGCTGACGGTGGTGACGAGGATGCGCGGGCGCTCGGCGGCGCCCCGTGTCAACGCGAGGCGGGCGAGTGCGGCCATGCGAGCGGCGGCGATGGCGGCGTTGGGCGAGACGCGGTCGTAGGGCTGGCAATCCCAGGCGGGGAACAGCAGCGCCTCGATCTCCGGCGCGGCGAAGGCGACGGCGTCGACGAAATTCTGCGCGCGGATCGAGTCGCGGGCGAGGAAGGTCAGCGCCACGGCGCGGAATTCGGCCTCGCGGGCGAGCGCGCGCACGAGGTCGGCGACGACGAAGGCGTCAAAACCTTCCGGGGCATGGGCGAGGGTGATCGCGGTGGGCTGGCGCAGCCTTGTCGCGGCGGCGACGGGGGCGTTCACAGGGCGTCCCGAGGCGCCGCGACGAGCTTGGCGAACAGCGGCGTGTCGAAGCGGGCGGGAATCGGGATTTCGCCGGTCAGCCAGCCGAGCATGTCGGGATCGGGCAGGTCGAGCCACGCCTCGACCTCGTCGAGTTCGGCGTCGGTCAGCGCAGACAGATGCGCGTCGGTAAAGGCGCTAAGCGCGAGGTCCATTTCGCGCAAGCCGCGGCGGCGGGCGCGGAAAAGGATGCGACGCCGCCGCTCGTCGAGGCCGGCGCTGGAGAGGGACATGGGAGCCTCGCGGAGGGTTCCGCCGCCATATAGTGCGAACGCGCCGGCTTGTCAGCGCGGGCTTTCGTCGTCGGCGAGCGCGGCGGGCAGGAGCGGGAGGAGCGCGGCGACCTCGACAGTCGCGGTTCTCCACATGATGTTGTAGTTGAGGTCGTGGTACGCATGGGCAAGGCGGTTTCGCATCGCGATGATCTGGTTCCAGGCGATCTGCGGCAGGGATCGCCGTGTTTCCGGCGCGACCTTGGAGGCCGCTTCGCCAAGAATTTCAAGCGCCCGCGCCATCGCGAAGTCGAGCAACCTGTCGCTATCCATGTCCTCTCGCCGATGACCTTCGGCGAAACCAAGCGCTGCTTCGGCCATTTCGAGCATGTGCCGGAGACGAATTCGGTCCTCAGACCGCATATTGCAACAAAGCCGTTCGCACGACTTCGTCTCGGAAGTAACGGCTCAGGTCTTCGGCCGTCCGCAAATCCACCTTGAGGCCGCCAACCAGTTCAGACAGGTCGAACTCAAGCTGCGAAATCCCCATCAGTCCAGGCTCGCAACCTGGCTCGAATTCAACCAGCAGGTCCAGATCGCTGTCGGGCCGCGCCTGCTCCTTCAGCCTTGAGCCGAACAGGCTGAGCTTATTGACATGCCAGCGCCGGCAGAGTTCCGCCAGCCGGTCGCGGTCCTCGAAAATGGCCATCGCTCGCCTCCTCGCGCCGCTTCTTGCCCCCGCGCGCCGGGAGCGTCAACCGCCGCTCACGCGCTGAGGTCGCACCTCGAAGCGGGCGAGGGCATGCCCGCCGCTCAGCAAGTCCTCGAACGCGGCGATTGTGTCTTCGTACTCGGCGTCGGCCTCCCCGAGCTTGCCGACGATCACCTCGCCACCGCGTCCAAGCCGGATGGTGACGAGGCCGTCTTCGGCGTTGACCGCCAGCAGCCAGCCGGAGGCGTCCGTCAGCGGGCCGAAGGCGTCGACACCGCGCGGCGCGAGCCGGTCGCGCAGCCAGCACAGCAGACGCTTGTGACGCGAGCCGGGAGACGCGCCGAACAGGGTCGGCGCGTCGAAAGTAAAGGCCGCCATCGAAATAATCTCACGGGTTACGCAACGTCATGCGCGACAACGTAAGTCCGCGCGTATTGCGATGGCGTTAAACCGCAAGTCCGATTCTTAGCAAAGCAAGTCTCACTCCGCCGGCATTGGCGCCACGCCGCGCGTGTCGTCGGCGTCGCGCGCCTCTTCGGGCTCGCGCGCCTCTTCGCGGCCGCGCTCCTCGCGCGGGGTGAGCAGCCACTTGAACAGGCGGAACGTCAGCCGGCCGACGTCGTCGAGCACGGTGAACACCGCCGGCACGAACACGAGGCTGAGCAGCGTCGAGACGACGAGGCCGCCGATGACCGCAATCGCCATCGGCGAGCGGAAGCCGCCGCCGTCGCCGAGGCCCAAAGCCGAGGGCGCCATGCCGGCGGCCATCGCGATGGTCGTCATCACGATGGGCCGCGCGCGCTTGCGGCCGGCTTCGACCAGCGCCTCGGTGCGGCCCGAACCTTGAGCGATCGCCTCCACCGCAAAGTCGACCAGCATGATCGCGTTCTTGGTCACGATGCCCATCAGCATGAGGATGCCGATGACGACAGGCATCGACATCGCTTTGTGGGTGATGAGCAGCGCGATGATCGAGCCGCCGATGGACAGCGGCAGCGAGATCAGGATCGTGATCGGCTGCAGGAAGCTGCCAAACAGCAGCACGAGCAGGCCGTAGACCATCATCAGCCCCGCGCCCATCGCCGCGGCGAAGGAGGAGAACACCTCGCTCATGATTTCGACGTCGCCGGTCTCGCGGATCTCGATGCCCGGCGGCAGGTTCTTGGCCATCGGCAGCGTCTTGATCGCCGCCACTGCCTGACCCAGCGGCGAATCGCCTTGCAGGTCCGCCTCGATGGTGACGCGGCGCGAGCGGTCGTAGCGGTTGATCGCCGTCGGCCCGTGGCCGACCTCGAAATCGGCGACCGAGGATAGCGGCGTCGCGCCGCCGGCGCCGGTCGGCACGCGCAGGTTCTGCAACACGCCCATGTGGCCGCGCGCGGCCTCGTCAAGCTCGACGCGGATCGGGATCAGCCGGCCGTCGACCTTGAACTTGGCGAGATTGGCGTCGACGTCGCCGAGCGTGGCGACGCGGATGGTCGTCGACAGGGCCTCGGCGGAGACGCCGAGATCGGCCGCGACCTGACGGCGCGGCGCGATCTGCAATTCCGGCCGGTCTAGCTCTGCGGTCGAGATCGGGTTCTCCAGCATCGGCAGCGCCCGCATTTCGCTGGCGAGCTGATTGGCGGTATCGTTGATCTGGTCGATGTCCTTGCCGGCGACGATGAGCTGTAGGTCGCGCTGGCCGTTGTCCTTCAGGAACCAGAAGCGCACGTCGGGTGTGTCGGCCATCATGTGCGAGATGGTTGTTTGCAGGTCCTTCTGGCTCGCCAGGCGCTTCGATTTGTGGACGAAGTTGATGACGAAGGTCGCCTTGCGCGGCTCCGCGGCGCCGCCGAGGATCTGGCCGCCGAAGGCGAGCACCGACTTGACCTCCGGCATCGCCTTCAGCCGGTCGGAAATGCCGCGCGAGAGTCTGTCGGTGTCGTCGAGCCGCGAGCCCGGCGGCAACTCCACCGCCAGCAGCGTGCGGCCGTAGTCGTCGGCGGGGATGAAGCCCGAGGGCAGCAATTTCGTCGAGTACAGCGAGGCCGCGAAGATCAGCGCGCCGAGCATGAGCGTGATCCAGCGCCAGCGCACGGAGCCGCGCACGAGGCGCGTGTAGAAGCGCATGACCGCGCCCTCGCTGTGCTCCTCGTGGCGCGGCGCGCGCATGAAATAGGCGGCGAAGACCGGCGTGAGGAAGCGCGCGACCAGCAGCGAGAACAGCACCGCGACCGCGACGGTGAGGCCGAACTGGCGGAAATACTGGCCGGCGATGCCGCCCATGAAGCTGACCGGCGAAAAGATCGCCGCGATGGAGAGCGAGATCGCGATGACGGCGAGGCCGATCTCGTCGGCGGCTTCGAGCGCGGCGCGATAGGCGGATTTGCCCATGCGCATGTGGCGCACAATGTTCTCGATCTCGACGATGGCGTCGTCGACGAGGATGCCGGTCACCAGCGTGATCGCGAGCAGGCTCACCATGTTGAGCGAGAAGCCGACCGCCTGCATCGCCCAGAAGGTCGGAAACACCGACAGCGGCAGCGCAAGCGCGGTGACTATCGTTGCGCGGATGTCGCGCAGGAACACGAACACCACGACGATGGCGAGCAGCGCGCCCTCGATCAGCGTCTCCATCGTCGAGTGATAGTTGCGCACCTCGTTCTCGACCTGGGTGTCGACCTTGGCGAAGGTCACCTCCGGGTGCGCCTTCTGGAGCTTTTCCAGCCGCGCGGCGACGTCGTCGTCGACGGTGACGTCGCTGTATCCCTTGGCGCGGGTGATGCCGAAGGCGACGATGGGCTGATCGAACAGCCGCGTGAAGGTGCGCGGCTCGGCCGCTGTGTCGCTGACGGTTCCGAGTTCGTCGAGCCGGACGCGTCGGCCGCCGGACAACGCGATGGGCAGCGCCTTGAGTTCGCTCAGCTTGTTGGCGCCGGCGAGCGTGCGGATGGCCTGCTCCTGGCCGGCGAGTTCGCCGCGACCGCCGCCGAGATCGACGTTGTCCTGGCGCACCTGCTCGTTGACCTGCGCGGCGGTGACGCCGAGCGCGAGCAGTTTTTCCGGATCGAGCGAAACGCGGATCTCGCGGTCGACGCCGCCGTAGCGGGTGACGTCGCCGACGCCCTTGAGGCTCTGCAGGTCGCGCGCGACGGTGTCGTCGACGAACCAGGACAGCTGCTCGACGGTCATACCGGGCGCGGAGGCCGCGTAGGTTACGATCGGCAGGCCCTCGATGTTGATGCGGTTGACGATGGGCTCGTCGATGGTGCGCGGCAGGTCGGCGCGGATCTTGGAGATCTGATCCTTCACGTCGTTGAGCGCGCGGTCGATGTCGGTCGAGCCGACATAGAACTGGATGATGGTCTGCGAGGAGCCGTCGCCGATCTGGCTGGCGATGTGCCAGACGCCGTTGAGGCTCGCGACCGCGTCCTCGACCTTCTTGGTGACCTGCGCCTCAAGCTCCGACGGCGCGGCGCCGGACTGGGTGACGAGCACCTGGACGATGGGGATGTCGATGTTGGGGAAGCGCGTGATCGACATCGTGCGGAAGCTGACGACGCCGAGCAGCATCAGCACGATGAAGCCGACGACGGCCGGGATCGGGCTGCGGATCGACCAGGCGGAGACGTTGAGACGCATCAGTCAGAGCCCTTCGCGAACACGGCGCCACAGACTCCCTCTCCCCTCGGGGGAGAGGGTTGGGGTGAGGGGGCGTGCGCGAACGCCCCTCACCCTAGCCCTCTCCCCGAAGACGGGGAGAGGGGATGGCGGGCCGCGGCGCTGCAAACAATCCGTGCTCATCCCTCACCCCCCCGCGCCGACGATCTCGGGCATCGGCCGCACCTTGTCGCCCGGCCGCAGGAACGAGGCCGCGCGGGCCACCAGCGTCTCGCCCGGCTGCACGCCCGAAAGAATCTCGACCTCGTCGTCCTCGACGATGCCGAGCTTGACCTTGCGCGCTTCGACCTTGCCGTCCTTCACCACCAGCGCGACGCCCTCGTCGCCGTCGCGCTTGATCGCTGAGGTCGGCGCGCCGACGCCATCGCGGCTGACGAGATCGACCTCGCCGGAGGCGAAGGCGCCGAGCCGGGCGTGCTCGGTCTCCTCGAGCGCGATGCGCGCCTTGCCGGTGCGGCTCGCCTTGTCGACCTCCTGATCGACGAGGCGCACCTTGCCGGCGACGGGCGCTTCGACGCCGGGCAGCTTCAGCGTCGCCGACATGCCGGGCTTCAGCCGCGGCAGCCATTGCTCCGGCGCCTCGGCGACGAGATCGATGGCGCCGTCCTCGACGATGCGGAACAGCGGATCGCCCGCCAGAGAGGCGACCGCGCCGAGCTTGGCGTAACGGCGGCTGATGAGGCCGGAGACGGGCGCGCGCACCTCGGTGCGGTTGATGCGCACCATCAGCTCCTGCCGGTCGGCGTCGCGCGCCTTGCGGTCCGCCTCGGCGACGGCGAGCGCGTCCTTGGCGGCGGCGAGGGCGCCCTGCGCGGTCTTCATGTTGGTCTCGCGCTGCTCGACCGTGGAGACCGCCATCACGCCCGCCGCGAGCTTCTTGGCGCGGTCGTAATCGTTGGAGGCGAAATCGAGCTGGCTCTGCGACTGCGCGATCATGCTCTTTGCCTGATTGATGGCGGCGTCGGCGCGGGTGCGGGCGGCGTCGTTCTGGCTGAGAAGCGCGTCGAGCTGGCTGCGGTCCAGCTTCGCCAGCAACTGGCCTTTCACGACGCGGTCGCCGTCTTCGGCGTCGATCTCGATTACGGTGAGATCGGCGATCTTGGGCGCCACCATCACCTCCTCGCGCGCGCTCAGCGTGCCGGAGACGAACAGGCGGTCGACAAAGCGGCGCGTGGTCGCCGTCACTACCGAAACCGCCGGGGGCTCGACCTCGCGCGGCGTCTCGGCGACCTGCGGCTCGCATTTCGGCCGCGCCGGCGCGCCCCATTTGTCGAGCGGGAAGAAGGGCGCGTCGCAGGGGCGCAGCGTCCATTGCGCGTAGAGGCCGCCTCCGGCGAGCGCCGCGGCGAGCACAAGGGCGAACAGAAAACGGCCCATTTAGACCTCCTCGCTCGGCGTCAGGGCGCCGGCGAACAAAGCTTCGAACACGCCGAGCGTCACCGCGGATTCGGCCTTTACGTCGAACGACGGCTCCAGCGCCTTGCGCTTGAACAGGCCCGCGACCAGCGTGGACATGACTCGCGCGGCGAAGCGCGCATCGAGATGGGCCGCCGCCGCGCCGCGCGACTTGGCGAGATCGATGAGCCCGACGAGGCCTTCGATGACATCGCGGTCGAGCTCGCGCGTGAAAGCGGCGACGCGGGCGTTGCGGCTCGACTCGGCCCAGATCTCGACGATCATGCGCGCCTTCTCCGGCGCGCAGCCCAGCACATGCTCGCTCAGCGCCGCGCGCATCGCCGCTTTCAGATCCGCCGCATCCGCCAGCGCGGCGAAGGATTCCGAACGCCCGATCTGATCGGCGAGGCATAGCCCCTCGACGATGGCCTCTTTCGAGGGAAAATAGCGGTAGAGGTTGCCCGCGCTCATGCCGGCCTCCTCCGCCACCTGGGTCATCGTGGCGGCGTGGAAGCCGTAACGCACGAACGCCCGCTCGGCGGCGGCCAGAATGTTGGCGCGGCGCTCGTCATCGGGAAGGCGGCGCGGGTGGGCGTCTCGGGCGAGGCTCATGGTGACCGGGGTGAGAATGAACGTTCATTCTCGTGGCGGGAAATTGCGGCGATTTATAGGCGCATCGCGTGGGCGCGCGAAATGGGTTAAGAGGGCGGGGTTGCGCCGGAATGGGGGCTTAAGGATGCGGTTCTACGGGGTTTTGGCGGTGTTGGGGTGGCTTGCTTTCGGCGCGGCGCCGGCGCTGGCGTGGCCGTTCGATCCGCAGCCGGATTCCATGCAGCACACGCCCAAGGGCGACCTGCCGGCCGACGCCGACCCGTATTACTCGACGCCGGAGGCGACCGACAAGGAGGTCGACTTCAAGACGACGACGAAGCGCACCGTCGCCGACCCGACCCATGAGGAACCTGGCACGCTGACGATCTCGACCAAGCTGCGCAAGCTGTTCCTGTCGCAGCAGGGCGGGCAGGCGATCCAGTACAGCATCGCCGTCGGGCGCCAGGGGTTCTCGTGGAAGGGCAAGGCGGAGATCGGCCGCAAGGCCTATTGGCCGGGCTGGACGCCGCCGCCGGAGATGATCGCGCGCCAGTCCGATCTGCCCGCGCATGTCGACGGCGGGCCGTCGAACCCGCTGGGGGCGCGGGCGCTCTATCTGTTCCAGGACAAGAAGGACACGCTGTTCCGCATCCACGGGACGAACGAGCCCAAGAGCATCGGCAAGGCGGTGTCGTCGGGCTGCATAAGGATGCTCAACGCCGACGTGATCGACCTTTACGGGCGGGTGGCGAAGGGGACGAAGGTGGTGGTGGAGTAGGGGCTTGCTTTCGACCTGCCTCGCGCGGTTGACATCGGGTCGGAGCGGTCGGATGTTTGCTTGAGCGTTCGAGGGGGGCGACGTATGGACTCGGGCGGCGGCCAACTTATTACCTGGATCATCGTTACGGTTATCACAGTGGTCCCGTTCTGGCGGGTCATGACCAGAGTCGGTATAGCGCCGGCTTTGTCGCTGCTGCTCTTAATCCCCGGCGTCGGATTCCTGGCGGTCCTGTTTGTGATCGCCTATTCGGATTGGCCGGGCATGCGAGGAGAGCGGGTCTGATGGGTAGCTTATCCGTCTTTCACTGGCTCCTGTTCCTCTTCATCCTTGGGTTCTTCTTGCTGCCGATCTGGCCGGCGTGGCGAATCCTGAAGCGTGCGGGATACAGCGGGGCCTGGTCGTTGCTGATCTGGGTCCCGGTGCTAAATTTCGTCATGATCTATGTTTTCGCTTTCGTGCAGTGGCCGATCGAGAGGCGCGCCTACTGACCGACGCCGGTCGGGCGCCGGCGCGGTTTACGGGGCCAAAGGGCATCCCGAACGGAATGAGGAGCCCGGCGCCGCAGCCGCCTCACCCCAAAATCACATGCGGCACGAACCGCGCCCGCACTCCCGTCAGCGGCGTTGCGTCCTCGCGTACGCCCATGCCGGCCGCCTCGTCGCCGACGATCCAGGCGCCCACGACCGGATAGCGCCCGTCGAACTCCGGCAGCGGGCGCAAAGCCTGCCGCACGAAGCCCTCCGCGCCGTAGCCGTCGCCGGCCCCGCGCAAAACCTCGCCGTCGCCCTTCAGCTCGATGTCGGCGCCCTCGCGCGAATAGAGCGGCTTGCGGGCGTAGCGGGTCAGCAGCGCCGACTCGCGCTCGGCCTCGAAATAGCATTCGAGCAGGTTCGGGTGATGCGGAGCCTTCTCCCACAACAGCGCCAGCGCGCCCTTGCATTGCAGGATCATCTTCCACGGCGGTTCGACGAACTGCGTCGCGCGCATCGCGGCCGAGCGCCCGAAGTCGTCGGCGAACATCCACTCCCAGGGATAGAGCTTGAACAGGCGCCGGATCTCGCGGCCCGCGGGGTCGACGAAGCGGTCGCGGCTGAGGCCGATCTCGCCCATGTCGAGCGTCGCGACCGGCAACCCAGCCTGCGCCGCGCAATCGGCGAGATAGGAGAGCGTCCCGGCGCTGTCGGCGTCCTTCGCCATGCAGGCCAGATGCAGGAACTCGCCGCCGCATATCGCCGCGAAGCGAGCGATCAGCTTCTCGTGCGCGCTCGTGAACTGGTCGGCGTCGTCGGGCAGCGCGCGGCAAGCGATGAGCTGCTCCAGCCAGCGCCATTGCACGACGGCGGCCTCGTAGAGCGCAGTCGGCGTGTCGGCGTTGTACTCCAACAGCCGCGGCGGCGAGCGGCCGTCGTAGACGAGATCGAAGCGGCCGTAGAGCGAGGGGTCGCGCCGCCGCCAGCTCTGCGCGATGAGGTCCCAGGCGTGCTCGGGGATGCGAAGCCGGCGGAGCGCGCGCTCGCTGCGCACGACGTCGGCGACGAGATCGAGACACAGCGCGTGCAAGTCCTCGGCCGCCTTTTCGATGTCCTGCTCGATCTGGTCGAGGCGGAAGACGTAGCGCACGCTCTCGTCCCAGTAGGGCGCGCCGTCGTCGAAATCGGCGCGGAAGCCGATCTCAGCGAATTCCTGCGCGAGCTGCGGCCGCACGGGCGAGGCTACGCGCTTCACTCACCGCCTCCGTGGCCCGCGCCATGCGCCCCGAAGCCGCCGAAGCTCGCGTGCTCCGAGCCGCCGCTAGCGCCGGCGAAAAACCCGTGGCCGCCGCCGCCGGAATGGCTGTGCGTGAAGCACCATTGCGGGCGCTCGTCGGGCTCGCCCTGTTTGGGCGGCCAGCAGTGATATTCCTGATAGGCCGTCGCGCCGGTGAGGCCGAGCGCCAGCAGCCCGACGGCGCCGACGGCGACGACGTTGGAGCGCATCCGCCGCGGCGGCGGCGGCGGGCGGCCGAGCGGCGGCCCGCGCAGCCCGCGCTTGCCGAAGCTGGGGGCGGGCGGCGTCATCTCAAGGGCCCATGCAGGCGGCGCAGACGAGGCCGGCCGAGATCGACACCGCGGCGAGCCAGATCGCCGCCGAAATGGCGTTGTGCTCGATGGCCTGCGAAAGACCGGGATGGGCGAGCCGCGCCAGGCCGTAGGCGATGAACTGGGCCAGCGCGGCGATCAGCGCCCAGATGACGAAGCCGCCGACCGTGCGCGTGTTGCCGATCGCGCCGGCGAGCGCGAGCGCGAAGCCGATCAGCGTGCCCGACAGCGCGATCGCGGCGGACGCGTTGTGCTCGCGCACGATGAGGTCGAATTCGCGATGCGGCGTAAGGCGCAGATAAAGCGCGCCGAAGCCGACGAACAATGCGATCGCCGCGGCGAAATAGCCGAAGAACGCGAAAACCGCGTTGAGAAAATCGCCCATGCCCCACCCCCCTGGCTTCCAGGCTAGCGGAGATTTACGGTCCGGGAAAGCGCTCAGCCCGCCAGCAATTCGCCGACGAAGGTCTCGACGCCCTCCGCCGCGCGCGCGCAACGGACCCGCTCTGCGGCGAGGATCGAGACGACCGAACGGTAGGCGCTCTGCAGGTCGTCGTTGACGACGACATAATCGTAGAGCCGCCAGCGCTCGATCTCGCGCTTGGCGTTTTCGAGCCGCTTGCCGATGGTGGCGGCGGAATCCTCGGCCCGGCGCTCCAGCCGGGCGCGCAACTCCGCCATCGACGGCGGCAGAACGAAAACGCTGACGACGTCGCTCCCCAGCGCCTCGCGCACCTGGGCGGCGCCTTGCCAGTCGATGTCGAACAGCATGTCGCGACCTGCCGCGAGAATCTCCTCGACCGGTCGGCGCGGCGTCCCGTAGCCGTTGCCGTGCACCTCCGCCGCCTCAAGCAAGTCGCCGCCGCCTTTCATCAGGTCGTACTGGTGGCGGTCGATGAAATGGTAGTGCACCCCGTCGACCTCGGAGGAGCGCCGCGCGCGTGTCGTCACAGAGACCGACAGCGTCAGGTCGAGCGCCTTGTCCTGCAACAGCATGCGCGTCAGCGTGGTTTTTCCTGCGCCCGAGGGCGAGGACAAAATGAGGATCATGCCGCGACGGCGCATCGCCCCTCTCATTCGATGTTCTGCACCTGCTCGCGCAGCTGCTCGATCTGCGCGCGCAATTCCAGGCCCTGCTGCGTGAGCGAGGCGTCGTTCGATTTCGCGCACAAAGTGTTGGCCTCGCGGCCGAACTCCTGGGCGAGAAAGTCGAGCTTGCGCCCGACCGGTCCGCCCTCCGCCAGCAAGGTCCGCGCGGCCGCGACATGCGCATGCAGGCGGTCCAACTCCTCGCGGATGTCGGCCTTGGCGGCCAGGAGGATCGCCTCCTGATGCAGCCGTGTCTCGTCGAGGCCGCGCGCGGCGCCCATGAGAGCGGCCACGCTTGCCGAGAGGCGCGCGCGGACGGCGTCGGGCCTGCGCGCGGGGTTGTCGTCGGCGGCCTGAGCCAAAGCCGCGATGGAGTCGAGCCGCTCGGCCAGCACCTTGCGCAGGGCCTCGCCCTCGGCGCGGCGCATCGCGACCAGCGCGACGACGGCCTCGTCGAAGGTCGCCAGAATCGCGGCGGCGGTGGCGGCCTTGGTCGCCTCGTCGTCCTCGGCTTCGACCGTTTCAACCACGCCGCGAACCGCCAGGAGGCCGTCGAGCGTCGGCGGCGCCAGCTGGAAGGTCTCTGCTGCGGCGCGCGCGGCGGCGGCGATTTCGGCGAGAAGGAAGGAATCGACGCGCGCCGTGATCGCAGCGCCTTCGCGCGCGGCGGTGAGATTGGCGAACACCGTGCCGCGCGCCAACGCCTTGCCGAGCCGGGCGCGCGCTTCCGCTTCGATGCGGTCGAAGCCGGGCGGCACGCGCAGCCTGAGGTCGAGGCCCTTGGCGTTGACGCACTTGATCTCGACCGTCCAGCGCCACGCGCCGAGCGCGCCGCCGGCGCGGGCGAAACCGGTCATGCTGGTAAGGCTCATGGATACGCCCAGGCGATTCGGCGCCGGCGGCGCTTCCGCCCCGGCGCGCCTCCCATGCCGCTTGCCGGGGCGTTCCGCAACCGGCTTTTCAGATCAGCCTAAACTCCGTGCGACTTCAGCCACGCCGTCGCCTCTTTCCACGAGGCTTCGGCGTCGGCCTTCACGTAGGAAGGGCGGTAGTCGGCGTAGAAGGCGTGGCCGGCGTCCTCGTAGACGAGGATCTTGGAGGCGCCGCCTGCCGCTGCGAGCTTGGCCTGCATCGCGGCGATCTGGTCCGCCGGGATGCTCTTGTCCTGGCCGCCGTATAGGCCGAGCACGGGGACCTTCAGTTGCGCGACGATGTCGGGCGGATTCTCCGGCGTCAACGGCGTCACCGGGCGGGCGAGCGGGCCGTACCATGCGACGCCCGCCTTCAGCTTGGGATTATGCGCGGCGTAGAGCCAGACCTCGCGCCCGCCCCAGCAGAAGCCGGCAACGGCGGCGCGCGAAATGTCGGCCGAGCCCTCGCCCTCGGCGAAGGCCAAAGTCGCGTCGAGATCGGCGAGGACTTGTGCATCGGGCGTGTGGGCGACGATGCCGGACATCAGCTTCTGCATGTCCTTTTCCGCCGAGGCGTCGCCCTGGCGCGCGAACAGGTCCGGCGCGAGGGCGTAGTAGCCGAGCTTGGCCCAGCGCCGGCAGACGTCCCTGATGTGCTCGTGCACGCCGAAGATCTCGTGGATCACCAGCACCGTGGGAAATTTGCCGTCGCCTTGCGGGCGGGCGCGGTAGGCGGGGAGGTCGGCGCCGCCGGAGGCGATCTTGACTTCGCCGGCGACGAGGCCGTCGGCGGGCGTCGCGATCACCTGCGCCCAGGCGGGCGAGACGGCGGCGCAGAATCCGGCGCCGAGCGCGGACTTGATGACGGCGCGGCGGTCGAAGTTGGTTTCGTTCATGCGGCTGCTCCTGTCGCGTTGTATCTACGCGCCCGCACGCTCCGGGGCGACACGCTGACGCGGAATTGACCTCGGTCAGCGAGTTTTCTGGCTCTGAGCGCATGTTATGAGCGGATTCCAATGGCTTCGCGGAGCGCCCGATGTTCAAGCATATCCTCATCCCGACCGACGGCTCCGACCTTTCGCGCAAGGCGCTGCTGTACGGAATTCAGCTCGCCAAGGAGAGCAACGCCAAGGTGACGGCGCTCACCGTGCGGCCGCCTTACGTGATCGGCTCGATGGACATGATCGGCGTCGTCGGCAGCCAGGACGAGTTCGAAGCCGAGACGCAGCGCTACGCCGATTACGCGCTGACCCAGGCGCGCATGGCCGCCGATGCCGCGGGGGTGAAGATCGATACCGTCCAGGACGTCGGCGACCAGCCGTTCCGCGCGATCATCGATTCCGCCAAGGCGCATGCCTGCGACCTCATCGTGATGGCTTCGCACGGCCGGCGCGGCATGTCGGCGCTGTTGCTCGGCAGCGAGACGGTCAAGGTGCTGACGCACTCGACGGTCCCGGTGCTGGTGTATCGGTAAGGGATTCTGGCTTTCGCTCCGCTTGAGGCGGCGGGGCGTCACCTCTTACCCATTTATAGTTTGTTAAAACTCTCGTAGAGCGTGGCGCGCGGGCCGTCCGTGCGCTCACTTGCGACGCCCCGGTTTGGGAGCTGGCTACGAGACGTGATGTTTAGAGAGATTCCTTTCGATCCAGATTTCGACGAAGTGGAGCAAAGTGGTTTATCTGCTGCATTCAGGCGCCCAATTGCTACGTGCTTGGAAACGATGCGGCTTGTTAATATTGTATGCCGTTTAAAAATTGGCTTCGATACTTCGATCTTTTATGGATATTTTCATGAAATTGCGTTCGAAATCGAAGTCATTTCACTCGATGGCGCAACGGAATCTTTCGCGACGCAAGACAGAAACGACGCGGCCGGTTTCATTCCCGCCGAAGCAAGAGCGAAAATTATCGATGCGGTCGCCGAAGGATACAGACGCCTGGTCGACCTCATCAGACCCCGCTATATTTTCCGGGTCACAAAAGCGAGCGTATCCATTGTTAAGGCCAAGCGGAAACATGATGTGCTAACCCGCTGCCTGGAGGCTGTCGGTTATAGTGTCATCCAGGCAGGAATCGATCAATTCGGGCGGGGGTTTTGGCTTATGGAGCGCCAAGATAGTTGACATGCTTCGCAGAACGCCGGAGCCTGCAATCCCGGAGATGTTGGCATGACCTCGACCAAAGCGCCCGGCGCGCGACCCTCGAGCCGCTTGGTGTTCGATGGTAGGAAGCCTATCGGCGTCAATGAAGCCGCCAAGGTCGCCAAATCGTTCCTGACGCGACTGCGGCGGCGCACGAGCAGCACGGAAGGTGCAGTCCCGCCCGACAAGAAATTGGAAAACGTGAAGTGAAACATTGCCTGTCTCGCCAAGCTTGTTGGTGAGCTAAAGTTTATTGTGCTTGCCGCGGCGGTTCCGGCAGTTCTGCCGAAAAGGCGACCGAGATGGCGATCCACTTCTCCCCCGACGAAATGGCGGCGCGCAAGCGGCGTTTGCTGGCCGCGCTGGCCGACGCCAAGCTCGACGGCGCGCTGCTGTTCGCGCCGGAGACCGATTACTGGCTGACCGGCTACGACACCTTCGGCTTCTGCTTCTTCCAGTGCCTCTATGTCGGCGCCGACGGACGCACGGCGCTGCTGACCCGCTCGGCGGATCTCCGGCAGGCGCAGCGCACTTCCGACATCGAAGACATCCGCATCTGGAAGGACGCCGCCGACGCCGAGCCCGCGCGCGACCTGCGGGCGATGCTCGACGATCTCGGCGCGGGGCGGCGGCTCGGGGTCGAGTTCAACACGGCGGGCCTCACGCATTTCCACGGGCGCAGGCTGGAGGCGGCGCTGGCGGGCCGCGAGCTGGTCGACGTCTCCGATCTCGTGCCGGGCTTGCGCGTGAGAAAGTCGCCGGCGGAGCTGGCCTGTGTGCGCGAGGCGGCGCGGCTGTCCGATCTCGCCGACCGCGCCGGGCTGGAGGCCACGCATGCGGGGGCCGACGAGGGCGAGATCCTCGCCGTCATGCATCATGCGATCTTCGCCGCCGGCGGCGACTATCCCGGCAACGAGTTCATCATCGGCTCCGGAAGCGACGCGCTGCTCTGCCGCTACAAGAGCGGGCGGCGCAGGCTCGACGCCGACGACCAGATCACGCTGGAGTTCGCGGGCGTCAGCCGCCACTACCATGCGGCGATCATGCGCACGCATGTCGTCGGCAGGACGAAGCCGCTGCACGAGCGCTACCACGCCGCCGCTCGCGAGGCGCTCGCAGCCTGCGCGGACGAACTGAAGCCGGGGCGCACGGCGGGCGATGTGTTCTCGGCGCATGCGCGGGTCTTCGACGCGCATGGGTTGCGGGAGCATCGGCTCAACGCCTGCGGCTATTCGCTCGGCGCGCGGTTCACGCCGTCGTGGATGGATGCGCCGATGTTCTACGATGGCAACCCGCATGCGCTCGGCCCGGACGAGGTCTATTTCCTGCACATGATCCTGATGGACAGCGCCAGCGAGACCGCGCTGTGCCTGGGCCGCACTTATGTGACGACGGCGGGCGCGGCGGAGCCGATCAACGCGCCGGATCTGGACCTGCAACTGAAATAGCTTTAACGATCCGTTTACCTCTGGGGCGGGGACGGATATGCGCGCTTGTGGGCTATTCATCGCCGGCTTGGCGCTCGGCCTCGCCGGTTGCCAGCCGGCGAGCGTCGCGCCGGAGGAGGCGACGGCCCTTGCGCCGGCGCCGCTGGTCAAGCGCGAGGGGGTAAGCCTCGCCGACGCGACGCTGGCGGTTGTCTCGCTCGACGGCGCGCCGCAGGCGGCGGCCGACGATTTCCGGCAGGCGCTATTGCGGCAGCTTGGGGCGCGCGAAGTGGCGAGCGCGGACGCTAAGAGGGCGCGCTATCTCGTGCGCGTCTATCTCGCCGCTTCGGCCGCCGAGGGCGGCGCCAATCTCGAATATGTCGCGGATGTCTTCGACATCAGCCGGGCGCGGGTCGGGCGGCTCGGCGACGGCATGGGGCTGAAGGGGACGGGCGACGCCTGGAGCCTCGCCTCGACCGAGGCGCTCGACGCCGCGGCGGCCAAGTGCGCCGACGATCTCGCCGCGTTCCTGTCGAACCGGCCCGAGGCGCGGCCGGCGGGCGGCGGCGCGATGAGCTACGCGAACTAGCGGATCGCCACCAGCCACGCCCCAGCCGCGATCAGCGCGACGCCGAGCCAGTTGGCCGGGGCGAGCCGTTCGCTCAGGAACAGCACGCCGAACACCGCGACCAGCACGACGCTGAGCTTGTCTATGGGCGCCACGCGCGCGGCGTCGCCCAGTTGCAGCGCGCGGAAATAGCACAGCCAGGAGGCGCCCGTCGCGAGGCCGGAGAGCGCGAGGAACGCGTAGGTGCGCGCAGAGATGGAGCCGAGCGGGCGCCATTCGCGCAGGAGGGTCAGCATCGCCGCCAGCACGGCGACGACGACGAGCGTGCGCAGGAAGGTCGCGAAATCGGAATTGACGTTGGCCACGCCGATCTTGGCGAATACAGCCGTCAGCGCCGCGAAGACGGCGGACAGCAGGGCCCAGAACACCCAGGAGGTCAGGAGCGATTTCAACGGCGGCCTCCGGACTGCATGACGGCAAGCCTGTCATTGCCGGCCTCCTTCCCATAGGCGCTCAATGGGAGCCTTTGGATAGTCCGGCGCTGTCATGGCGCCATCAGGGCCGGTAGGCTCCCGGCGGGATGTTGCCCGGCTCGACGTAAGCGTGATGCAGCGCGTCGAGTTGCGCCCACAGCACGTTGCACTTGAAGCGCACGGCGTCGACGCAGGCTTCCTGCTCGGCGCGGGTTTTCGCATGGCGCTTGATGTAGTCGAGCGCGAAATCGGCGTCGCGCGGGGCTTGCGCGAGGCGGCGCTTGAAATAGGCCATCACGTCGTCGCCGATGAAATCGTAGTTCTCCAGCATGCCGGAGATGCGCTCGCGATGGATCTTCGGCGCGAACAGTTCCGTCAGCGACGAGGCGACGGCGACTGTCAGCGGCTCGACGGCGACGAAGCGCACATAGGCCTCGACGGCGAAGCGGGTCGCGGGCAGGGCGCCGCGCTTGGAGATCACGTAGTCGCGGTCGAGGCCTAGGCCGGTTGTGAGCGCCAACCAGCGCTCGATGCCGCCTTCCTCGCCATCGAGGCCGTCGTGATCGTGGATGCGGTGAATCCATTCGCGCCGCAGCTCGCGCGACTCGGCGCGCGCCATCAAGGCGGCGTCCTTGCGCGGTACGGCTTCCTGGTAGCAGTAGCGGTTGAGCGCCCAGGCGGCGACCTGACCCTTGTTGAGCTTGCCGCCGTGCAGCAGCTTATGGAACGGGTGCTTGTCGTGATAGCGCTCGGCGCCGACGGCGCGGATGGCGGCTTCGAAATCTTCCGGCGAAAGTTTTGGCGCGTCGGTCCAGTCCGTCATCGGTTCCCCCTCACAAGGCAGGCTCGCGCTGGTAACGGCGCGGCGCGAAGCCTTCGACGGGACCGGCGCTGTCGGCCGCCGCGATCTCTCCCATCATCGCGTGATGCGGCGATTTCGTGCAGGCGGGATCGGTCGCGGCGGCG
>Ga0182030_10005531_pt1 | contig 26781 bp, 29 predicted proteins | sample 812S3MmetaG_FD_121299 | JGI IMG/M metagenome (GOLD analysis project Ga0182030, IMG submission 121299) | Permafrost microbial communities from Stordalen Mire, Sweden - 812S3M metaG (Illumina Assembly) | ecosystem: Environmental > Terrestrial > Soil > Wetlands > Permafrost | place: Sweden...
GCGAGTTCGATGAGCACGTGAGTAAGGGCCGCATGCCGGAGCTCACCCGCGAAACGGTCTATGCCACATTCGGCGCCTTGCACGAGTCACGCGCCGACATGTTCGACCAGGGCGTGATCGAGTGTTTCAAGAAGCTCTCCTGGGTATACAAGACCAATCTGCCGCAGAAATTTGGCAAACGCATCATCGTGAGCTATCTCACCTACACGTACGGGATTAACCACAGCGCGGCAGATCACCTCGGTGACCTGATGCGGGTGTTCCATATACTCGATGGCAAGCCCGAAGCCGACTACCGGCAGGGCTGCTTCGCGCAGATCGGGATAGCAATTCGAGAACAGACCGCCTGGCCCAAGAGTTATCAGAACGATTATTTCGCGTTGAAACTCTTTCGTAATGGCAATGGCCATTTGTGCTTCAAGCGCCTGGAACTCATCGATGCGATGAACGGCATCATCGCTCGTCACTATCCGAACGCACTCGCCGCGCCGCGATAGTACCCATAAGTCGGCCGGGACGTGCGCCCATTACGCGTGCGTTCCTGGCTTTTCATTCCGAGGATATTTGTTATGACACACCGATACAACGTCTTCATTCGCGAGCATCAGATCGTCCGTTTCAGCATCGAAGTGGAATCCGAAGAGGGTGTGAGCGCCGCCATCGTCGAGGCGCGAAAGCAATACGAGCACAGTGGCACACAGTGGTCCGCACAAGCGGAAACCGAGATCGACACTGCGGAAATCTTCGCAGTCGACGAGCTCGACACCAAGACCGGCTCGATCACGCAATCCTTCGACTTTGACTCCCTGAGTGCATCGGTGGGCACACCCATCGACTTATCAAACTAAAAGGGGAGGGGGTTTGCCTGTGATCGGCGACGGTACCACGCCGTTCTCGCCGTCAAGGCCTGCGCGCGGGCTTCGCCCGTGCTCGCGAGCGCGCGCAAGACGCGCGGCCCTGACGGCTGCGCTGCGGCGTGGGGAGGGAGCCCGAGTAGGCAAACCCGCCTACACATTCGTCAGCTCACTCTTCAAAAAGGAACTTAACCATGTTAGACATGAACCCCATGCGGATGGTTGCTCGTCGCGCGCTCCTTCCCGCTGCCCTCACCCAATCGGTTCCCGCCGCATTCGCGCAAACGCCGGACGTGAATCGCACCAGCCGACACTATCAATTCATCTCGACCGCCCGCGTCATCGATGCGTTGCTCGATGCGGGATTCGAGCCTACCCGTGCCCAGCAGACCCGCAGCCACAGCTCTCCCAATCATGCCCGGCACATGATAAGGTTCTCCTACGTCAAGAATGAGCTGAGTCTCCTCGACGCGATACCCGAACTGATCTTGATCAACTCCCACGATGCCACGTCCGCGTACACACTTCGGGCCGGATTATTTCGGCCTATTTGCACAAACGGATTGTGCTCGCAAATCGGCGACTTTGGGTTGCTGCATGTGCCGCATCGGGGCAATGTGATTCACAACGTCGTCGAAGGCGCGCTACAGATCGCGCGGGGATTCAGTGACATTACGCGGCTCGTCGAGCAAATGGCGGCCCGAACTTTAAGTGATCGGGAACGTCGAGACTTTGCCGCCGCGGCGCTTCAGGTGCGCTATCCCCATGCTGAACAACATGTTCCGGTTCTTCCCGATCAGCTCTTGAGCGCACGGCGCAACGCCGACTTCGGAAACTCGTTGTGGCTGACCTATAACGTGGTCCAAGAAAATCTCGTCGCCGGCGGTCTCCATGGCCGATCGGCGTCTGGACGCAGCAGCCGCACACGAGCCATTCGCGCGATCCGGGAGGATATCAGGATCAACGTGGGTCTGTGGAACCACGCCATGACGCTACTCGACCACTAACGCGGACACCGGCCGCGCAGGGGCGAAGGCCCTTGCGCGGCTGGTGCCTAACGCAGCTCGCGAACTCGCCCTGCGCATCTCCCTTGGAAATGTGCTGAACGCCATCCAAAAGAAGCGTTCGACGGCAATCACGCTGGGAGGCGCGGTGGAGGACGCGAACTGTCCATCCAGAACATTAATACGACGAGGAACAGACATCATGAGCAATGAATTACCCCACATTCGGCCGCTGGACGACATCGACGTGCGGGAGGAAGAGAGTGATCCGGAGATCATCGCCGGCGACCGAATTGAGTTCGCGACCTTCGTAGAGGGCGAGTACGTCGAGTCAGTTCTGATTAGTCGTGCCCGCGCTACAGAGGTGTATCGAAACCTTGGGGAACTCCTTGATAAAACATCGAGCACGTCCCGCGCGATAATGAGCCGCAGCACTCGAACGACGCGGCCATTGGAACTGGCGGTCGGGGGCAATCCCCTAGACGCGACATCCTATACCTACCGTGTCGCGTGGTTGATCGACTTGGAAGCCGCCGCGCCACAGGAGGCGGCGGCAAAAGCTCGCCGGATACAGCTTAATCCAGACAGCATTGCGACCGTTTTCGATGTGCAAGCCCGCGATGGAACTACCGTCCGCATCGACACTGAGCTGAGCGAGGAGAGTCACTGACCCTGCCGTCACGCCGCGTCTGGCTGCAAGCCGGGCGTGGCCTAGTGCGTGTTGTGGAGTGCGTCATCTTCGGAGCCCGAATGTTCGGTCGGGAAAATGGCGATCGAAATAGAAATATGGAGGGGGCGAGATTGCTGATGGGGTAGGGTGCCACACCGTTCTCGCTGTCAATGGCGGCGCGCGAAGCGCGCTTGCGTCCCTAAGTCGGGCCGGCTTCGCCCATTGACAGCTGCGCTGCGGCGTGGACCCGAGATGACGGGCAATCTCGCCCCAATCATCCAAAGGAATACGCTCATGAACTCCACCATTCATACGGGATCGCTGAAAATCGAAGCGCGCGAAATACCCGAGAGCGAGCGCCTTCAGATACTCCCTCGACACTTTGGTAGGCACATGCTCACCGTCGAGTACGCCGTCTATGCATTCATGCGCAAGCTCTCGAATCAGTACAACGGCGGACACTGGTCCTACCTGGAGCTCTCGAATGGTGGGTTTTACATGGCGCCGTCGCATGAAGCGCCATTCAACGTCCGTGTCGAGACTAACGGCTTCGAGGGTGAGATGAGTGCCGATGCCGCGGGCATCACGTCCTGTCTATTTGCATTAAGTCATCTGTCTTTCCAAATCGAGCACGAGAGCATCCCGAGCCACTTTCATCAGCTTCGTGACTTCGCTTTGGATCACGCCGAAGCGAGCGTAATCCTTGCGGCAATCGACTGATCCTAAACTTGAGCCCGGGCGGGGCGGCAGTGCCCGGGCCGCCATCCAGTTGCCAGTCGAGTATCGTCACATCTGGTTTAAGATTCACTGCGCTACGAAGAGCACCGGCGACACCAAGTTCCCGCCCAATCACTTTGATGTGGCTGCTGCGTTGGAGTATTGACGCCAAGCCCTCGAGCATCGCTGGGCAGCCGCTGGCAACGAGCACGCGAATTAATGAAGGACTTTGCGGCGAGCATATTTCTGTCATGGTCATCCTTTAACCCAATGGATAAGCGATTTGATGCAGTAACTCTTCGATGAGGCCTGGCAGCATAGCGGTCCCGAAGCAAGATTGGCAAAGCCGGAAATGCGATCCCGTGGTGCAAGGTATTGACCTTGCGTATCTCGTTGGAAGCCGACAATCATTGGCGGAGCTATACAAAAAAACGTACAGATACCATGTGTCGAAACACCGAAGGGAGGCGCTATGAAGATGCACCAACTCGCGATCGCTATCGGGATGGTCCTGGCCGGTTGTACCGTGTCGCAACCGCGAATTAAGCCGAGCGACACGGCGGCTGTCTCGCCTGCGCCCGTCCCGATCGAGAGTCCTGCCGCGGTGTCTCTCGATGCGCCGGCAGGGTATACCTACGAGCTGCTGACGCCGGGAGAGACCAAGCTCCTGCAGGTCTTTGATGACACGCGCCGCACTTACCTCACTTTTAACGACCAGGTCCCCCTGGGGCTTTTGATTTTCGATGAGAGCGGTCGGGCGGTGCCGTTCACGGTGGGTGAGCATACCGCGATCGTCGATGGAGTACGGGTCGGCCTGCTCGTGCGCACGCCGACTAAGATGAGCTACGCACAGGCACCCAAGCGTGCTGCGCTTGCGCGGGTTCAATCGGGCGAGACGGGCGTGGGGGAGGGTGCGCCGTGGTTGCCGGCGGAGCTTGCCGCAGCTCGAGCCGAGATTCTGCGCGCAGAGCAGCGCCTGGGTGGACTGTCCGCCGAACTCGATAAGGCCTCTCGCGGTGAGCCGTCGGCATCCTTGAACCAACTGCGTTCGGAGATTGAGGAAATCCAAACCGCAATCAATGGTGTCACCGCGACCCTGGTACGGGCTCACTTCGCTACGGGAAGTGCGCTGCTCGCGCTCTCGGCCGAGGCGAAGATTGCAATCCTCGCGGCCGCGGCGCGGGCCGATGAGATTCGGATTCGGGGTGGTACGGATAATTCGGGACCCGTGGTGGTGAACGACCTTCTCGCGCGAAAACGGGCCGAGAGCATGCGCCAACTGTTGATCGACGGAGGTATCGCCGCTAACAAGCTACACACGAGCTCTGCGTACGGCGAATACATTGCAACGAATTCGACGGTGGCGGGTCGTGCGCAAAATCGCCGGGTGGATGTGGTGTTCGCAAACCGTGCGGAGGGTCGGACGCCTGTCGCGCAGAATAAACCGAGTCCGGAGCAGGGCGCTCAGTCAGTGGGTACCGACCGATAAGGGGCCGGCGAGCTTTTATCGTTGACCGAGTGCTGTGGGCGGCGCGAATCCAGGATAGCCGGAATTGCTAGAACTCTACGAACCGAGACTTCGGAGATCGGCGCGTGCTTGAGCTTTGCGGATCGACGGTGTCGACGAGATCTGCTCGCGTGTGAACGATGAGGGGTCGTCGCGGCGGCCGCGACCGGGCTGCTCCGGGGTCCGCTTCGCTACCGCCCGCTGTGCGGGCCGGCTGCGCCGCCCTACACATCCCTCGCCCTTGCGCGTTCCACGCGCTTAAGAAAACCCGAAATCTCAAGCAAGCAGACAAGACCTTGAGCTAAGGCGCAAGGACTCTTAGCGCAGAAGCGGATCCGCGGGCGACCCTCGTCGGATACGGCGTCACCATGCCTTCTCCTGTGTGCCAGAAGAGCGTGCTTGGATTCTCACAACAGTGGCAGACGATAAACGTGCGCGCAGTCAATGCAAGGGCACTCGCCCGAGCGCTCGTGTCCCTTCGGGCAGACCCTTGCATTGCCTGCTTATCCGCACGTTTCTCGATTCTTTGTTGTGAAAATCCATTCACGCTAAAGACACACAGGAGAACGCACAGTGACGCAAATCAATGAATCGACCCGCACCGAACTTCAATCCGCTACTACGGAAAGGAAATCGCGGGCGGGTCGGCGGCCGAGGAAGGCCGCAACGGCAGCAGTTGATGGGGAAGCGACCGTAACTAATCGGGTCGCGGAAAAGGCAGAAGCAGCAACACACGGAGTCAGCAAGATGAACACGCATTCCACGAGTACGGACATTTTGAACGGCAGGACACTCGGCAAATTGGTTCTGTTCGGCATCCCGCGAGCGGATCAGGTCACCGATGGTCCCGTGATGCGCGGCCTGGTTGAGGTGAAGACCGAAAGCCAAGGCGCGCCGGTGAAGGTGCAGGTCGCCGCGTGGCTCAAGATCGGACGCAGCAGCGGCACGGAATACTTGAGCTTGAAGGTGGCCAACAACGACCCGAACGACCCTGAGACCTACACTGTCGGCCCTTTTTACGGGCGCTTGTTTCGACAGGTGGAGGGCGGCCGCACGCGGTACTTTGGTTTCATCGAGGAAGCCGAGAAGACCGGCGAAGATGAGAACGGGCAGGGGACTTATGTCACCCACTGGCAATTGCGCGTCAGTGCGAAGCCCGCCGTCAGCAACGATCAAAAGACCAAGTACATCAGCGGCAGCGTCGCGCCGTCGCAGATGAACGAACAAGAAGAAGAGTCCGCGAACTTACCGTTCTGACCGATGTGGAAGGCCGGGCATCTTGGGGTGTCCGGCTTTCCTTTTTGATTTATGCGGCATGCTCGCTGCTCGCGGCTTCTACCCAAAATCCACGGTCGTCATCTTGAGCAGAGTTCGGCTGCCGAACTTTTTTGTTTTCAGTCCGCGTTTGGATGTGCGGCGTGCTGGCGTTTTGGGTTGTTGGATTTTTGAGGGCAGGATAGGCTAGCGCCAGCAAAATGAATCAGTGTGTATCAACTAGCACTTGAATCAGCGCACAAGGATTTCATCGCCGTGGCCGCATCCGCGAGACTTCTCACCTCCGTTGAGCCTGATCAGCGCGAGCGATTTTCGGAACTCGCCGCCGCGCAAGGCGTGTCGTCATCACGGCTGCTGGCGCGACTCGTGCACCGTGCGCTGATCGAAAACCCTGAAGCCAAGGTGAAGCGGCTCCTCGAGGAGGCGGCCGCCGGCAAAGCGCCCGCGGAGAAATACACCGTTCGCCTGATGGGTCTCGATGCCGCCCGTCTCGAATCCCGCGCCCAGGCCCGCGGGGTCACCGCGTCCGGCTACGTCGCGCATGTGCTGCGCGCGCACCTGCGCGCCGATCCGCCGATGCCTTATGGGGAGTTTCAGGAACTCAAGCGCGTCGTGAACGAGCTCGCCGGCGTTCGGGCGGCGATGGCCCAGCTTGCCTCGCGGGACGGCCCGACACAGGAGCTCGAACCGTCACTGAAGGCGAACGTGCTGAAGCTTTTGCCGGCGTTGAAGCAAATCCGCGACAAGGTGCAGGACACACTTACCGCCAATTCAAAGTCGTGGGAGACGCCCAATGCCTAGCAAGCGGCCGTTCCGGGTTACGCGGGATGTGCCTGGTGGCATTAATCCCGGCAGCTTCGGGCGCAAGGCGGGGCTCGGCGCCTCAGCGGCGGGATGGGCCGCGCGCATGGGCGCCTCGGGCCGCGGCGCCAAGGAGGTGCTCGTGAAAATCTCCGGCGGCGGGCGCGACGCGGACGGCGTACAGGCGCATTTCGAATACATCGATCGCCACGGCAAACTCGACATCGAGACCGACCAGGTAGAGGTGCTGCGCGGAAAAGCGGCGGCAACGGAGATCATCAACGACTGGGCGCTCGACTACGGAGCCATACCTGGGTCACCTCACTCGCGGAGCAAAGTTGGCCCGGATGGGAAGCGGCGACAGCCCCGGCAAGCGTTCAATATCGTGCTTTCGATGCCGGCGGGCACTCCTCCGCAAAAGGTGCTCAAGGGGGTGAAGAGGCTTGCCCGCGAGGAGTTCTCGCATCAGCATCGCTACGCGATGGCGCTGCACGCCGAGGAGAAAGGGAAACACGGCATGCACCCGCACGTGCACTTGGTGGTCAAAGCGGAGCATGAATACGGCGGTGCAAGGCTCAATCCTCGCAAGGCCGATCTGCAGAGGTGGCGGGAGCGGTTTGCCGAGTATCTCACGGCACTCGGTGTCGCCGCCACCGCCACTCGACGAGAGGATCGAGGGTTCGTCAAGACGCACAAGAAGACGCCGATTTATCGCGCCGCGCACCGCGAACCGAAGAAGCCGGGGACCTCGGGGCAGCCCGCGACCCTGAATACGGCGGCGGGGGATTCAGTCTTCATGCGAAAGAAGCTCGAGGCCGTCAAGCGAGAGCTGCGTACGACCGGCAAGGTTGCCGATCGCGACGCCTATCGGTCACTGATGAATGTGCGGGCGCAAGTCAATGAACGCTACGATGAGGCAGTCCGTTGGTTGCGAGGGCAGGGCAGGGAAGAGGAAGCGCGGCGCTTTGAATTGATGCGCCGTAACCTGCCGCCGGTGCGGTCCGAAAAGCAGCTCATCGCCCACGCTCTAGTAGCACAGCATCGTGAAAGAAACGGTAGAGACGGCGATCACAGTAGACTGCGCTGACGATGGGATTTGCTCGATCAGGCTAGAAGACTCAATTTGAGTTCAGGTGCCGACGCACCGAACGGCGTAGTCAGCCGTCGGGATTTGGTGGGTCGCGCGGCTTGCCCCGACGTTTCTCGCGTTCGGCGAGGAAATCCACGACATTCGTCGGATGGGTCTGCCGGCTCAGCCATGCAGTGAACGCTTCCACGCCCTCCTCATAAACGCCCGTCAATGCCTCCTGCCAGTCTTGAGTGACATCGGCAATCGCCAACGCGGGCTGGTGCCTCATCCAGGTAGGCGCAATGAAGTTTCCGTCACCTTCGGCAAGATCAGCCTGCAACAAGGCATAGGCATATTGGACATCTTGGAGAAACGCGATCAATTCTGAGCTTGTTCCTTCCGCCTCCTCCTCGGACAGTGCAATTTCAATAATTGGCTGCTCTCTCTCGGCTTCCTGATGCGCCCATTCTTCGTCCGTTAGCTGCCCGGCACGTTCAAGGGCCGACCGTAATGCCATCCTCTCGGATGAGGCCTCGACGGTGAAGATCGCTCGATGAAATGTCGGTCGCATCACACGCACGTAGTACTTCGATCGCTTCATGATTATTACCTCGCTGGTCTTGTCCGTCTTAGTGGTTTCTATCATGAACGACGAAGATTGGGAGGACTCTCAGGCCGCTACTTGGGCAGAAGCGCCTTGTCGCGTGGCAATATTATCTCCAAGCTCCCCCTAGTCTTGACGCCTAGCCGAGGTTAGGTGCCAAATGATGCATCTTGCCGGAAAAACAGTTCGTAGGTTCGCCGATGGAGGCAGAAGATGCTGGCGATCGCTAGGCGGTCCTTCGTACACATATCATCATCTTCGCGAGTAGTCCCTCATGCAGCGGTTAAGATCGTGACGCCATGCTGAACTACGAAATCGTGGACAAACACGAAGGGCTCAGGCTTTTAGGATCCGCTGATGATTTTCGAAGGTTCCATGCCATTTTGCACGATGTCAATGAGCGAAGCCCGGTGGTCTTTGATAAGGAAGGAGTGTTTATCGCCTTGGCCTACGACGTGCGCAAGGCCTATGAGGGCCAGCGCCTGGTTCGCAAGGCCACCAAGCACGATCCGTATTCCGGTCCGATGCTCGGCGTCGACATTTTATGGCCTACGATTCTCGTGCAATGCCGGATGTTTCGGGTGTCACTGGGATTCATTGATAGCTCAAAGCTACATCAGGCGTTTGCCTATGCTTTTGAAGCACTTGTCGACGGCGGCCTTCAGGAGGATTTCATAGTTGATTATAGGCGGATTCAGGAACGCTACATGGCATTGAAGCCGGAGCATTCGTGGCTCGAGAAAAAGTGCTCAAGTCGCATTGAGCACTGGGCGCGATGGACGACGGCCCAGCGTCAGCGAGGACTCATATCGCTCCTTGAAAGCCTGGATCCAATGTTTCCGTTCGATTATGAAATGCGTGTGAAGCGAGGCGAAGCCGGATTGATGTCGCCGGAGGAATGGGATGCGGCAGACGCCGATTAGGATTTCCGCCCCCATGGACCTGTCTTTGGATCCCGCCTTTCACCCGTCGCGGTTCACCATTAATGAGATCAGGCTCACCGAGGCGTGCATGGTGAAAATCAGCGAGCAATTACGCGTTTTCCGCGTAACTGCTCGCTGGGTCAGACTTATCATCGTGAGACGGCGACGAGTTCGCCGCTCAAAACCGACGTGTTTTCAGCCAAAGCCTCACCTTGAGTGAGACTGCAAACCACGATTCGCGCGCTCCATCGGGAAAATCTCACCTTGAATGAGACCGAAAGGCAGCACGCATCGTCGATCAATCTCACAGCGAGTAAGACTCCTGCAGTGGCTCTCTGAGCGTCAATATGCACTGCGCCGCGCGCACCAGCGGCCCCACCGTTGGAAACAACGCAGGGCGTCCGTCGATGAGTCTAATGCATTCCACTGCGATGACCAAACACACGATACGTTCCGCAATCCACACCGGTTTCGGCCTTGGATAGTTGATGATGTCCCGATCATCCAGCCGCAGGTGTGGCGGCGCAATCTGCATCATCGCGGCGACGTCGCGCCGCAATTTGGCAAACTCGTGCGATAGGACGATCGACGCCATTGATCCGGCGCTAAAGGGGCTTCCGTGGGTATCGCTCTCGCCGCCGCGTGCGCTGCGGACATCGTCTTCAAACTCCGTCCAAGGACCCTCTGGTTTTGCAAAGGAATCGGGTGAAAACCCATTCGCGCCGATCGCGAAGATTGCCTCGTAGCGGGACTCAAACGCCAGTGCCCAGTGAGGCCGGCTGCGCCAGACGTTGATCCAGGGATGCAGTGGGCTCTGTTTCTGCAGCCTGGGCTGTCGGGCGGCGAGCCACACTTCATGCCGGGGGCAATGCACGACGTTCCACCGAACCCAGGATGCGCGAATATAGGGCTGGCGCCCTGCAGTAACATCCTCGTCCCAGCACGATGCACAGTAGGTCACGCGCGCCGGCGGACCCATTGTGCTGGGGTCCAGCGGATCCAAGATCGCGGGAACCTGACCCGCCTGCCGCCCGGTCCATGAGCAGAGTGCTTGCGCGCCGCCGCGCCGCGAGCACTCTCCCAGGCGCGGTGCGCTGGACGGTGAGGAGCTCACTCGTGATTCGCTCGATCCCCTCGTGGACGGCGACAATGGCGGCGGCATTGAGACACTGCATGATTTTGTGGGTAATCCCACCAGCCTCGGCAAGCAGTTCCCGAACCTTTTCCGGACTTGCCAGGTAAGAGGGCAGCCGCAGGGGTCTCGCACGCTCGTAGGTCAGCAGAAATCGCTGCGGTTCGGGCCCTGACCTCCACGGGACAAATTGAGTGACCGAGAATCGACGCTCGAGCTGTGCGTCGGCGTGAAACTCCCGCACGGCAGCGGGCGTGCCGGCGCAGATCACACTGAGCTGGCAGGTGGTCGAGAACGCCTTGATGGCATCGAGTACGATGCCGCGCTCGCGCGACTCGCTATAGCAGATGTGCTGGATTTCATCGAAGACCAGTCCGCGGGTTTCGTGCAGTGTGAGCAGCCGTCGAATGACGGCCGCCCGATCGACGCGGCGGCCAAGAGTGAGGGAGGGTGCGTTAAGGGCTTCGAGGATCGCGATCTCAAGGGACACCCGCGTCGGTTCCGGTGGGACGTTGACGATCACGATGGGTCGATGCAGTGTCGCCTCGCCCCCAGCACGCCGATCCGGGTATCGTCGAACGAACCGATGCATCTGCGCGGTCTTTCCCATTCCGGCATCCCCGGCGATCAGCCAGCAGGGCATGCGCCCGTGACGCGGCTCGCACATCAGCGAGTCGAGGACGTCGCGCAGGTACTGACTGTAATCGTGTTCGATAAACAAATCCTTGGCTATCATGCGCACGCGCGATTCGGTATCTGCGCGTGCCAGGTCATGCAACTGTGGATCCAAGTGGGTGAGGTCGTTCATTCGAGCACCTCCCAGGCAAAGGTTCCAGACACGTCATCCGATGACAGGGTCGAGGTCAGCGCTACATCGGGAGCCGGGAGAGCGGCAAGGGCCTGTACTTCACGCCAAGCAGCTGCGCGCGCGGCGCGCCGGTGTGACCTTAGGGCAGTCGGCGCGGGAAGGGACGGCACTAGCGGTGTGCTCAGCGCTGGCCCGATGCGTTCAAGACTGCCGCGCCCGACGAGCTCGCGTTGCTGGCCCTGAAGTGCGGCCCACTCCCAGAGCGAGAGTGCAGGAAATTTGCGGTCCCTTAGGGGGACGGGCAGCGGGACTTGATCTTTGCGCTCGAGATAGACCCTAGACAGGTCACGTGGGTCAAAGCGCACGACTCTTTGCACGCCGAGGGCGACTTCTGGAGCAAGAGTCTCGTCCGAATACTTGAGGTTAAACAGTTCAATGCCCTCGCGTCCGACCACGCGACGGCGCAGCGGATAGAACTCGCACCGAAACCGGTCTCGATCCTCGGGAACTCGGGGCGATCCTTGCGACCACGTTTGCAGCCACGCGCGTTGTGGCGACATGCCCAGCGCCCGATGCTTGGCGTTGTGGTAACGCGCAATGTCTTCGGTGAGAAATCCCCGCAGATCCGCCATGGTCAGCGCGGCCCGCGCCTCGGCACCCGACGGTCGAGCCTTGAGCAAATCGGAATAGCTACTTCCTGGCAGCAAACGGACGCGGCGCATGAGCGTGCCTATCAGTCTTTCAATATGCCCGCCAAATCGCGGCGTCGCCGGCGGCCGGTAGAGCGTATCAATCCCATTCAGATCGCATCCGCGACGAAAGGCGGCACTATGAAACTCTTTGCCGTTGTCACTATGCAACGCCTTCATCCACCCGTGCTGCGGCCACTCCGCCTCAACGCCGATGCTCGCCAGCCAGTCGGTCTTTGGAAAGACAGCGTGCTCAAGGCACAAGGCGACGAGCAGGGCGGAGGGCGCCTCGAGGCTCAGACAAAATCCTAACACCGAGCGGGTCGCGACATCGATCGCGACGGTCAAGGTCGGTCGACCGATACATTGCCGGGAGATCGGATCGATGATGAAAACATCGGCCACGGTATGATCGATCTGTACGACGGCAAGCGACTCGGTCACCGTGTAGCTCGATTTGACGAGACGAGTGCGCTCGCGAAGTGTCGCCGCCGCCTCGCCGACAAAGTTCGAGGGATCCGAGCGCAATCGTGCCAGTCGCCGGGCGACGGTGGCTCGCGAAGGCGGTGGGATCTGCCGCGCCGCGCACTCATCGATCACCGTGGGAAGAATCTCGGCGATGGTCGCGTTTTCCGTCTGTTTCCACCAGCCGCGTGCCGCAGTGCTGACAATATCCTCAACGGTATTCGGGAGTCGTTTGACTTCCGGACGCACGCCGCGCGGGCGATCCAGAAAGGCACGCAGGTTGCCGTCCTGTCGATATCGCTGCAAACGCCTCCAGACGGTTGCCCGCGACAGGCCCCAGCGGGTTACCAGCGTATCGAGAATGGCCTTGCTGACTTCGCCGTCGCCGACGAGTTCGCGCACGTCGGCCGCGTGCTCTCGCGCTACGCGCCATTCGGGCGATTCAATGTCGGGTTCCATCGTATTCGCGACAACGGCCCTTGGAGATGTTTGCTGTTCAGTGAATTTCGCTCTACTAACCACAAATTTGCCTCGTAGTGCGCGGCAAGAAGTGGCCCGAAGTTGGGCGCCGGCCTTAGGTCTCAGGCGAGGGGGTCGGCAGAAGGCCGGCCGCATGCGGCGCAATCTCACTTATCGTGAGACTCTCCCGCAAATCCGGCGTTGCTGGCGCGGCTGTGGGCGTCCCGACCGCCGGTATGGCGATCAGATGAGCTTATAAATCAATTAAAATCAGTCAGGCAGAGGATCGTCAGGAGACTTTGATCTCAGTCTCACTTTTGGGTGAGATTTGACATCCTCTCACGCGCTCGACCTCGCCCTTGGCCTTCTAAGGGGTCCGAATCGCGCATTCTGCCCATCATTATCGGCGAGGACCGGGCGCGGCCATCGAGCTGGCCCTCAAGATTCGTGCGCACGGGTACGATGTGCGAGCGATTTGCCCGCCTACCGCTCCCGCAGGAACCGCGCGACTGAGAATTGCATTGACGCTCAACGTGAATGAAGCCGCGATTGAGGCCTTTTCCGTGACTTGATGGTGGAGATGCCGCAGCAGGGACCGCTTTCCTGCCCCAACAGCCGAGGGCCGAGTCGACGCCCCCTGTCATGCTCAACGATGCTGATATAACGCAAGGTCGCGGCCTCGCGTCAGATCCTCGGATCGTCCATCACATCCTCCTCCTCACTGCTTAAGGATAAGCGCATATCGCGGGCCGGAACGATAGTCGAAATCGCGTGCTTGTAGAGAACTTGAACGGCGCTACCTCTCAACAGGACGACGAATTGGTCGAATGACTCGATCTGACCCTGCAACTTGATGCCGTTCACAAGAAAAACTGACACCGGCACGCGCTCCTTTTGCAGCGCTTGCAGAAATGGGTCCTGCAGAGAGTGCCCACGCACGATCGCAAATCTCCTTAGTTGGATCGGGCGATGGTGACTTCCGATACCGTGAGCCGCGCTGTCATCGGGTCGATGCTAGCACGGCAGGCGATAGGATCCGACGAGTCCCCCGACCAATCCTCCTTTTTTTGATCACATCGCCGGGCGGTGACTCGCAGTTCGCGGCACGCCGTCGCAGTCACGATACAGGATGCCAATGGGCGTCGTGAATGCTCGGGGATTGGCTGATCTTGCCCGCGATAATTGATAACTGATCGGCGGTCACGCCGCACACATCGACCTCGATATAAAGCAAATCATTGCCAGCGAACTCGGCGCTGATTCGCCGAGGAACGACGTTCAGGTTCTGGAAGCGTCCGATCACGGAGCTGATCGCAGTTGGGTCCGGATCAGCGACCACTCGAAGTCGAAGCAGGGAGACAGATTCTTGGAAACACATGGAACAAACTCCGCATAACCATTACCGTGTGTGCGACGAAGCCCCGGCCCTCAATGAAGGCCGGGTTGGTAATGGCGATGGCGAGAATCGGTTTGTCCATGAGGCGCAAATAGTATGCCTCAATCGGGTTCGGACCGGCCAGAGCCGAGACAAGGCGGTAGCTGTCGCGTCTCACGATTGATGAGACCAGTCTCACCCGCGCACGAACCGTGGAAATCGCCGAGCAATCACGCGATTTTCGCAAGATCACTCGGCGGTCAGTCTCACTATGGTGAGACGCCCATGCGGTCGCCGCTCAAAGCTGACCACTTTTCAGCCAAAATCTCACCTTCGGTGAGACTGCAAATCACGATTCACACGCTCCAGCGGGAAAATCTCAATTTGAATGAGACCGAAACGCTGCATGCATCGGGCGCACCGTGCGAAACAACGCAGCTCCTTCGTCGAGGAGCTTGGTGCACTCTACCGTGATGCCCACACATACGATACCTGCCGAGATTCACACATTTGCCTCGTTAGCGCAATGCAGTGCCCGGAAGTTGGCCGTCGGCCTTAGGTCTCAGGCAAGCGCCAGTCGGCGTAAGTCCGGCCGCCGGCGGCGCGATCTCATTCACCATGAGATTTTCCCGCAAATCTGGCTGCTCGGCGGGCCTTGGGGTTGCACCTCATGATATGCCCTGCGCCCCCACTTGCTTACTACTCTTACAATCAAAGGATTGCGGACAGGGTGCTGAGCCAGTCTCAGTCTCACATTCAATGAGATTCGACAGGCGAACCGGCAGCTGATGGTTGCGATCCGCACGAGCTTCAGCGAGAGCGGCCAGGCGTACGGTAGTCCGCGTGTGTGGCGGGACGTCAGAGCCTGGGGTCATCAGACAGGTGAGCATCGGGTCGCTCGCCTGATGCGTAGATTTAAGCTTGTAGCGCGTCCTAAACGCCGCCGCTGGCCCAAGGACGGTGGTGCGCGGCCTGCGCATGTTTTGGCTCCAAACACGCTTGAGCGGCGTTTTGAAGCGGTCGCGCCCAACACACGATGGCGGAGCTGACTTCACGTATCTGTGGACGCGCGAAGGGTGGCTGTATGTGGCCGTGGTGATCGATTTGTATTCTCGCTATGCGGTCGGCTGGTCGATGAGCGCATCGATGACGAGTCAGCTTGTGTGCGACGCACTGATGATGGCATTGTGGCGCAGAGGAAAGCCGCAGGGATTGCTGCTTCATTCGGATCAAGGCAGTCAATATACGAGTGAAGATTTTCAGAATCATCTGACGGCCAACGGGATCGAATGCAGCATGAGTCGCCGGGGAAATTGCTGGGACAACGCTGCGATGGAGAGTTTCTTCTCGAGTTTGAAGACGGAACGTACCAGCCGCAAGAACTACGCTACTCGAGACGAAGCAAGAGCTGATGTTTTTGATTATATCGAGAGTTTTTACAACGCGAAGCGGCAACACTCTACGCTCGGCTATATGAGTCCAGCGCAGTTTGAGGCAGCAAACGCACCATAGGCAGGTGTCCAGAGAAATGGGGGAAGCTCAGTGAGACACTCGACGATAAGGGAGCCGACGGCATCGTCATCGAGTCGAATCATCACGGTATGTATCTCGGTGACCCGAAGCTCGAACCCTTTTACAAAGCGCTCGACTGACCCGCTGGCATTCCTCGGTCCACTGATGACTTAGGAAATGGCCACAATAACGGATACATCGGTTCCGCCGCGACCGCGGCGCTTTTACCGTGACTGCATTACGAAAAAGAGGGTTAAGAACCCAACGAACCTAAGGTCAAACGGCTTACACGATGGGATTGGCGCTTTCCCGTAGAGTTTTACACCATTACTTAGCCGCGCGGTTTCGTCGGCAACTGAACACCATACTCTATGGAGAAAAGCCATCCCTGCGTTCGGTAACGTACATATTATATCGTCAGGATCACGCATAATCGAACTTGAGGCTGGCGCGGTGTTACCATGCCTCCCACTCGAATCAAGCGATAGATAACCGATGTGAGAGGCACAAGGCGGCGGCGCAGTGTGCCGTCGAACGAACCAAATCCCATTCTGCCGAATCTGCATGAGGAAAGACATGACCTACACAGTATTGGTGTGCCTCGCGGCTCGCGTAATTTGAGTGCTCATAGACACTGTAGTTAACGGGCTGTACGCGCCTCCGCAAGCCCTTACCGCTTGTCGAGTCAACAATCGCGGATTTATCCTGGTGCGAACGCAACGGACGCTATGAGCATCGAGACTTCGACGGTTCTAGCCGTTGGCGCTGCCGGGAACTTCGCTGGATTGGTTGTTCCAGAGCTTGCCAAGCGTGGCGCGAAGGTGCGCGGCTTCGTCAGAAGTCCTAGTGAAGTCAAAATAGCACAGGTGGCCGGGGCCGCCGAGGTGGTCGTCGGCGACCTTTCTAAAGAGGAGAACGTCCGAACGGCTATGAAGGATGTAGATCGGGTTTTCTATATCGCCCCGGCATTTCTGCCGCACGAAGCCGAAATTGGCGTACGAGTTGTCGAACTTGCCAAGGACGCAGGTGTCCGGCGCTTCGTCTTTTCCTCGGTCATCCATCCGATCTTGAGCGCACTGGCAAATCACGCGCACAAGGGCCCGGTGGAGGAAACGGTGCTCAACTCGGGCATGGAATATACGTTCCTGCACCCGACCTTATTTTTTCAGAACTTCAGCTCCAGTTGGCCAAGGGTAGTGAAGACAGGAATCTTCGCCGAGCCCTGGTCGGCCGACACGCGCTTTTCCCGAGTCGATTATCGCGATATTGCCGAGGTCGCAGCGATCGCTCTGACGCAGGACAGGCTGCTCTACGGAACGTTCGAGCTTTGCGCCGAAGGGCGGCTAAATCGCTACGAGGTTGCGGCGATGATGGCTGAGACCCTAGGCCGCTCGATCAAGGCCGAGCGCGCTGATCCCAAGAAGGCCGCCGCCGGCGCCGGCCCTGAATCTCCGGCGCTTGAAAAGATGTTCGACTGGTACGATCACCGAGGACTGCTCGGCAACGCACTCACGCTGCGCGCCGTTCTGGGCCGCGAGCCGCGTAACTTACGAGCGTACCTCGCGGAACTGTCAACCGGCAGGGTCGCTCAATGAGCCTGATCTATCACCCCATTCATCGGGTCTTCTCTGCGCGGGAGCGACCTACGCCACTGAGCGCGCTCGGCGTCCACCGAAGATTAAGGAGTTTTGATAATGCCTACTCTATTCGATGCTTTTGACCTGCACGGTTTGATGCTTCCCAACCGGATTGTGATGTCCGCCATGACGCGTACCCGCGCCACCGAAGATGACGTGCCTACGGAGGTCATGCGCGACTATTACGTGCAGCGCGCCAGCGCCGGGCTGATCGTCACCGAGTGCACGCAGATCTCAACCCAAGCGCACGGCATCATCCGCGCGCCGGGCATTCACCACGCCGAGCAGATCGCTGCATGGCGCGTCGTCACCACTGCCGTGCACGCCGCCGGCGGGAGAATTTACTGTCAGATCTGGCACTGCGGGCGCGTCGCCCATCCGGACATGCGCGGCGGTGAGCAGCCAGTGGGGCCTTCGCCGATCCCTGCCACGGGCGATTTCTTCCTACCCACGGGGCGGGTTGACTTTCCCATCCCTCGTGAGCTCAAGACCGAGGAGATTGCACCGATCGTCGAGGAGTTCGCCCAAGCAACGCGGAACGCGCGAGAGGCCGGCTTCGACGGGGTAGAACTGCACGGGGCCAATGGCTACCTGCAGGACCAGTTCCTAGAGGACGGCAGCAACCACCGCACTGATGCGTATGGCGGCCCGGTCGAGAACCGCGCGCGGTTGATGCTGGAGACTGTGACAGCGATGATCAACGCCTGGTCCGCCGATCGGGTCGGCGTGCGGCTCTCCCCATCCAGCTATCTGTACGGTGTGGACGATAGCCATAAACTCGACACCTTCGGCTTCGTCGTCCGTGCGCTCGATACGCTTCGAGTGGGTTATCTCTGCCTCCTGGAGCCAAATGCGAAGGATGCTGAGCGCGGCGTTCAGATCGGCAACGTCGCCGAGACCTTCCGTCCAATGACCTCGGTTCCGATCATCGTCAACACCGGCTTCGACAAGGCAAAAGCTAACGCGGTTCTCGCCAGCGGTAACGCCGATCTCGTGGCCTTTGGAGTGCCCTATATCGCCAATCCGGATCTGGTTGGACGCCTACGCAGCGGCGCATCGCTCAACAAGTCCGATCCGGCCACTTTCTACGGCGTCGGACCCAAGGGATACACCGATTATCCGGTGCTCGCCGACCTCGTGCCCGCGTGATCATTCCGGCGTCGGCCTAGGATATTTCGATGGAAAAATCTCTCCATTTCAAGCTCAACCAGCGCGCGTTGTTGTTGATCGATCACCAGGTCGGCACGCTCCAGCCAATCAAAGATCTCGCAGCGTATGGCGCTGGTGCCGCTGGTCGCCGCCGATCCGCCGATGCTGCCGGTCTATTGAGAGGGCGCCGATGACCATTCCACCCGCCACGATCCGCGGCTTCGAAAGCAGAACCACGACCATCGCCGGCGTCCGGCTGCACTATTGGATTGGCGGCGACCGTACCGGGAAGCCGGTAATCCTGTGGCACGGCTTCCTGTCCACCTCATACGCTTGGCGGGAAGTCGCGCCGGCGTTGGCGGAAGCCGGCATGGCGGTCCTGATACCTGACATGCGAGGCTATGGTGATAGCGATAAACCCGCGGGTACAGACGGCTACGACGCCCGCTCTCTTGCCGAGGAATGCCGCGCGCTCGCCGCCGCGATCGGCTTTGGCGGTGGCAAGCCGCTGATTCATGCGGCGCACGACATGGGCGCGCTACCCGCGCTGATCTGGTCCGCCGATCATGTGCATGAGGTTGCAGGACTGCTCTATATCGAAGCCCCCGTGATGCTCGGCCCGGTGCTACGGAAGGTATTTTCCTATACGCCCGAGGCGATGGCGCAGGGATCGATGTGGTGGTGGATCTTGCCGCTCGCCCCTGGCGTGCCCGAGCGCCTGATCGTCGGCAACGAGCGCGCCTTCCTCACCTGGTTTTATGAGGGCGATCATGTGGTCAACCACGCCGCGTTCAGCCCGGTAGTGATCGACGAATATCTGCGCAGCTTCGCCGGGACCGAGGGCGTGCTAGGCAGCATGGGCATCTACCGCGCCGCCTTCGCCAGCATCGAGCAGACCGAACCTCTGATGGCGGCAAAGATTACCCTCCCCGTTGTCGCGCTGGGCGGAGAGAAGGGACTTGGCGACAAGGTCGGCAACATGGTCTCGATGGTTGCCCAGGACCTCGAGGCGCATACGCTAGCCGGCTGCGGGCATTTCATGACCGAGGAACGGCCGCAGTTCGTCATCGACCAGATCCTCAAACTGAGCGCACGCGTGGCTGGGCGATCCGAGCCACAGGAGATCGCGCTATGAGTACGGAAGCATCAACGCGCTCCACCACAACATTTCATCCTGAGCATCTGCTTGATCGGGCAGCGATGCTGGCGATGCGCGCGATGATCGCCGTCCAGCCCTCGGTCGACCTCGGACCGGGCGGTCGCGCCGCGTTCGACGCACTTATGGAGAGGACCCCGGGTGCCGAGGGTGTCTTCTACGAAGCGACGACGCTAGGTGGTGTTGCGGGCTGGTGGTGTCGCCCTGCTGACGTCGCCGCCGATGCCGCCATCCTCTTTCTCCACGGCGGTGCCTATGTGGTGGGTTCGGCGCAAGCCTATCGGCATTTTGTGGGCCAAATCGCGGCGCGCGCTGGAGTGCCCGCGTTTGTTGCGGATTATGGACTCGCGCCGGAGCGACCGTGCCCGGCGGCAGTGGACGATGTCGACGCGACCTATCGCGGTCTGGCGGCCGCCGGTTTTTCGAAAATTGCCATCGTCGGCGACTCCGCCGGTGGCGGACTGGCCTTGGTCACCGCAGCGCGAATGGCGCAGACCGCACCGGACGGTGCGGTATCGTGCCCGGTAGCCGTCGCCGTGATGTCCCCGTGGACCGATCTGGCTCTGACCGGCGACAGCATTGTGGCGCGAGCGAAGCACGACCCGCTGTTGACTCGCGAAGCGCTGGAGAGTGCCCGGCATTTCTATCTCGGGCAGATGGATGCCAAAGACCCTCGCGTGTCGCCGCTATATGGTGACCTTGCCAGCCTGCCTCCGGTCCTGCTTCACGTCGGCGAAGACGAAATCCTGCTTGACGATGCGCGTCGCTACGCCGCTCTATTGGCGAAGTCCGGTGCGGTCGCCGAGCTGCATGTCTGGCAGGGCATGGTGCACGTCTTCCCCGCCAACCTTGCCGTTCTACATGCTGCGCGCGAGGCGCTCGACATCACCGACGACTTCCTGCGGCGCAATTTCGCCCGCTGAGCCACCACGCCTACCGTTAACCACTGTCTGAATGGAGAAACCCCGTGACCCGCATCCTGTTCATAGGTCAAAAGCCTGAAACCGTCGACTTTTCTGACCCCTCCCTACCACCCGGCTTCAATGCTGAAAAGATCCACGCCGGAATCGCCGTAGGTGTCGCAAAGATCGAAGAACGAGGTTGGAAAGGCGATACGTGCATGATTACGCCCGACGCGGCCGGCAGCGCCATGCTTGAAGAGGCGCTGAAGGGCACCGCCTACGACTGTGTGGTCATCGGCGGAGGGATCAGGATTCCACCGAAAAGCCTGGCGCTGTTCGAGACGGTTGTGAACATCATTCACAAAGCGGCTCCGAAAGCAGCGATCGCCTTCAATACGCGGCCCGAAGACACCGCCGATGCCGCCGCCCGTCACGTCAGGGCTGGCTGACGGGCGAGCGGCCGATGCTCGATCGACCGATGCGGCCCACCAGACGAGAAGTACTCGCAAGCCTTGCGGCGCCCAGTTTCGCATGGCGGGCAGGCTCTGCGGAGACGATGATGATTGTCCCGTTTCAAATTCCTTGGGACCCTGAGGGTTTCGCAGATTTGAAGCGCCGGCTCTCGGCGACGCGATGGAACGATGCCGTGATATCCGATTGGTCCTACGGCATGGAGCGCAAGTTTCTGCAACAGCTCATCGGTTACTGGCGAGACCACTATGATTGGGCTGAGCGCCGTTCGGCCCTGAACCTGATGCCCCACTTCCGTGCAACCATCGACGGATATGGGTTGCACTTTCTGCATTATCGCGGGCGCGATCCGGGCGCCGTGCCTCTGCTCCTCATGAACGGCTGGCCTTCGAGCTTCATCGAATACCAGCACTTGGCCGTCCTGCTATCGCAGGGCGAGCCTTCATTCGAGGTGGTCGTTCCAACGCTACCCGGCTTTGGCTTTTCCGATCGCCCGACCCGGCCCTATCAGGTCGAGCCGTCGGATCTCTATCCCAAGCTGATGAGCGCACTCGGCCACGACCGCTTCATGGTCTCGGGGACCGACATCGGTTCGGGCCTGGCGACACGGATCGCTCTGCACCATCCGAACCGAGTTATTGCGGCACATGTTGCGGCACATGTTGCGGCCGTCGCCGCCAAACCCAGAGCGCCGGACGCTTCGCCGCCATCGGCCGCGGAACTCGACTATGAGGCGCGCGGAGCAATCTGGGATCGAGACGAGGGCGGATACCAATCGATCCAAAGCTCAAAGCCGTAGAGCTTGGCGTTTGCCTTGGCCGACTCTCCTGCCGGCCTGGCAAGCTGGATCGTGGAGAAATTTCGTAATTGGTCCGATTGCGATGGTGATGTCTTCTCCGTTTTCCCGCCGGAGGTCTTGATCGATAACCTAATGATCTATTGGATTTCCAACACTATCGGATCCTCGGTCCGGTATTACTATGAGGCCACCCCGTACTGTCCAAATAATCGGACGATGCTATTTGACGTGCCACGAGGCTGCTGAAGGGGCAGGGTGTCCGAGGGACCGCTATACTCGGCTGTAATGTCCCCACTGCTTACGCCTCTTCAAATGCTCCTCTCGGTGTTCGCCGGTTGGGTCAACCGACATCAGTTGGGCGTGATCGAGTACCTCCAGGAGGAAAACCGCGTGCTCAAGGAGCGCTTGGGTGGACGGCGCCTTCGTTTCACCGATGCCGAACGCCATCGACTCGCCCGAAAAGCACAAGCACTCGGACGCAAGGTGTTGAATGAGCTTGAAACCTAAGGTCACGCCGGACACGCTGTTGCGATGGTGTCGGGAACTGGTGGCGTCCAAGTGGAACTACAACCACCGGCGCGGTCCCGGCGACCGCGGGTCATGAAGACGATCGTCGAACTCATTCTTCAGATGGCGCTTGAAAATCCCTCCTGGGGGTACACCCGAATCCGAGGCGCACTGGCCAATCTGGGACATCAGGTAGGGCGCGGCACCATCGCCAATATCCTCAGAGATAACGGGATCGAGCCCGCTCCCGAGCGAGACGCACACCCCCGATGGTCGACGATTCTGAAGGCTCACTGGGAGTGTCTGGCGGCCACCGGCTTCCTGAGCGTCGAAGTCTGTACGATGAGGGGTCTCGTCACGCAGTACGTACTGTTCTTTGTCGACATCGCCTCCCGATCCGTACACGTCGCCGGCATTACCCCTCATCCTGACAACTCAGGGATGATGCCGATCGCGCGCAACATCACCGACGCGGACGATGGGTTCATTCGCGGCACGCGGTATCTAATTCTCGACCCCGATTCGAAATACTCGGAAGAATTTTGTAACGTACTCGTCCGGGAGGGCGTCCACGTTGTTCGATTGCCGCCAAGATCCCCAAACTCGAACGCGTTCGCGCATCGAGTTGTCCGTTCCATAAAAGAAGAATGCCTGAGTCAGATGATCTTCTTTGGACAGGCATCGCTTCGGCACGCGATCACGCAGTATATGAGCCACTATCATGAAGAGCGTAATCATCAAAGGCTAGAAAACCGCCTGCTGCGGCCGCTCCGCGCCGTTGGCGAATATCACGCCCCAGTCAGGCGGCGTCAGCGACTTGGCGGAATGCTCAGCTATTATTACCGCGACGCAGCTTGACGAGCCTCGACTCTGTTTCTGGACACTACGAGGTGAAAACAAAAACATGGCGTCAATAATGTTGACGAGTCAATTCGCGTGTTGTATTGTCAACTGGCGTCGAGCGAAATGCTAGGATAAATTCGATAGACGAATCGAAACAAGACGATTGGATGAGATGGCGGTCACGCGTCATTGAGCCACAAGACGGGAGAAGCAAGTGGTTTCACATTTATCGATCGAAGATAAGGCTAGTCGTCGGCACCCAATCGCCCGAGTGGCGAGAAGATGTCTGGTGACAACGCGACGCGCGTCCTTTGGGGCGTTGATCGTGATGGCGTCGGCAGTAAGCGCCTATGCGCAGCAATCGAGCGCGGCGAGCAATACGGCCGCGGCAGGCGACACGGGAGGCGATTCTCTGTTGCAAGAGGTCGTCGTCACGGCGACCCGACGGGAAGAGCAACTGAGCAAGGTGCCAATCAGCATTGCCGCCTTTTCGCAGGAGTCCATGGACCAATTGGGTGTGCGCGATATCGATGATCTTGCAAAGCTCACGCCGGGCGTGACCTTTGCTCAGGCGAATCCTGGCTCTGGTACGAACATTCAAATTCGCGGAATTAGTTCACTAGTCGGGGCTGCGACCACGGGAATCTACATCAACGACACGCCGATTCAAATCCGCTCGATCGGCTATTTTCCATCAAATGTGTATCCCGAGGTTTTCGACCTGGACCGGGTAGAGGTGTTGCGGGGACCGCAAGGCACGTTGTTCGGCGCCGGCTCCGAAGGGGGGACGGTACGCTTCATCACGCCGCAACCGAGCTTGAACACGTTCTCTGAGTACAGCCGTGCGGAAGTGGCTGGAATCGATTCCGGTGGGATGAACTACGAGGGTGGCGCGGCAGTGGGGGGACCTATCGTTGACGACGTGCTGGGCTTTCGTATGAGTGCATGGTATCGCCGCGATGGCGGTTGGATTGACCGGGTCGATCACACCACTGGTCAAGAGGTGGATGAGAATTCGAACACGCAAAATCACACCGCGATACGCGCTGCACTGACGCTGCAGCCGGTCTCGGGTCTGCAAATCACGCCCGGGGTCTACTATCAAACGACGAGTTTCAACAATACCAATTTGTACTGGAACACCCTATCCAATGGGGGTGACACCCAGTTCCGTAACGGCGATCCGCTCGGCCAGCCGGGTAGCGATACGTTTACGCTGTCGACGATCAAGGTGGCGTACACCGCGTCCAACGTCTCGATCATTGCTGACACGTCGTATTTTCGCCGGCGTTCGACCATCGACCTCGATTATTCTACCGTCGTTCCCGACGTCGTAGGCGGGCCGGCAGCCCCGCCGTTCGGAATTCCAGGCTTTACGTCGCGGACCAATGAATACGACGGTCAAGATAATTTCACTCAAGAAATTCGTTTCCAACCCGCGGAACGTACCGGGCCGTTGAACTGGCTTGTGGGGATGTTCTACTCGCACGCCATCCAGACGTCTTTTGAAGGGATAGGGGGTGAAAATCTCAACACTCTGACGGAAGCTTTGTTCGGTGTGCCGGACGCGGAGGCGATCTTTGGGCCGAATCACCAGCCCGGTAACTACGCGTTGGTTTCTGCTAACCATGCACTTGATGATCAGTATGCCATTTATGGCAATTTCGACTATGCCATTACTGACAAATTGGATGCAACCATCGGTGTGCGGGTGGCGCGAGTCGAATCGTTCTTCGAGAATTCTCAAGGTGGGCCATTCGGTGGCGGCGCGGTAGCGACCACGGGCTCATCGACGGCGGCGACCCCCGTGACCCCAAAGTTTGCCTTGGCATACCAAGCCGACGATGCCAACCTCTTCTACACCAGCGTAGCCAAAGGTTACCGTGTCGGCGGTGGTGACGCGCCAGTACCGTTGCCGCAGTGCACGGCCGATCTTGCGAGCATCGGGCTCACCAGCACGCCGGAGACGTATAAATCTGATTCGCTCTGGAGTTATGAGGTTGGCGCGAAGAATCGCTTGGGAAGTCAGTTCCGGGTTGAGAGCAGCGCGTACTTCATCGACTGGAGCAACATTCAGCAACAGGTCTTTTTACCGAATTGCGATTTCAAGTATGTGGCCAATCTCGGGTCATTGCATAGCAAGGGAGCCGACCTCAACGTCCAATATCAGCCCATTGATCCGCTGGTTCTGGGGGCCGCGGTCGGCTACAACGACTCCAAGTACACCGGCAACGTGTATCCCGGCGCGGTACCTGGCACCGGGGCCAATTCGGTGATCGTGTCGAAAGGGGATACCATCGATACGCCGCCATGGACGGCGACGCTCACTTCGCGACTAACGTTTCCCGCCTTCGGTAGCGGTCGTCACGTGTATGTCGATTCGGACTTTGTCTACCGTACCCGCAACAACGGCGTGCTCGCAAGTTCAGATCCGAACTCGCTGTCCTATGATCCGCGGCTGCCGCGCATGTCTATGCAGCATATTCTAGGTGTTCGGGGCGGGATCACGTTTGGAAACCTGGATTTATCGATCTTTAGCACCAACGTGACCAATTCCACCGCCACTACCTTCACGCTTCACGACTCGCTCACCAGCCCGCTGTTCAAACAAGTGGGAATTGAGCCGCGAGTAGTTGGAGTCACATTCGTTTACCGGCAATGACCGCTACCGCCGTGTTACTTGCACGCGGGAATAATCTCTGCTGGCAGCGCTGCTTGCGGAGCCGTTGAAATGGAACAATTGCATAGTCGAGGGCCGGTCGCTGAGTTTGCCCGAGAACCGGTACTGGAGCTCTTTAGAAGGGCCTTCGATGCTTTTAATCGAGGCGACATACCTGCTTTTGAGGCGACTTGGGCGGACCGCGTCGACGCAATCATCAACCAGGTTTCCCCCTACGTCTGGACGGGCGACGACGCGTTACGTCAATGGTTGGCGGCGAGCGCAAGTCACTCGACGAGTGCCGGAGTCACGTCAGCGACGATCACGGCCGGCGCGCCGCTCGAGTTGGAAATCGTGGGGGGCAGCGCCTTCGTCGTCATGCCGGTGGTGATGGCCTTCGTCCAATCTGGCGTTGCCTTGCGGCAGCGCGGCACACAGGTGTGCGTGTTGAATAAAACCGAGCAGGGCTGGCGCTTCAAGTCGCTGGCTTACGGGGGCGAAGCGCCGACAGAGGTTATTTGAGGCGGCTACATCAGCGGCGCATTCGGCACGGGTCACCGGGGTGACAATCGATAAGACCAATTGATGGTGCAAAGCGGGCGAACGGCCTGAAACAGCGGGGAAAATCATGACGAACGACATACTGAAGTCTGATGAGGTGAAGGCGGCCGACTTGCGCTGTGGGATGTTCATACCGCCGTTTTGCCGTCGTGATGCGGATGCGACGCTGGCGCTGGAGCGCGAATTTGAGCTGGTGGAGCATTTGGAGCGGATCGGCTTCGATGAGGCGTGGA
>Ga0182030_10005532_pt1 | contig 26781 bp, 22 predicted proteins | sample 812S3MmetaG_FD_121299 | JGI IMG/M metagenome (GOLD analysis project Ga0182030, IMG submission 121299) | Permafrost microbial communities from Stordalen Mire, Sweden - 812S3M metaG (Illumina Assembly) | ecosystem: Environmental > Terrestrial > Soil > Wetlands > Permafrost | place: Sweden...
GACGGCGCCGGGGGTGATTCTCCTCCGCTTCTATGCGGCACTTCTGGAAAGCTTTGGGCCGCAGGGGTGGTGGCCGGCTCGAACGCGCTGGGAAGTGATCTGGGGCGCAATCCTTACCCAGAACACGAACTGGCGGAATGCCGCATTGGCCTTGAAGAATCTTCGCAAGGCCGGTTTACTTTCCTGGCGGCGCATGCGTCAGGTTTCGTTGGACAAGTTGGAGCCGCTGATTCGGCCCGCCGGTTTTTACCGTCAAAAAGCCCAAACCCTTCATAACTTTGTCCACTGGATTGAACACGCGCATGGAGGCTCTTTAGACTCGCTATTTGCCCAGGACGCCCCTCAAGCTCGCGCCCAGCTCTTGGCAATCAAAGGAATCGGTCCGGAAACGGCCGACGCGATATTACTTTATTCCGGCCGCCAGCCCGTCTTTGTTGCGGATGCTTACACGCGCCGCGTCCTTTCGCGCCATCAACTATTTTCCCCCTCGGCTGATTACGAACTCACACGAAAGTTCCTTCACCAGCATCTGCCGCCAGACGATGCCCTGTTCAATGAGTTCCATGCCTTGCTGGTCGAGGTAGCCAAACGCTTCTGCCACCGGAACGCGGCGCGCTGCGAGGAATGCCCCTTGGGCAAATTCCTGCCACGGCAAGAAGACCAGCCGGCTTTGAAGCCCATAGCGATCAGCTATCAGCCGTCAGGTATCAGCTAAAGCAGGGGCACCCTGGGCATTTTGGCTCTTGCTAACGGATCTTGATTTGAAGGCTGAAAGCTAAAACCCATGCATCCCGATCCTTCGCAACGCCGGAAAATCTTCCTCATCGTCCTGCTGATCCTCGTTCCCATCCTGTTTTTCCTGGGATGGAGCCAGGCGTCGCTGAACCTGAACTTCATCCACCCCAGTAATTCGGAAGAAACGATCCTGTTGCTGGCTCTTTCCACCGTAATTTTCCTGGCCTTCGTCATCTTTGCCCTCATCCTGTTGCGCATTCTGCTAAAGCTCTACGTGGAGCGGCAGCAACAGCAATTGGGTTCGCGCTTCAAGACGAAAATGGTGGTGGCCTTCCTCGGCGTCTCGCTGGCCCCGGTTATCTTTCTTTTCTTCTTTGCCTATGGTTTGTTGAATCGAACCATCGACAAGTGGTTCAGCGTCCCTCTCGACCTGATTCGCCAAGACTCCGAGGAACTGGTGCGCCAACTCGAATTGCAAGCCGCGCAGCGCGCCGATCACATTTCCAAATATCTCGCGCAAAGTGAAGATATGATCCAGGCCATCAGCAATCATCAAACACCTCTGGTGGCGCGCCTGGTGACACAGGAAGTGGCGGCCGACCCAGGGACCGTGGCCGCCATGTGTTTCGACGCTTCCGGGCAACTGCTGGCGCAAGCCGGCGACCCGTGGCCGGACCCGGCGGAGATCGCCCGCTACTTCCCGCAGATCTTCGGGGGCAATATACCTCCCATCGGCCTGATGGGACACTGGTCGGCGGGCAAATATGAGCTTTTCATTTCTCTGGACCCGATTCTCGATAATTCCGGCCACCGTTTGGGCGCCGCCGCCGGCATCATGCGTCTGCCTTCCAAACTGACCCAGATTTCCAGTGAGATTCAGCAGGAAACGCAAAAGTACGACGAGCTGAGCCGCGGGCGAAAGGCCGAGAAACGCACCTATGTGGCGATGCTCTGGTTGCTGACGCTGCTCATTCTTTTCATTGCGACATGGTTCGCCCTTTTCTTTTCCAAGCAAGTCACCATTCCCATCCAGGCGCTGGCGAACGCCACGCACGAGGTGGCGCAAGGCAACCTGGGCTTCCAGATTTCGACGCGAGCGGACGACGAACTCGGCGTCCTGGTTCATTCTTTCAATCAAATGACCCAACAACTTCTCGAAAATCTGAGCGCCATTGAGCAGGCATCTTTGAAGCTCCAGGAAGCCAACCGCCAACTGGAGGAGCGTGGCAACACCATTGAAGCCATCCTGGAGAACATTCCCACCGGAGTCATTTCCTTCGACCCGCAGGGGCATATCACCCGCTTGAATTCCACCGCGGAGCGGCTGTTCGGACGGCCGCGCACCCAGGCCGCCCGCGTCCTGACCGATCTTTTCTCCGCTGAAGACGGGCAGGAAATTGCCCGCATGTTGCGGCGGGCGGCGCGCCAAGGGGTGGTGACACAGCAGATGGAACTTGACCTGGGTGGGCACCGCGCTTTCATGGCGCTAACCGTCTCTTCCGTTCAGGCACGGCACGGACGCGTGGGTTCTGTCCTGGTATTGGAAGATTTGGCGGAGGTTCTGCGCTCGCAGCGCTCGGCTGCCTGGCAAGAGGTCGCCCGCCGCATCGCCCATGAAATCAAGAATCCGCTTACCCCTATTCAGCTTTCCACCGAGCGCATCCTGCGGCTGCTGGAGCGGGCGGACAAGGAATCGGCTCCGGTCGATCTGCTGACGGCCGTCGGCGACAGCGCCAAACTGATTGCCCGCGAGGTGGGCACTTTGAAGACGTTGGTTGATGAATTCACCGCCTTTGCCCGCTTCCCTGCCTCTAAACCGGCGCCCGCGCAAATTAACGATATTCTGGAAGATGCCCTCAACGTATTCGCCGGGCGCCTGAATGGGATCTCCTTGCAGCGCGATCTCACTCCCGATTTGCCGATTGTGCAGGCTGACCCGGACCAGATGAAACGCGTGGTGGTGAATCTCATTGATAATGCCGCCGAAGCGCTGGAACAATCCCTGCGCAAGGAAATCTGGGTGCGCAGCACGCTCGCCCCCGATCGCGATGTGGTGGAAATCCTCATCGAAGATACCGGGCTCGGAATTACACCGGAGGACAAGGAACGGGTCTTCCTACCGTATTTCTCCACCAAACGCTCGGGAACCGGATTGGGCTTGGCGATTGTCAATCGCATCGTCGCGGAGCACCACGGCTCTATCCGGGTGGAGGAGAACTTCCCCACCGGGACCAAGTTTGTGATCGAATTGCCCGTCGACCGCGCCCTGGTGGCCAACACGGAAGAGGCTTTGGGGACATAGGAGGCACGGAATCGGGCGGTCGGGCCATCGGGCGATTGGGTAATTTAGCGATGGGGTTATTTGTGAATTTGCGGCTTAAGATTTCCGGAGTCAGCAAAATAATTCACCCGATCTACTGACACCGCCGATAGCCGATGGGGAGAATTGTGTCACGCCGGGGGTTTGGCTGTCGGCCCTGCGCGTTTTCGGTCATTCCAAAACCGGGTAGTGAAACAGTTTCGTCTTTTGTTGCGGCGGTGGAAGCCTGCTCTGACGCAGGAAGGGGCCGCCGGCTTTTTGGTGCAATAAATTCCGGCGCTCAAAGAGCGCCGCTACAGCAAACTGTGCCACTGCCGGGGGCACCACGACTCCAGGGCACTGTCAAAGTCTAATGGGGTTGAAAGGGACCCCTCACCTGCCCTCCTCTGTCGGGCACCCTCTCCCCTGGGAGAGGGCTGTGATTCTGATATCTTGCCCTCTCCCTTGGGGAGAGGGGGGACCGCAAGGCGGGGGGGTGAGGGGTTTTTTCGCCGGTGATGCATTCATAGCTATGAAGGTATCTGGCGCCTGCGACTTTGACGGAACCCTGACCACGACTGGGCGCGCCTTGACTTTGGTGGCCTCCTCGGTTAGCATTGTTGTATATTAATGAACCTATTTCCACCTCCCACGATTGTCAACCGGCGGCATGCTGCCGAACCCCACGCCATGTGCATCCTTTGAAATGGAGGCGTGTCTCACACTTCAACTTCTATGATGGCTAGTGTCAGAATACGAAAGGGAGTCACCGCGTTCGTCGGCACTTATGATGGAAACCTGAAGCTCTTTGAGCGATGTTTCCACGTCTCCGCGCATTTGGGTGACGAGTCGCTGGAGATCGAAGGGGAGGAAGCCAACGTTCGCCGAGCACAACGCTTGGTGGAAGAATACGCGGGACTGGTGGAGAAGGGATCGCGCTTTGAGAGCGCGGAAATCGAAGGCTTTTTGCGCATCATCAGCCAGGATCCGGACGCCAGCTTGAAGGGTCTGGCGGAAGCAGGCCGCCCGCGAAGCTTTGGGAAAAAAACGATTGCCCCTAAGGGTTTGAACCAGCGCAGTTACATTGACGCCATCGAACGTCACGACATGGTTTTTGGCATTGGACCCTCGGGCACCGGTAAGACTTACCTGGCAGTGGCGATGGCAGTTGACGCGCTGTTGAGCAAAGAGGTCAGCCGCATCATCCTGGCGCGGCCGGCGGTGGAGGCGGGCGAGCGTTTGGGATTCCTGCCCGGCACCCTTCAGGAAAAGGTGAACCCCTTCCTGCGCCCACTCTATGACGCGCTCTACGATGTATTGGATCCGGACCGCGTGGAGCACTATTTGGAAAAAAGCATCATTGAGATTGCGCCCATCGCCTTTATGCGCGGGCGGACGCTGAACGACGCGTTCGTGATTCTGGACGAAGCCCAGAACACCACGAGTGAGCAGATGAAAATGTTCCTGACGCGTCTGGGATTTAATTCCAAGGCCGTGGTCACGGGCGACGTGACGCAAATCGATCTTCCCAACGGGCGCAAATCGGGGCTGGTCGAGGCGGTGGAAGTCGTCGGCAGGGTAACCGGAATCAGCATCATTTACTTTACCGAGCGCGACGTGGTCCGGCACAGCCTCGTGCAGCGCATCATCCGCGCGTACGAGGAGTACGACGTGGTGCGGGCCGCAAAGGCGAATGGCGAACAGAAATGAGTGGAAAGGATCGTGTTCCGCGTGTGCGGGGCGTCGTCCTGGTCAACCTTCAGAAACGCTACGCATTTCGCACCGCCTCCTTGTGGGCATTCGCGCGGAACCTGAAGCAGCGGTTGCGGCTGGGGAACAGAAAGTTCAACCTCTGCTTCGTGGACGATAAGGCGATTCGCCGCTTGAACCTTGCCTATCGCGGCAAGGCTAAGGCTACCGATGTCCTGTCTTTTCCCTGGAACGAGCGGGCGGGAACTGCCGTGCCGGAAGCGCGGGCGCCGTCACGCCGCCGAGAGCAGGACGGATTTACGGATTTTCTGGGCGACGTGGTGATATCCGTGCAAACGGCCCAACACAATGCCCGCGCCGAAGGACATTCTACGCTCAATGAAATTCGCTGGCTGATTCTGCACGGGGTGCTTCACTTGCTAGGTTATGACCACGAGCATGATACCGGAGAAATGGTCGCGCTGGAATTGACGTTGCGCGAGCAACTGGGCGTGGCGGGCTCCAGGGGAAAAAGCAAGGCAAAAGGCAAAGCCGAGATCGGTTGAACCTTTGACCTTTGCGCTTTACGTTTTGACTTTTGACTTGTAATTCGCTTTTTTTATGGACCAACGGCTTTTCCTCACGATCGCATGGATGGCGCTGCTGGCGGTATTGCTGGCGTTGGGCTCTGTCGCCTCCTACCTGCGGCTTTTGATGCGGCGGTTGACGCCGATAGGGGCACGCAAGGTGTTTGGGCCGAGCGAGCACATGCCCATCCGTCCCAATCGCGAGCGCGTGGGCGTGTCGATCTCCGCCCTGCACGGCGCCGCCATGCACTTGTTTGCGGTGGGATTGACGGGCCTGCTGATCTGGCGCCGGCCGGAGCACCTTTGGAGTGATCTTGGCACCGCGCTCCTTATTGTCCTGGGCGCCGTGGCCATTGCCGATCAATTGATCCCTTTCCTGCTGGTGGCGCGGCACGACGAACCGGAAGTGATTCTGGAGCAATGGGAGCCGCTGCTGCTGCGTGCGGTTCTTTGGGCGCTGCCGCTTACCTTTCCGATCTTGATATCCACCACCATCGCTCGTCTGCTCGAACCCACCGAACCGGAACCCGATCCTCCATCGCCGCAGGAAAATCTGGAGGAGCTGATTGCGACGAGCGAGCAAGAGGGCTTGATTGAAAAAGGGGAGCGCGAGCTGCTGCAATCGGTGGTGAAATTCGGCGATAAGGTGGCCCGTGAGGTCATGACGCCGCGGCCGGAAATCGCCGCCATCGAGATTAATGCTTCCCTGGAAGAGCTGCGCACTCTATTTCGCGCGAAGCGCTTGACTCGCTACCCGATTTATTCCGGCCAAATGGATCACATCGAGGGCTTCGTAAGCGTGCGCGACCTGATGGAATTGGCGCCGGATGAGCAGAAGCGAGCGACGCTCCGCGACCTCCTGCGGCCGGTCCCCTTTGTGCCGGAAACCAAGCCTCTCCACGACCTATTGAAAGAGCTACAGCAGTCCACCACCCAGATGGCGATGGTGATCGATGAATACGGCAGCGTTTCGGGGCTGATTACGATTGAGGACCTGGTGGAGCAGATCGTGGGAGAAATCCGCGATGAAGTGGAGCCGCACGCGCGCGACATTATCCGGGAGTCCCCGTTAACCTACATCCTCTCCGGGCACGCCGAGTTGGCGCAGATAGCCGGCGAGGTGCATGTCCCGCTCGAAGGGGACGATTACTCAACCGTGGCGGGGTTGGTCATGAATCAGCTCGGACATGTGCCCGCCGCCGGGGAAAAGGTCGAGAGTCACGGTTTGACGTTCGAAGTGCTGGAGGCAAACCAGCGGACGGTTCTGAAGGTACGAATGATGATTCCGCCCAGCCTGCTTTCCGAGAATCCTACCCATGTCTGAAACCGCATCGTTCAAATCGGGATTTGTCGCTGTCGTGGGACGCCCCAATGCCGGGAAGAGCACACTGGTGAACGCGCTGGTGGAGTCCAAGGTCTCGATTGTTACGCCCGTCCCCCAGACCACGCGCAATCGCATCCTGGGGATCTTGCATCGCCCCGACGCCCAGGTGATTTTCATGGATACACCGGGCGTCCACAAGCCGCTCTCACGGTTAAACGAACAGATGATGAACTATGTGCGGCAGGCGTTGGCGGATCGCGACCTGGCCGTGCTGATTGTGGATGCGAGCGAGAAATTCGGGAAGGGCGATCAGTTTGTCATCAACCTTCTGAACGAATACTCTCCGCGCGCGATTTTGGCGTTGAACAAGGTTGATCGCGTGCACAAGCCGGACCTGCTGCCGCTGATGGATCGCTACTCCAAGCTTTACGGATTTGAGGAGATTTTTCCCATATCCGCCTTGCGCGGGGAGGGGCTGAAGGAATTACTCGCAGCGATTGTCCAGCGCCTGCCCGAGGGCCCGCAGTACTTTCCTGCCGACGAATACACCGACCAGCCGGAACGGTTTCTGGCCAGCGAAATTATTCGCGAAAAGGTGATCCGCCACACCAAGCACGAAATGCCTTACGTGACAGCGGTGCTTATTGACGGGTTCGAAGAAGGGACGGCTATCACGCGCCTGCACGCCACGATTGTGGTGGAGAAGGACTCGCAAAAACCGATCGTGATTGGGGCCGGCGGAGCGCGCCTGAAAGAAATCGGCATCGAGGCGCGGGAGGAGTTGGAAAAACTGTTCCCGCCCCAGGTCTATCTTGAACTCTACGTGAAAGTCCAACCGCACTGGCGCAACAACAGCGCCGTCATTGCCGAACTGGATTATCGGGGCGACGGGAGTTTGAAAGAGTAAATGCCACATGCCTCGGCATCCCCCTAAGAATGTCCACGCGTGGTGAGAAAGGGGGGCTGGGATGAGCAAGTAACCCCTCACCCGCCCTCGTCCCAAGACGCTACGGTGCAATGAGAATTCCGCGTCAGGCTATCCAGCGGATCGGCTGTGCCACGCGTGGGAGAAGCGTCTGAATGGGCCAGTTGTCGGCCGTCTCCCAACCCTACTTTGAAGCTGGCGCTGATGCTTTGGCCATGTCGTACACGCGCCGGATGCTGACCGGCCCGTTAAGCGAGGAAGCATCGAATCGTGCAATCACGAAGAGCTGCTTGCCATCTTCGCTAACGCGAAACGTTTGCGTGAGTTTATCGGAGTGGGGCAGCTTGGTCTCCGCGATAAAGGCGCCGCCTTCCCATGAGGCCTTGGTCGAGATCTTTCTTCCGTCCGCATCTTTATCGTCATGCTTTTTACCGTCAGGGTAAAAGGTTTGGGCGTGGTCGTCATCGTCGATGACCACAACTTGGTCGGAACGCTGGTCGATCCGCAAGAACTTTGGATTCGCCGCGAGGCGGTCCCACTCTTGGCTGCTGATGGAGTCGCCACGATTCGCCTGTCGGCCGCCGCGGCCCATGCCGCCACCACCGATTCCGCCCATGCCCCCCATCCCGCCCATTCCACCCATTCCACCCATGCCGCCACGCCCCATGCCTCCACCCCCGTTGGGGTATCCACCTCCGCCACCGGGATTGCCGCCGCCGCTGGCAGTGCTTTGTTGGATTTTGCTGTTTTGCTGCGCATCTTGGACCTTTTGCTGCGAATCATCGCTCTGGTCCTGGTTGAAATTCCAGTGACCGGTCAGTTGCGTTTTGTCTTGCGCGCGCGCCACTGCTGCCAGCGACGCCGCAAGAAGAATCGCTGCAACCGGAACTGCAGCCTTTGTTGCAAAGCTGAAAACTTTTGCCATCGGATTCCACCTTTCTAAGCGGATGCCCTTGCGGGTTGCTAATTCTTCGATTCTGCCAGCCGGTGGCTGGTTGTCTCGCGAGCGTGCACGCAGGTTGAAAAATGAGGATAGCACACGGCCGGTTGTGTTTTGGCTAATGTTAACCGGAATTAACAACTCAATTTTTCTCCCCGCAGGCGAGAGGAGAAGAGAAACTACATGCCCTCTCCCTTGGGGAGAGGGTGCCTGAGTAACGAGTGCCGGTGAGGGGTTGCTGCTCATCTCAGCCCTTACTTCTCACCCCGCATGGACGCTCAATGGGGGGGAAGGGCATGGCTTCACCCCGTGCTTCCTAACCCAAAGTGAAAAGGCCTGATTAACTCCCGACGGCAATTCCCAGGGACTTCATTTTACGGTAGAGGTGGCTGCGTTCGAGGCCCAGAACCTCGGCGGTGCGGCTGACGTTTCCTTGATGCTCTTCGAGGGTCCGGAGAATGTAGTCACGCTCATAAGCGCTGCGCGCCTCTTGCAGGCTGGAGAATCCCCCGGTCGGGAACTTGGGGACAGGACCGGAGCGCGCCCCTTCCTGGTGCAGGGCAGGGGGGAGGTGACGCCGCTCGATCCGTTCGCCGGGAACCATGATCACCAGGCGCTCGACGAGATTCTTAAGTTCGCGCACGTTTCCCGGCCAGCGATAGGCAATCAGAATTTCCATCGCCGTTTCCGCGAAATGCTTGGGGCGGCGCCCATAGGCGCGGGCGAATTCCGCCAGGAAAAAGTTGGCCAGCGTGGGGATGTCCTCCGCGTGCTCGCGCAGCGGGGGAACGTAAAAGGGGATTACGTTCAGGCGGTAGAAGAGATCTTCGCGGAAATTTCCCTTTTGAATTTCGTCTTCCAAGTGCTTGTTGGTGGCAGCAATGATGCGAACATCGACGGTGAGGTTGGTGCCCGATCCCACCGGTGTGAAGCGCTGCTCCTCGATAACGCGCAACACTTTGGACTGCGTGCGCAAGCTCATGTCGCCCACCTCGTCCAGGAATAATGAGCCTCCGTGGGCCTGTTCGAACTTGCCCGTCTTGTCTTCCAGCGCGCCCGTAAAAGACCCCTTGATGTGGCCGAAAAGCTCACTCTCGATCAACTCTTCCGGAATAGCGGCGCAGTTGACCTCCACGAAAGGCTGTTCGGCGCGCTGGCTGTGATTGTGCAGCGCGTGGGACACCAGTTCCTTTCCTGTGCCGCTTTCGCCGTAGATAAGCACGCGGCCGGTGGTGGGGGCGGCGAGCTGCAATTGCTGGCGCAGGGCCTTCATGGGGATGCTGTCGCCGATGATGCGGTCGCGGCCATGCAGTTCGGCGCGCAATTCGCGGTTTTGTGCGGCCAAACGCGATTGTTCCAGCGCGTGGCGGAGCGTCAGCAGGGTCTTGTCGATGGAGAGCGGTTTCTCGATGAAATCAAAGGCGCCGAGCTTGGTGGAGCGGACTGCCGTCTCAATGGTGCCGTGCCCGGAAATCATGATGACCGTGGGAGGCACTTCCAGGGCTTGGATTTTTTCCAGGACCTGAATGCCGTCCAGGCCCGGCAGCCAGATGTCGAGCAGGACGGCGTCAAACTTGTTGGACTGGAGAGTCTCCATGCACGCTTCGCCGCTGCCCACGGATTCCACACGATAGCCTTCGTCCTGCAGGACATCGGTGAGAGACTCGCGGATGCCGGGTTCATCGTCAACAATGAGGACTGATTGTTTCATGCTTATCCGCAGAGCCAAGCTATCCGCGCGGTTTCCGGACAGACAGGCTTGGCAGCGTCTTAATTCGCCGGTCCATTTCTGTCCAGATTGCTGAAAGTGCTTCGCGTTGCCTTATTGATTCGGCAGAAGTGAGTCCCCGCGTCGTAGAGAATGCGTTCCATTATCAATATGGAATCTTAGAATGCCATACACCACTCCGGGCTTACGAGCGTTTGAGGTATGCTGCGCCGCACTCATAAAGGTTCCTGTCTGGAAGCAATTTGAGGCGAACAATTTCCGCCGGAACGAAAATGTTCGCCATGCCCGGAGAGTAGGGCATGGCAATTTCAATCTTGGTTCCGGGGGCGAGATATTTGCGGGTCAGGAAGGAAATGCCGCCGCGCGAGACGTCGTTGGCCTCCAGAACTTCATCCTCGAAGAATTTCTTATAGCGAATGCAGGCTTGGAGACTGCAATGGATGCGATTGTGCCGACGTTCGTTTTTGGTGCGAGGCGCGGGGGTAGGCTCGGGTGGGGGAGGAGGGGGTGGCGGCAAGGCAAGCCCCTGCTCTCTTTCTGTGGGCTCGTGTGCCGCCTCATTCCAGATCGTCGACTCGCGGCAGCGCTCGCAGGTGTGATAGATGAATCGGTTGGCGTGGTAAACTTCGGTTTCAAACTCCTCCAGATAAATCACCTCGCGAAGCCGGCACTTCGCACACTCAAGTAATGTGCGCCCCACGGCTCGTTCCGACTCGCTCAAGGGAATGAAGTTGATGTCCCACAGGTTGACGCTGGTATCGAGAAGCCGTACGCCGTAGACAAATCCGTCAGGCCCCTGCCGCACTTGCCCGACAATCTGAGCCGGCGCTTCCTTGCCGGATTGCTTGCGGCGAATCATGATTTCTTCCTGGGGAGTCAGATGCCGGTTTACGATGATCAATGCCCCGTTTCGGCTCACTTCCAGCGTCCGCGCATCCTCCGTGAATGCCAGTCCACCCACATCGGAGCCGAAAATCTGGATTTGAATGGCAAGCGCGACACGGTCCGTCCAGCGAGCCGTGCGTGCGCCAGTTGTTTCCATACCGTTACCGTCCCAGAAAGTGAAGATTCACCGCAAAACATTATTCAATTAGTTCGAAGGAGCATCTTACTCCTCTTTCGTCGCTGACAACAAACGATTATCGCCTTTTCCTGCGGTAGAAGGATTTCAATGGCCCGATGGCATGCGAGCGTCATCAACCCCCACAGGGGCGGTATCGTGTCGCCCACGGCGCAAGCCGTGGGATTACGCGGCACAGAGTACAGCGTAAGCCCCGGTAGGGGTGGGCCCCATCATGCCGGCGCTACGCGGCTTGTATCCGCTTGCTTCTTTTCCATGGTTTGCTTTGGCCTGCCGATGAGAAGACGAGGATTTGAGACCGAACGCCGCGGAACTATAAGACAGGTCTACGCTTGCTCGGGGACTTGGAAACATTCATAGACTCGAACACCAATCATAAACCAGTTCGTTCCGTGGTATATTCAATTGTCTTAGAACATAGTCTGGGATTGGGCGCTCACGTTCCTTGCAAATATTGCCCCAGCACGAGAAGGCAATTGTATCGATTGAAAAGCTGCGCGATTATGCCCTCAACCCGGATCATCCACGGGGCAAGAACAAAGCCCGAGTCTTCAAATCTGCCTTGGGGATGGAGCGGGGCCACGCCGACGTACTAGCTAAGATTCTCAAATCGAGCTTGCCGCGGTCGCCGGCGGTTCGTGGCCTCAAGAAACTGTACGGTGAGCCTTGGACCACATTCCACGAAATCGTAGGGTTGAGTGGCCAAGCCGTTGTGGTCACGGCCGCTTGGATTTACAGAATCGAGCAAGCGGATGTGCCTGTGTTAATATCCTGCTCTATAGAGCCTCTGGGGTCCAGAAGATACGCAGAGGCGCTGAACGCTGAGTAAAGGTCATGAACATCGAGCTTAGTCCGAAGATTCTAGATGTGGTCGAGGTTCCCAATAGGTTCCTGGGTCCCGAGACTTCCGGTGTCGCCCTGGGTACTGTAGTGGAAGTGTTTGGAGACGCGCGTGGGGAGTTACTGGTTGAAGTGACTGATGAAGACGGTGTTCCCCTAAATCTGGTCCTAGTGCCCGCTTCAGAAGCCAAGAAAGTGTGGGCGTCCCCCGAGCCTGAGAAGCAAGCTCCTTCCGAGGACGGGGCGGCCAACGAATTTCAGAAGGGCGTGCTCCTCTTGCAGAATGGCCTCCCCGCTGAGGCAAAGACTCATTTCGAACTTGCCTTTAAGCATGATCCGAGACTTGCCGGGATGCTGATGAACTCGGGCAATGGGTTCGCTGAAAGGGGAATTTACGACGCAGCGATTTTTGTCTATCAGCTCGTGCTTGAGCTGCAACCTGAGAATCGTTTGACGAGGCGTAATCTTGCCGCGACACACATCAACCGGGGAATTCAATACGGAAGAAGGAATGCCATTGACAAGGCGATCCAAGAGTTTGGTTCTAGCCTCTTATTAGAACCTTCCGGCGAAATCGCACAGAAGGCGCAACAAAACCTGGTTGCGGCCTATACCCAATTGGGAACGCGTCTTGCCGAGATTAATCGACAACAAGAGGCAGTGGCAAACCTCTACATCGCGTTTCAAATTAGCCCTTCAGACCTCACGCGCAGAAACTTCGCGGTCGCTTTAGTGTCTCTTCAGGCTTCCCGAACGGAAGCGTCGAGACAGACCCCTTCCATCTCTAGCTTCAGGAATCCTATTCAAATGGGGCTGACGCTTTCTGAGTGCCTCAATGCTTTCGGGGCAACGCTTGCGAACTTGGGTGATGGGGAAGGTGCCCGACACGCCCTCATGGAGGCGGTCCAGGCAGACCCGGGGAATGAGCTTGCACGGATGAATTTGGCAAGATTGGACACTGCTAAGGAAAGTGCCGGCCCTTCCTGGATGAATTTCGGAATCTCTTCAATTGAACCCCAACATGCGGTTGCGCAATAGGCCGGGTTTTTGCGCAGCCTGTGGCGCCCCGCCCTTTCTGCGGGCCACTAAGGATATCCAAGCATGCGCAGCTAAGGCTTCAGCAGGCGATAACTCACGAAGGCCAGATGCTTGCTATCCGGGGACCAGGACGGTACGTTCATGGTTCCCTGCCCGCCGAATAGCTTCACCAGCACGCGCGGCTCACCGCCCGCGGTGGGCATGAGGCGCAGCGTGACGTCCTTATTGGGCGGGTGTCCTTTCACATGCTTGTCGAAAGAAATGAACACCAGCCACTTGCCATCGGGCGAAGGATGCGCAAACCAATTGGCGTAATCGTCGTGGGTCACTTGTTCCTGAGCGGTTCCATCGGGCTTCATGCGCCAGATTTGCATCCAGCCGGTGCGCTCCGAATTGAAGTAAATGTGTTGGCCGTCCGGCGAGTAATCCGGACCATCGTCCAGGCCCGGCGCGTCCGTCAGACGCCGCTCCTCGCCACCCTCGACGGGAATCGTATAGATATCGAAGTTGCCGCCGCGCTCACCGCAGAAGGCCAGCGTCTTGCCGTCCGGCGACCAGCCATGAAAATAAGAGGGACCGCGCTCCGTCACCTGCCGCGGCTGGCCGCCCACAACCGGAAGTACGTATACCAGTGAAGGCCCACTGGGCGAATTGCTGATGGCCACCCATTTGCCGTCCGGCGAAAATCCATGGTCATTGTTGCAGTGCAAGGCATCGCCGGTATCGAGCGGCTTCGGCTCACCGCCTTTTACGGGCAAAGTGTAGAGCCGGCCGGCACGATTGAAGAGCAGAAACTTTCCGTCGCGCGACCAATTAGGCGCTTCAAAACGGTCCTGGGCACTATAGACGACGCGCCGCTTGCGCCCGTCCAGGGAAATCACCTCCAAGCGGCTTTCCACGGGCGCGTCGCTCCTTGCTTCTTGCTTGCCTCCAAGCATACTCACGTCTGAGAGCACCGCCTGTTCCAGGACGGCGGGGTCGTGAGCGCACACCGCCAAACCCACGTACACGGGGTCTTGCAGGGGGACTTCGACCGACCCGGCCAACTCCATGGGTCCACCCGCACGCGACGCCCATAACGAAAACGTGTTTCCCAGGCGAACCAGCCGGACGCTTTCCGGAGCGGAAATCTTTGACTGAATTTCCTGCGTGGGGCCACCCTCGGCAAGGCGGTACTGCAGGCTGGTGAGTCCACTTGCATGCACAACAACGTCCGCGTAAGGTGCGCTCGGTCCCAAACCCTGCCTGACCATCCAGCCTGCCTTCTTGTGCGGACTCCCGCCAGGTACAGGAAAACGCACATTGGCCGTCAAGGTTAAATCCCCGGAAGCTTGCCGGTAAAGGAAATGGAACGCATCCTGCTGTGCCCACATGTTGGCGCCGCCACCCGTGATGCGGTATTCACCACTTGAGGCGTCAAACGTCGCGGAACCCGCGCGCAGAGGCCCGCCAACGTCAATTTCCTCTTCAAAGTCACCCAGCGACGCCGGTATTGCAGCCAAAATTGTTGTCAAAATCATGCACTCCGCAAAAGCGGCGAGCCACAACCACCCCACCGGCAGCCGTCCAAGCGGATCGCTCAAATGGACACGGGCCGGTGAGCAATCAAATCGAGTCATGATGCCTCCTATCTTTTGCCGAAGAGTAGTTGAAAAGCCGTCAGCCTGCAAGAACACATTCTTGGCACACATTCCCCGGGGGAAAACTCGAGAAATGCTGCCGGGCAGGTATTAACTCATTTGAGGCAAGTAAGACACGGTTCTCTTTAGCGTTGAAAGTCTGGCCGGACGCGGCACCGCGCCCTGCTCGGCCCTCGCCGGAGCGGAGGAATATCAGTAGCCGTACGTGAAACCCGCGGATCGAGGCGATGAAAAGTAGGGGCGGTTCGCGAACCGCCCCTGCACCAAATTCGAGCACTGCCGCCGGGCAAAGGGTTTCTCCGCAGCCCAGGGGCTCTGATATAATCCCATATTCATCGCAGCAATCACGACTTGCTCCGTAAAGGCGGTTCGGACCTTGTTCGGTAGAGCCGCATCCAACGACAGCAGAACCGGGAGAGCCCATTGTTACCTGAGATCCAACACCGGATACAGTCTAAGTTTGTGGAGGCCGTGCGCACGGCGTTCCATCTGGAAGTTACCTCTCCTGCGCTGGACTCACCTCCCAACCTGGAGATGGGCGACATCTCTCTGGCAGGGTGTTTTGAGCTGGCCAAGCAGTTGCGCCAGCCGCCTCGCAAAATTGCCGAGCAACTCGTTCCCCTCGTCTCCGCACTGGAAGGAGTGGAGCGCGTCACCATAGCCGGAGCCGGCTATTTGAATTTTCACCTGCACCGCGCCCAAACCGCCGCCCGGCTCTTTGCTCTGCGGAGTTCGAATGCAGCCCCTGGCAGCAGCGGGCACGGCAAAATTCTGGTGGAACACACCAGTATCAATCCCAACAAGGCCGCGCACATCGGCCATCTTCGCAACGCCGTCTTGGGCGACACGTTTGTGCGCCTGCTGCGCTTCAGCGGCGAGAACGTCGAGGTGCAGAACTACATTGATAACACGGGCGTCCAGGTTGCCGACGTGGTAGTGGGATTCCTCCACTTGGAGAAGAAAACCCTGAAAGATGTTGAAGGGTTGATCCACAGTACCTCGCAGCGGTTCGACTACTACTGCTGGGACCTTTACGCGCGCGTCTTCCAGTTATATGAGGAAGACAAGGAAATTTTGAAGCTCCGCTCCCAAGCCTTGAAGGACATCGAAGAAGGCCACGGCGAAACCGCGGCCATGGCGGACCTGATCTCCACCGCCATCGTCCGCACCCATCTGGAAACGATGTCGCGCCTGAACATCGAGTATGACTTGCTTGCCCAGGAAAGCGAGATCCTGAAACTCCAGTTCTGGAATGCCGCCTTCGAGCTGCTGAAGAAACAAAATGCCATCCGCTTTGAAGACGCGGGCAAGAATGCCGGCTGTTGGGTTATGGATCTGGCGGACCCGGGGGCAGAGGGAGAAAGCGAGCCGCCAGACGCCGACGATATCAAGATCATCGTGCGCTCGAACGGCACCGTGACCTACGTCGGCAAAGACATTGCCTACCATCTCTGGAAGTTTGCCTTGTTGGGAAAGGATTTTGGATATTCCCGCTTCCATCGCTACCCCGACGGCCATAGCGTGTGGCGCACCACCGTGAACGGCCAGCCCGATGCGCCGCCGTTCGGGCGGGCCAGCGCCGCCTACGCCGTGATTGATACGCGCCAGTCCTATCTCCAGAACATCGTCAAGGCCGCATTTCACGCGCTCGGCTACCACGAACGCGCCGCGAACCTTCACCATTTCGCCTATGAAGTCGTGGGACTAACATCGCGCTGCGCCGAGGAGATGGGTATCCCGCTCAGTGACGAGGACCGGCAGCGACCTTACGTGGAGGTTTCCGGCCGCAAGGGCCAGGGGGTCAAGGCCGATGACCTGATTGATACGCTGATCGCCCGCGCCGCAGAGGAAGTAAGTTCGCGCAACATGGCGCAGGAGCCCGCCGAGGTGCAAGACTACGCGCGCAAGATCGCCGTGGCGGCGCTGCGCTACTTCCTGCTGAAGTTTTCGCGCCGGGTCATCATCGCTTTTGATTTCAAGGAAGCCCTGGCCTTCGAGGGCGAAACGGGACCCTACCTCCAATACAGCACGGTGCGCGCCCGCAATATCATTCGCAAATTCCAGGAATCACGCCCGGAGTTCGAACCCGCGCAATTATCCACCGCCCTCACCCCGGAACAGTTGCAGGACTTTTTCAAGGGGGGGGATGGGCCGGCGTTTTGGGAACTAACCCTGCTGGCCAGCCAACTGGAGGCCGTGGTGGCGCAAGCGATTGGGAGCGAAGAACCCGCCGTGGTGGCCAAATACGCATTTCGCCTCGGGCAAGCCTTCAACAATTTCTATCATCACTTCCACATCCTGAGTGAGCCGGACCTGGCGCGCCAACAGTTCCTGCTCTACCTCGTCTACCTCACGGAGCGCACCCTGACTCTGGCCACCGAACAGATGGGCATCGAAATTCCCGACCGCATGTAAAGTTGCATGAACACTTGAGGTTGGGTATCTTCACCCGCGGGTCGAGTGGAGCTTAATGGGGAGGACACGTGCGTAATTCCTAAAATCCGGATCCATCGTGAAAATTGACCACTGGCGGGCAAGTGTTACTGCGCAGATCAGGATGTCAACAGCCGAGACCCCCATTCCCTTTGACCGGCAGTCATTGCCCGCTTTTGCCGCCGATTCGTAGTCGCGGGTGTCAATCGGTTCATCCGGGAAGGCTCGAAGCGTAAGGCGAAGTTTTTCGTATTGAGCCAGGTTTTTGATCCCGGACAACAATTCCTGCCGTACGGGGCCGATAATGCGGGCACGGCCTTCTTGGATTACCTCTGACAATTCAGCGACCACTGACCGCTCGGCCGCGCTTAAGTCCTGGGGCTTACGCCGCAACGCAAGTGATAACACAGAAGTATCAATTAGGGTATTCAAGCTCGCTTCCACCGGCGCTCGCGTTTGTAATCGTACGCCTGATCGTACTCAATCGTTCCAAAAAGGGATAAAATTGACTGCTGCTTGCGGCGCTGGATGTATTCATCGAGTGCCGCAGTTACCGTATCCTTCTTGGTGCGGTGACGGCCCAATTTCTGGGCCTCCTCAATCAGGCGGTCATCGATGGCAAGGTTCGTTGGCATCATTCACTCCATCAATAACATTACACAACTGATTGTGTGAAGTCAAGCACATCAGAATGTGTGGAGAGCGAACAGTTTTTGGGCATAACCTCAGTGAGCTGCAACGAAGCTACGGCGCGAGATCCGTCAGCAGTTGCACCAGCGTGCGCACGCCGTGGCCGGTGGGCCCCTTACCGCGGTAAGGCTTCTCATCGTTCGCCCAGCGCGTGCCGGCGATATCAAGGTGCACCCAGGGAGTGTCGCCGGCGAATTCTCCGATGAACATGGCGCCGGTAATCGCTCCCCCATAACGCCCGCCGGTATTCGCAAGATCGGCTATTGAGCTCTTGTACAGATCTCGATAGTCGTCGTCAACGGGCAGTTGCCACATCCTCTCTCCGGCAGCATTGGCAGCAGCCAACACGCGACTCACCCAATCCTTATTCCATCCGAAAACGCCGGTGGTGAAGGTGCCGAGCGCCACCATGACGGCGCCCGTCAAGGTGGCAGCGTCAATCAGCACCGTACACCCAAGCTGCTTCGCATAAGTCAGGGAATCGGCCAGCACCAGGCGGCCCTCGGCGTCAGTATTAAGGATTTCGATGGTCTTTCCCGACATGGAGGTGATGACGTCGCCGGGTTTGTAAGCATTGCCGCTGGGCATATTTTCCGTTGCCGGAATCAGGGCCGTAACGCGGACGCGTGGCTTGAGCTGTGCAATCGCCTGCATGACGCCGAGCATGGTGGCGCCACCCGCCATGTCGGTTTTCATCTCGTGCATATTCTCGCTGGGCTTGATGGAGATACCGCCGCTATCAAAGGTAATTCCCTTCCCGATGAGTCCGATTACGGGCTGTTCCGGCGCATCCTCCGGCGAATAGCGGATCACGATGAGCTTGGCAGGTTCGTGCGGGGTTCCCTGGGCCACCGCCCAGAATGCACCCATTTTCAAATTCTGTATTTCTTGGGGCCCCAGCACTTCTATCTTCAGGCCGAAGCGTGTGGCCATCTCGCCGGCCCTCTCCGCCAACTTCGTAGGGGTCATGTAATTCGAGGGTTCATTTACGAGCTCACGCGTGAAGTTTTGGGCCTCGCCCACTATACGGCCCCGATGGAGGGCGGCCTCCGCTTCAGGCGGCACCGTATCACCGCCCGTCGCCAGCAAAAGGGTATCAATTCCCTTCTCGCCATTGCGCTCGGTCCGGTAGGTGTCGGCGTCATAATCGGCCACCAATGCGCCATCCACGACGGAGGCCACCGTGCCCGGTTGGGTGGAGGCAAGAATCCAAACCAATTCTCGCACCCCGCGCGAACGCAAATTCCTCACCGCAGCCCCCACCAGTTGGCGGAGCAGCGTCTCGCTAAACTTTTCGCGCTTGCCGGCTCCCACCACCAGCAGCTTTGCTGCGGCCATCCCAGTGGGCCAGTGGAGGAGCGTGCATTCAAACGCCTTGCCAGCAAGTTCCCCCGCCGTTTGTAATTGCTGCAATAGATTGCGCGTTTCCGCCGGCAATCGCTCCACGGTGCCACTGGAGGCGGGCGCATCTTCGAAACAGTAAACGACGAGGGCAGAGGTGGAAAGGTGCGGAAGCGGGTCGAGCCGAAATTCAATTTTCACGATTCAAATCTCCTTGTTGGACCGATGGGTCCTCGCCAGACCAACTATTGGTGCCGCCGGCGATGTTCGTGGATGTCCTGTTGCGCTTCCCGGTCGATGGTGCGCTGCCGCGAGGCCTCGCGGTGGTCGTAAACCTTTTTGCCTTTCGCCAGGGCAATCTCGCACTTGATCAAATTCTTCTTCAGATAGACTCGGGTGGGGATGAGGGTGAATCCCTTCTCCTGAACACGACCTGCCAATTTATCAAGCTCCTGCCGGTGCAGCAGCAGACGCCGGTCGCGAAGCGGATCATGATTGGAGTAGCTCCCCGCCGCATACGGGCTGATGTGACAATCTATCAGAAAGGCCTGCCCCTTCTGCACATCCACATAGCTATCTTTAAGATTAATTTTGCCATCCCGAACCGATTTTACTTCCGTGCCCGTCAACTCCATTCCCGCCTCAAATCTTTCCAACAGATGGTACAAATGCTGCGCCTGCCGGTTGACGGCAAAGTGCTTGGGAGCGGGCTTGGACGGGTTTGACATAGCAAGTCCTGGCGTACTTCAAGATCTTTTCGAATAGAAGTCAATCTTAGCACAGGGGGCTGCACCCTGACCGACCGTTATCGGAGACTCCCCCACGAAAACGGGACTGTTACAGACACTTGACCCGGCGCGAATCAAGCCGTAAAGTCATCCCGCCAGTTGGGCCGATCGCTTAAGGCCCTGGCACCAGGACCATCCCTTTGCAGTTATGTCGGGGGCGGTCAAGGAGGAGCCATGAAGGTCAAATCGGCGCCTTGCACAAGGCGAGCACTCTTAATGAGAGGCGTCAAGTTTGCCGGCGCGTCGCTTATCCCGCCCGGGTTCATCTGGGGTTCGCCCGGCAAAGGGGCCGTTGGTTATGCTCCCAAACTGTCCGTGGAGGCCTACATCTGGATCCAACATTTCGCTTCCCGGAAAGAGACCCTGGCCGCAGGCGAGGACGACGCGCTGCGCGAAACACATCGGGCGGGATACCGGCGCGTGGAGCTTTCCGCCGACTTTTTCAAGCCGGAGGTTCGCGAGCAAACGCGGGCACTGCTGGCAAAATATATGTTGAACCCGGAAAGCGTCTACGCGGGAACTACACTGCACGAAGCGCAAGCCGCCGAGACGTCGATTCAGACGGTTCTGGAGTTGGCAGATTTCCTCAAGCCCCTGGGAACTCGGGTCATCATTACCAACCCCAGCCCCAAGCCTGACCAGGGGCGCAAATCCGACGATGAGCTCAAAACCCAAGTGCAGTACGTGACCCAATTGGGCACAGCGTTGCAGCGCCGGGGAATAAGGCTATTACTCCACCATCACACCCCCGAACTCCGCGACAACGCGCGCGAATGGTGGTACGAGTTGCAGCAGACAAGCCCGGACGTGGTCGGTTGCTGCGTTGATGTTCATTGGGCCTATCGCGGGGGCCAGGAAGTGATGCCCTTTTTGCAAAGGGTGGGTACGCGAGTCGAGAGTCTGCACCTGCGGAACTCGCAGCATGGCGTGTGGATGGAAGACTTCGGGGCAGGCGATGTTGATTACTCTCCGGTCGCCAAGTATTTGCACCAAATCAACTACCGGGGCTTCCTGGTTGTGGAATTGGCCTACGAAGAGGGCACGGTCATTACGCGGTCGCTGGAAGACGACCTCCGGCGCAGCCGGACCTATACGGAAAAGATCTTTGGCCTCAGGTCCCCCTAACCCTCGGGGAAGCAGGCCGGAGGCCGATATGAAACGAATGGGCATGATTGTCCTGATCGCACTTTATACTTGAACCGCTCTCGAAGCCAGTTTACGAGTTGGTCCCTCCTGGCAACCTCTCCCTTCTCGTCCAGGAGTGCTAAAATCAAATGCCTACGCCCGGAAGCAGGGCCGCACCCGGCCCTGGAATCTTGGCCCTCGAAAGAGGCGTTGCATTTCTCCAGGGCGATTTGCCAGCGGAGGTTTATGGAAAGCAGACACAAAATTGCCGGAACTCCCGAGGTCAAACTTGCCGTTCGTGTCCGCGGACTGTCGCACGAGGAGCGCTATTTCGATGAGCAGACATCGACAACCCGCGTCACCCAGGAATTCATTGTGATTCGCCTTCCGAAGCTGGTTGATCTCGACTTTGAACTGCACGTTACCAACATGCGGACCCAGGTCGGAGGCATCTATCGGGTGGCATGGATTAACACTCGCCCCGAACAGGGTCTGTATTCTATCGGACTCGAACTGCTCGACGCGGACGGGGAGATTTGGGAACCGGGTTCAATCCCGGATGTCCGGGAGACCGGAGATGTTGCACCGGTTGTTTCGCTGGAATGCCAGCGGTGCTACCAAACCATTTCCACATCGTTACACGAGGTGGAGACCGCATCGCTTGGCGAGGGGTTGACCATCGCCCTCCCTTGCGATACCTGCAAATCCACAACCAGTTGGGCTTATGTCGTGGAAGAGCCGATTGCGGCGGATGCACCGCTAAAAGCGGGAGGGGCCGCGGGGGCAAAGGCATCGGCTAATGGCCCCGCACATCAATCAGCCGAATCCCTAAAGGACCTAAGGCAGAAGGGGCGAGCGCCCATCCACCTGGCAATCAAAATTACTCGCACCAAATACGGTCTGCCCATCTTCGATATTTGCGAAACGATCAACGTCTCCCGGACGGGGGTATATTTCACCACCGAGCAAGGCTATGAGGTGGGCGAAACCCTCGAGGTCATCTTGCCATACCATCCGGACAGCATGGCCATTCCCTTTCAGGGACGGGTGGTACGACAGGACCGGTACCCGGGGACCCTGCGAAAGCGTGTCGCCATCCAACTTATTCCCGGGCCAACCACGAAGCAGTGATCTCCGGAAGAGGTTCTGCGATTCTGGATAGCCACAGGCGCTGTGGTGCCATCCTAAGGCTTGTGAGGGATCTCGCCCTGCCCGGCTTACCGCCCTTGAGTTTTACTTTTTCTCCTCACATGCCACTCCTCAGATGCCCCCCTTACTTTCAATAACCATGTTTCTTTTCATCAACATCATGGAGAGAAGAGGTTAACTCTTTTGTTTTCATCAATATCATGGAGAGGCGAAAAACGGACATTTTTTCTACATGTGTTTTCAATAACTTAACGTAGCTCACGTCAATTTTTTTACTCCCTTTTTTTTCATGACCCTGGCCACCGAAGATAAGCTAACTATCTTATTGTCAGTAACATAGATTTTTGCAAGATTTTCGAAAATAATTTCAAACCCCTTTCTTTTCAAGCACATCGTGGAGAGCCGGGGAGCCCGCGCCACCGCAGAATCAGCTAAATAGCTTACTTTCAATGACCTAGATTTCAAGAGGCGTTCTCCATCCACGCTAACCTCCTTTGATTCTAGTACATCGTGGAGAGCCGTGGCAATTGGCGCACGCTGGAATCTTCAAAAGGCAGTGAAGAGTGCCTCCTGGTCGGTTGGAGTTCTGAAGCCAGGAGTCAGTGTCCGGCTTGCTGTCTACCGTCTACTGTCCACGATACCCTGCCTTCCGCCCGCCAACAGGCGCTAACCCCCTAAGCTAGTATATCACAGCTATTTAAGTTGTCAAGCGGAGGGAGGCTACAACCAGGGCACCGTCAAAGTCTAATGGCGTTGAAAGCGACCCCTCCCCTGCCCTCCTCCGTCGGGCACCCTCTCCCCTGGGAGAGGGCTGGGATTCTGATTTCTCTCCCTCTCCCTCGGGGGGAGGGGGGACCGCAGGGCGGGGGGTGAGGGGTTTCTTCGCGGGTGATGCATGCATGGCCATGGAGGTAGGCGAAGTCCGCGACTTTGCCGGAACCCTGGGCTACAACGAGCCTTGATGAATTACAAAAATGCGGGAGCAAGCGTAGCGCGGACCTGTTTTTTAGGTCCGCGGCACTTGGGGGCGATCGGTGAGAGGAGCCGCCGACCCTATCAATTGTTGAAATAACGCCGCCAAGCGTCACTCCGGCGCGGCTTCAATCGGTATGGAACACTTCCTGCATGTTTGCCCACCACTCGCCTTCTCCTCGCGTGGGGATCGGCTGCTGCATCGGTCCCATGATCGCCCACCAATCCTGCGTCACGGGATCGGCGGCCATCTTCGCCATATCGGCGGCAAAGTCCTCGCCGAGATATTCAAAGTAGGCAAATAGCATGTTGTCCTTGAAAAAAATGGTGTAATTGCGGATATTGCAATCAGTGATCGTCTGCAAGACCTGGGGCCAAACATTGGCGTGGTGCTGAACGTACTTTTCGTAAGCTTCCGGCTTCAGGCCGATCAGTTGGCCGTAGCGCTTCACTTTTTGGTTGGCCATGGAATTGAATCCTTAGATCAAGTTTCCGAGCGATCGATGAAGGGGCGCGACACTGCCGCGCGGCTTTGGGCCGATGAAGCCACCGCCTGCTCCGTCACCCAATCGGTCCAGAGTGAACTGGCGCCACTCGCGAGCAGCGGGGCGCCGTCAAGCACCGCCGCCACGAAATTCTCAATACAGGGGAAATGCAAGTTCGCATGGGGAGGCAATTCCTCGCGCCCGCCGGGGTAAACCAGCTCCGGGCCGCTAAGAGGAGTGAGGTCCATTTCCCCATCGCTGCCGATGATGCGAAATTCATCCTTTTTCACGTGCGAGTTCCAACGCACATCGACGATGCCGCGTACTTTGTTCGCATACTCGATCAGGACGGTCGCGCCATCCTCGACGGCCGTCGCGTGGACCGCGTTCGACAACTGGGCCGCCACCCGCCGGGGTTCACCGAAAAGGAAGTTCAGCACATCGATGCGGTGAGAACCAATATCAAAGAGCGGCCCGCCACCCGCCAGAGCCGGATCAAACTGCCACGCCCGCTTGGCCTCCGCACTCGTTCGCCACTCATAACAGGTAATGTAAGCAAGCAGCGGCTGGCCAATCGCCCCCCGCCGCAATAACTCTTTCGCGCGCGCCACCTTGGGATACGCGCGACGATAGTAGGCAACGCCCAGCGTCTTGCCCGCCGCGCGCGCAGCCTCGACCATCGACAGCGCCTCAGCGTAATTCATCGCCATGGGCTTTTCGCAAAGCACCTGCTTCCCCGCCCCGAGCGCGGCGAGCGTCTGCGGCGCGTGGAGAAACACGGGCGATGCCACATAGACCGCGTCCGCTCCGCCGGCCCCCAGCGCCGCGCCCAGATCCGTAAAGGCCCGCACTCCGTAGGGTGCGGCCTTCGCCGGGTCGCGCGTGACAATTCCCCACAGCTCGCTGTGCGCTTCTTCCAGCAGAGCAGGGATCACCCGCTTCGTCGTGATATCGCCAATGCCAATGACCAACCACTTCAACGGGCTCGTCTGGATCATGGATTCTGATAGCACCTCACCAGAGCTTCAAGGCTTCCGTGCGAACCAATGCCTGGGTTGAAACCGCCCAGTCATCGGTACGGAACGGCGGCGCCGGTAGCCCCACCTTGTTATAGAGGTTGCACTTGGGATCGTTCGCCCAGGCGTACCGCGCGGCCACAGGCTGCGGAGCGCGGGAACTGGAAAGCACCACCTCATTGCCCTCGACTTTCGCCTCCGCGGGGAAAAATTGCTGATCCTGCCCGGCGATCTCAAATCCCATCAGACTCTGACCGCGAACAACCAAGCCCCCGGCCAGATGAGTAAATTGCAGATGCAGGCTCCCATTGACCGCGCGTAAGGATTTGAAAGTCGGCCCCACGTACTCGACCTTGCGGCCATACGCAACGCCTTCCGCCGCCAGGGCCAGACGCCGCCCCACCTCCTGCTTGTTTTTGGGATGAATATCAAAGGACTCGCCGACGTCGATGGCCACGGCCATTCCGGTTTTCGGCAACGCCAGGGTTTTTTCCTGCGATTCCCTCAGGGTGGCCCAGGCATCGGGATTTTTAGCGCCCGGACTATAGCTGGCGAGCTGAACGAACAGAAACGGAAAATCTCCCTCGCCCCATGAGCTGCGCCATTGTTGAATCATCGTGGCGAAAACCTTCCGGTATTGGTAAGCAAATTCCGCGTTCGATTCACCCTGATACCAAATGGCTCCCGCGATGGCAAAAGGGGTGAGGGGCGCGATCATCGCATTCCACAACCCGGCATCCCGCCAAGGATGGCTGCGGGGGTCCTTCGGAGCGTCGGGAACGGGCAGCGCGTCTTTGCCATTGGCCTCGGCCTCTTCCGCGGCCTTCTCCCATTCTCCCAGTTTCTGCTCATACTGTTCCAGGACGTGAGGGAACTCGGCAATCCTCTGCCGCCAGGAATCCGCCACGACCTTCAGGTCGGGGTCCGCTTCCAAAGCCTCATTGTTTGTCCAGGCCTCGGCCTCCGTCCCGCCCCAGGAGGAGTCAATCATCCCGACCGGAAACTTCAGGGTCCGATGCAAATCGCGGCCGAAAAAATATCCCACCGCGGAAAAATTCCCGGCCGTCGCGGGGGTTGCCACCACCCACTGGCCCTGCACGTCGCTTTGCGGTTTTCCCGACACCGCTTTCTTCACAATGAAAAGCCGCAGCAGGGGGTAATTCGCCGCCGCGACTTCCTCCTCCGTGTTTTTTGCGCCGCCGAACACACCGTGATTCCACAGAGCAAACTCCATGTTCGACTGGCCGGAGCACACCCACACTTCGCCCACCAGCACGTTGTGAAGGGTCACGGTGTTTTTTCCTGCCACGGTCATATCAAAAGGTCCGCCCTTCTTCAGCGGCCCCAACTCCACCTTCCACTGCCCATTGGAATCAGCCGTGTCTGTCTCCTTCTGTTCGCCCAGGCTCACCGTAACCTGCTCGCCCGCGTCGGCCGTTCCCCAAATCGCCACCTGCCGGCCCTGCTGCAACACCATGTTGTCGCTGATCAGCGCCGGCAATTTGACGTCCGCGGCCGCCACCGCGGCGCCCATCAGTACGGATATTACGATGAACTGAACGCGCTGCGCGTACACTCCCCAACCCTGCCTGCCACCGCGTGCAGCCTTAAGATCCCAGTGCGATCCGATTCTCATCCAGACTCCCTTCGCTAAGTCCGATAAATTTGTCTCCCGCGATTGCGCGGCAAATACTAACACCGCCTCCGCGTCCGCGCCAGAAGTTCCGAGGCGCGGCGTAGGGGCGGTTCGCGAACCGCCCCTACGCCGCATTTCTCACCACGATTTTGGAAGGGCGGGGCTTCTCAGGCTGCGGAAACATTATCCCCGGCGCACAACCACCCCGGCGCCCAAGGCGCCACCCCTCCTGAATCAGGAGGGGAGTTGTTGAAAACGCTCCCCTCCTCAGATGAGGAGGGGTGGCGCGCCGAGCGCCGGGGTGGTGCTGACAGTGCTA
>Ga0182030_10005533_pt1 | contig 26780 bp, 28 predicted proteins | sample 812S3MmetaG_FD_121299 | JGI IMG/M metagenome (GOLD analysis project Ga0182030, IMG submission 121299) | Permafrost microbial communities from Stordalen Mire, Sweden - 812S3M metaG (Illumina Assembly) | ecosystem: Environmental > Terrestrial > Soil > Wetlands > Permafrost | place: Sweden...
CATCCGGCGAGGGGGACGCGCCAGAGCGGTAATGGTCAACTGCTCGTCGCCTTCGAGCGACAACATGGGGAGTGTGGCCAACCAACGTTCCACGGGCCGAAGGTCGAGAGCGTCGAACTGCCATTCGATTTCAATCATCTCGTGTCCCGAGGGGGCGTTGTCGCCTGAGTCAGGAGCCATGAGGGTGAGGCTACCGCCGAGTGACCGGTTTGGCCCAGGGCGGAATTGAATGTCCATAATTTCGCTGGTAGCGGCAGTAAAGTGCCAGGAATGGGAAGGCGCACCTTGACTCTGGAATCTCGGGCGAATCCGGAACTCGTGCAAGCGGCCGGTGGGCTGGTGGTTCGTCACCACCAGGGCGCCCTTGAGATCGCCTTGGTGCATCGACCGGCGCAGGCCGATTGGTCCTTCCCCAAGGGCAAGTTGGAAGACGGCGAAACCCACGAAGAGGCGGCGCTGCGGGAAGTCTGCGAAGAAACCGGCATGACGTGCCGGCTGCTTCGGTTCATGGGTCACGTCGAGTACCTCGATCGAAAGGGTCGACCCAAAGTGGTGGCCTACTGGCTGATGTCGGCCGAGTCGGGCACCTTCGTGGTCAATGAAGAGGTGGACGAGCTGCGGTGGTTGGGCTTACCCGAAGCCGGTCAATTGCTTTCCTATGAGCGCGACCGCGAACTCCTCATTGTGGTGGCGGCGGCGAATCAGGTGGAACCACTGGCCTAATCGGCTCGTGAGGCGGGATTGCCCCAGTGTGTTTCGCATCGGTGGCCGGCGGGTAATAGGACTGCACGTGATCGACCCCCCCGATCACGTTGTGCCGGTGTGTGCGTCCCAACTGAGGTTTTTGGCCCCCCATCACCAAGGGAACGTGGCTGACATGCTTCGCTGCGACAGTTGGGACGCCCCCGGGGCGATCGGACGTATCCCGTAATCTCGCTGCGTGTCCGTTGACCCGCCCGCACCCATTGCGGGCACGACCGTCCCGGCCTTCGACGCCGTCCGCCATGCCTTTGTCGAGAACTTTGCCCACCGCGATGAAGCGGGAGCCGCCGTCTGTGTGGTCGTAGACGGCCAGGTGGTGGTTGACCTCTGCGGTGGGTGGCGCGACGGTGCGCGCCAGCGCCCTTGGGAACCCGACACCCTGGTCAACGTGTATTCGGTTGGTAAGGGGATAGCGGCACTGTGTGTGGCCCGACTGGTCGGCCAAGGATTGCTCTCGTACGCCGATCCGGTGGCCCAGGTGTGGCCCGAGTTTGCCGCTCGGGGAAAGTCCGCCATCACGGTGGCCCAACTTCTCAGCCATCAAGCCGGTCTGCCGGCCATTCGAGAGCCGTTGCCCGATGACGCCGTCTTTGATTGGGAAACCATGACGACCGTCCTCGCCGAGCAGGAGCCATGGTGGGAACCGGGAACTGCTCACGGCTACCACGTCAACACCTTCGGTTTTTTGGTCGGTGAACTCGTACGGCGAACTACCGGGCGTTCAATTGGCGCGATGTTGCGAGAAGAGCTCACTGGCCCCCTGGGGGCCGACTTCTTTATGGGAGTGCCTCGCCGTGCACTCCCTCGGGTGGCTGAGTTTCTCGGTGTCGGCGCACGACCGTCGGGTGACGTGAATGATGGAATGGAATATTGCGCCTACTTCAACCCGCCGACCCTTTCCGGGCACGGCGTGGTGAACACCGAGCGATGGCGCATGGCTGAGATGCCCTCGACCAACAGTCACGCCAGTGCGCGCGGGGTAGCCCGGCTTTATGAAGCCCTCGTGCAAGGAGGGAGGGTCGACGGCATCGAATGTGTCGTCGAGTCGGTCTTGCACGACGCGGTTGACGATGCGGTCTACGGCGATGATCTGATCCTGCACCGCTCTTCTCGCTTCGGTCTCGGCTTTCAACTCACTCAGATCGAACGTCCGTTGGGGCCCAATCCAGGCAGTTTCGGTCATTTTGGTGCCGGTGGATCGCTGGGGTTTTGCGATCCCGACGCACATTTGGCCTTCGGCTACACCATGAACACGATGGGACCGCGGTGGCAAAATCCGCGCAATCAAGCACTCATCGACGCCTGCTACACGTGCCTGTGATTTCACCACTCGACCAGCGAGAAGGGCTAGCGTGCAGAGAAACCCAACGTGGGTGACATTGCGACAAGGAGACCAACAACATGCTGGGCAGCTCGTACCCCATTCTCGACATTTTCTGGACGATGCTGGAAATTTTTGCGTTCGTTATCTGGATCTACCTGCTCTTCATGGTGTTCGCGGACATTTTTCGCAGCCATGACATGGGTGGATGGGGCAAGGGTCTCTGGATCATCGGCATCATCATCTTCCCGTTCCTCGGAGTGTTCATCTACCTGATTGCCCGTGGTGGCAGCATGCACGAGCGCCAGGCCCATGCAGCCCAGGCGCAACAGCAAGCTTTCGATGCCTACGTCCAAAAAGCGGCGGGAGGCAGCAACGTCGACCAATTGCACAAGTTGGCCGAACTGAAGGACAAGGGCGTGCTGACCGACGCTGAATTCGAAGCCGAAAAAGCCAAGCTCCTCGCGTAAGCGGCTAGAAGTGGCCGACCGCCACTGAGGACCCCTGGACCATCAGGAGTCCCAGTGCGGCCGCCATGGACAGCGGCACGGCGACCAAGCCGATACGGCTGGCCTTCCAGATGTTCGGTTGCGCGTCGGCTCGGCGAGCTGTTCGCAGCCACAGAACCCAGGCCAGCGATCCCGTGACGCACAGATTCGGACCCAGGTTGAGTCCGATCAGCAAGGCGAACGGGTGAGCCGGCGGGTGGGCAGCTAGTAAGGACGCGCTCGGGAGATTGTTGAAGAGCACCGAACAGCCGGCGGCCAGGCCAGCGGTCCCCCACACGTCGAGGTGCGAGAGCAGGACTGCAGGTCCCGACCAGACTCGACCGATCGTCCCGAGGGCCACGGCGGCGCCGAAGAGACCAATGAGTACCGAAGGTCCCAGGGTCTCGGTCACGTGACGCGCCTGCGCTCGGCCACCCGCCACTCTGATGCCGACGGCGACCAGCCCGACCACGAGTACTGGGAGCGCCGGTGTGCGCAAGGTCAACACCAACACGGTGGTCAAAGCCACTGCGCCCAGTCCAACTCCGAGTATGAGTTGCGCCGGTTCTGTCGGCACGGGAAGTTGCGCCGGGATCCGCAGAGAACGGTAGTGGAAGGCCATGAGCACGAGTGCGGTGATGACGACTGCGGATGCGGCCGGGACCCAAATGTCGGACAAAAACGCCGCGCCACTGAGGTGCAGGTGGTGCATCACGATGAGGTTGGTGAGATTCGAGCCAGGCAAGAAGAGCGAGGCGGCGTTGGAAAGCAGGAGCGCGCCATAGAGGAGTGGCGCTTCGGCCTCTCTTCGACTGCGAGCGGTGTAGATGAGGACGGGGGTGAGGAAGGCCACCGACGTATCGAGATTCAGGACTGCCGTCACGAGGGTGATGAGGACCGTGGCGGCGATGAACAAGGTGATTGGGCTTGAGGTCGTTCGGGCCAGCGAGCGTCCAGCGGCGACAAACAGCCCGTCGTGATCCGCCACTAGACCCACCAGGAGAAGTCCGGATACCAAGACAAAAGGTGACCAGACTTGTGCCGCTGCCGCTCGGGCCATTGACCCGTTGATGATGATGGCCAGGAGGACTGCAAGTGTCCCAGCCAGCCCCGGAAGCCAGGCCCAAAAGTTGGTAGGGCGGACCGAACTCTGTGTCGGCTGGCTTTCGATCACCATTGTGCTCGGGTGGCCTCGCTTGTGACTTCCACTTTTAGTTTGTACCCAAAGGGGGGTTGACCCAACCCTAGTATATGGAATAGAATACTGAGTATGCTAACCAGTTGTGGACAGTCATGAGCGTCCGTCACGCCCTCCTCGCACTCCTGGCCGAAGGCCCGAAGTACGGACTCCAGCTTCGTCAGGAATTCGAGGCTCGAACGGGGGAGGTGTGGCCCCTGAACGTGGGCCAGGTGTACACGACGCTGCAACGACTCGAGCGTGACGGACTGGTCGAATCCGACGGGTCCGATAATGAGGGTCCGCAGAAGGGGTTCCAGATCACCAACGGTGGCCAGTTGGAATTGGACCAGTGGTTGCGGACTCCTCCCGACCTTTCGTCGCCGCCGCGCGACGAACTGGTCATCAAGGTTCTGGTCGCCATGCGTATGCCGGGAGTCGATGTGCGTGAAGTGATCCAGGTGCACCGTCGCTATCTGGTGCAACTGATGCAGGAGTGGACGCATCTAAAGGAAGACGAAGGGCAAATGGACTTGAGCTTCGCTCTGGTGGTCGATGCCGAGTTGTTCCGCCTTGACTCGGTGGTCCGCTGGCTGGACACGGCCGATGGTCGCATCAAGCGCGCCGCGGTTGAACCGGTCCCGGTGTCGGAAGCGCCAATTGCGGGGCCGTTGCCGAAGTTGCGCCGCAGCGTGGGGGTGCGGCGATGAGTTTTCTTGAGATGCGCGCCGTGACGAAGGTATACGGGGGCGAGGACAACCGGGTGCTTGCTCTCGACGGGGTCAATCTCTCAGTGGAGGAGGGTTCGCTGGTCGCGGTCATGGGGGCCAGTGGCTCGGGCAAGAGCACGCTGTTGACCATTGCTGGCACCCTGGAGGCTCCGTCAAGCGGCGACGTCCTGCTCGGAGGAATGCCACTTTCGCACTTGTCGCGCAACGAACAGGCCCGCATGCGGCGCCGTTCCATCGGCTATGTCTTCCAGGACTACAACCTGCTGCCCGGGTTGAGTGCCGTGGAGAACGTCGCCCTACCGCTCGAACTCGATGGTGTGTCGGCCAAGAAGGCCAACGCAGCTGGCATGGCGGCCCTGGAAGAACTCGGACTGGCCGATCGGGCTGCGCACTTTCCCGATGAACTCTCCGGCGGTGAGCGTCAACGAGTTTCGATCGCTCGCGCTGTGGTGGGCGAGCGAAAGCTATTGCTGGCCGATGAGCCGTCAGGCGCCCTCGACTCGACCAACGGCGAGGCGGTCATGCGTCTGGTGTTGGCCGCGTGTCGCCGGGGTGTCGCTGCGGTGGTGGTGACCCACGACGCGCAATTGGCCTCGTGGGCCGACCGGGTCGTCTTCCTGCGCGATGGTCGAGTGGTCGACCAGACATTGCCTCCGGCGAGTCCCGAATCACTTCTCGCTCCATCCTCCAATCAGTGAGCACCGATCTGCTGGAAAGGTCGGCACCGGCGGAGTCCGAGCCGCGACCGCTCAATGGCGGCGCCCCGGCGCGGCGAGCCATGCGCCGCTGGGCCTGGCGCCTGTTTCGGCGGGAATGGCGCCAACAATTGCTGATCTTGGCGCTGATTACGGTGGCGGTAGCAGCCACGTTCGTCGGGGCGACGGTCGCCACCAACACCCCGCCGCCCGCCAATGCGGGGTTCGGCACTGCCGGCGCAATGGCCACGTTGCAAGGATCGCCGTCCAAGGTGGCCGCGGATATCACCACGCTGCGCGACCGATTCGGCACCATCGACACCATTGAGAACCAATCGATCACCATTCCCGGTTCCATCAACACCTACGACCTCCGGGCGCAAAATCCGCGGGGGCCGTATGGCGGTGCCATGCTTTCCGTCCTTAGCGGGCACTACCCCGACGCAACTGACCAGGTGGCCCTGACCGCAGGATTGGCCTCCACACTCAGGTTGTCGGTGGGCGACACATGGCACCAGAACGGCGTCGCTCGCGAGGTGGTGGGGATCGTCCAGAATCCTCAGAGCCTGCTCGACGAATTCGCTCTGGTGGTGCCCGGCCAAGTGACTACCCCGACCGACGTCACCGTGCTCTTCGACCAGGGGTCCAGAAAGTCATCAGCAGGATTGAGCGGATTTCACATCGAGACTCCCGCATCGGTGTCAACCAGCAATCCCTTCAATCCCAAGACCATCGTGCTGGCGCTCGCCACACTGGGCATGCTGCTCATCGCGTTAGTAGCTGTCGGCGGGTTCACCGTGCTGGCGCAGCGACGACTGCGCTCCATCGGCATGTTGGGTGCTCTCGGCGCCACCGACAAGAACATCCGCCTGGTCGTGCGGGCCAACGGACTTGTTGTTGGCGTCATCGGCACGATTCTTGGCGCCGTGCTCGGTCTGGTGGCCTGGCTTCTCTACCGTCCCCATGCCGAGGCGAGCTCCCATCACGTCATTAGTGCATGGGCCATACCCGGATCGGTGATCATCCCCGCCATGATCCTGGCCGTGGTGGCCACATATGTCGCCGCGGAACGTCCGGCGCGATCCATCACCAAGGTGCCAATCGTCGCCGCTCTTTCGGGACGTCCCGCTCCACCGAAACAGGTGCATCGCTCGGTCATACCCGGCGCGATCTTTTTGGTGATCTCGTTCTTCTTGCTCTCCTTATCGGGGGGTAGTCACGGAAGCGGTGGAGGTCCTCAACTGATCTTCGGGTTGGTTGGCCTCATCGCAGCGATCGTCCTGTTGTCGCCGTTGTTCTTGACCGCCCTGGCTCGATTGACCCGCCGCGCGCCACTGACTGTCCGACTCTCCGTGCGGGACCTTGCCCGCTACCGGGCCCGTTCCGGATCGGCGCTCGCTGCCATCAGTTTGGGCGTGCTCATCGCCGTCATCATCTGTGTGGTGGCTGCGTCACGCTATGGCAACGTCCTCGATTATGCGGGTCCCAATCTGGCTTCGAATCAGATGGTGGTGTATGCACCCGGGGGGAATCCGAGCGGCAATTGCGGGCCTAAATGCAACGCTGCTTCGGGGGGTACTCCGGCTCAAGCACAACCCAAGGCAGAGGCCATTGCTTCCGCGCTGGGTGCCAACGGTTTGATCGGCCTCGACACAACCAACGCCACGTTGGTGCATGCCGGCACTGGGCGCCAGTTCTCGGGGCCGGTGTACGTGGGCACGCCGCAACTCCTCAGGGCGTTTGGCATCACGTCGGCCGACGTCAGCGCTTCCGCTGACATCCTCAGTGCACGACCCGGTTTCGCCTCCATTTCGAACATGCAACTGATCTGGGGCGACTTTGGCGGAGGCGGTGGGCCGGGGCAGAACGGTCCGCAATCGTTCCCCTGCCCCAAGGCATCGTGCCTGGCCAATCCCAAGATGGAGGAGGTCAGCGGACTTCCCCTCGGCACGTCAGCCCCCAACACGGTGATCACCGAACATGCCGTGCGCCAACTCCACCTGGAGCCGGGCCTCTCCGGGTGGCTGATCCAGGCTCCGCAGGCGCTCACCGCGTCGCAGATAAGCAATGCCCGACTGGCGGCCGCGGCCGCAGGCATGTCCATTGAAACGAAGAATGACCAACCCACGTCGTCCGAGATCATCAACTGGGCCACTGCATTCGGGATTTTGCTGGCGCTGGGTGTGCTGGCCATGACCGTCGGTCTCATCCGCAGCGAGACGGCCAGCGATCTGCGCATCCTGACGGCCACCGGCGCCAGTAGCGCCACGCGCCGCTCACTGTCTGCAGCCACGGCAGGAGCGCTGGGTCTGCTCGGTGCGGTGATCGGAACGCTGGGGGGCTACTTCGCCACGTTCGGCTATCTGCAGAGCAACGCGCTCGACGGCGTGTCGTCCCTTGGCAATGTGCCAGTGGCGAACTTGCTCCTCATTTTGTTGGGGATGCCGCTCATCGCCGCAGCCGGAGGCTGGCTGTTGGCCGGGCGGCAACCGCCGTCCATTGCCCAGCGACCAATGGAATAGCCCCGGTACCTTCGTTCAGCGAGACGGGGGTTCTGGTCGAACCAGTCCACATTGATACGCCAAGACGGCCGCCTGGACCCGGTCACGCAGGCCGAGCTTGGACAGTATCCGACCGACGTGTGACTTCACGGTGGTCTCGGACACGTAGAGGCGTTCAGCTATTTCGGCATTGGAGAGACCATCGGCGACGGCCAGGAGCACTTCGCGTTCTCGCTCGGTGAGATCGCGCAGTTCGGACGGGACGCCATCGGCAGCCCCTGCGCCCGACGAGAGATCGGGCAATTGGTGGGCGTACTCCTCCAGCAGTCGTTTGGTAATGCGAGGCGAGACCACAGCGTCGCCCAGCGCGATGGTGCGCACGGCTCGAACGAGGTCGCCGGGGGGTACGTCTTTCAACAAGAAGCCGCTGGCCCCAGCTCTGAGTGCGCTGAAGGCGTACTCGTCGAGATCAAAAGTGGTCAAGATCAGCACGCGGGTCGAGATTCCGGATTGGATGATGGACTTGGTCGCTTCGATTCCATCGAGATGTGGCATCCGTACATCCATGAGCACCACGTCGGGCGTGTACATCTCTACGAGCTGTACCGCTCCATGGCCGTCTTGGGCTTCACCGACCACCGTCATATCGGGTTCAGCCTCGAGGATCATGCGGAACCCCTTGCGCATGAGGGCCTGGTCATCGGCCAGGACGAGGCGGATGGTCACGAATGCACGGGCGCGTGACAGCCGTGGAGAATGGTCGCCACCCTCCAACCACCGCCGGGTATCGGACCAGCACTAAGGGTGCCGCCAAATGCTTCGGCGCGTTCGGACATGTTCGGGACTCCGTGGCCTCCGCTCTTGACCCGAGAGAACCCATGCATCGCCGACGTGCCCTCGCAGCCACTATCGGTCACAGCCAGAGCCAGGTCAGGATCCTGATAAGTGAGGACAACCTCCACCCGGTCGGGCGCATTGGCATGCCGAAGGGCATTGGTGAGCGCTTCTTGGACAATGCGAAAGACAGTGAGTTCCGCGGCCTCGGAAAGACTGAATGGCTCGCCTTCTTGGGTGAGATCGACCGGAAGCCCAGTGGCCCGGACGCGCTCGATCAGACCGTGCAATTCGTCGATGCGAGGCTGAGGCGGTTCCACTCCCTCACCGGGATGGGTGGCGGGATCTAACTGGTCGGTCTCGTCACGCCACAGACCCAACATCCGTCGCATGTCGGTCAGTGCCTGGCGACCCGTGCTGGCCACTTCTGTCATGGCTTCGGTGGCTCGTTCGGGATCGTGGGCTTGAGCGATGCAGGCCGCATCGGCCAGCGTCACCATCACCTGCAAATTGTGGGAGACCACGTCGTGCATCTCGCGCGCAATGCGCGCCCGTTCGATGGCGGCGGCCAGCGTGGCCTGGTGGTCGCGCTCGCGCTCAAGGCGTTCCGCCCGTTCGCCGAGCCACTCGATCTGACCGCGGATGGCGCGCACTACCGCGCCGGCCAAGAATGCAGCAAAGGCCATACCGGTCAAGAAGACCAATGACTCGAAGTCGGACCCAATGGGAGTCCAACGGACGGTGGCCGCGATGATCCCGATTTGCAGGATGAGGCACGACACGATGACCCAGATCCAGTCGCATGCCGCGGCCACCGTATAGAGGGCGACGAGCAGTGCGACATCAGCCAGGAGGGGGACGCTGATGGCCAGCTGGATGAGTGCGACGCCGGAAATGAAGATGAATACCGCGAAGGGCGCGTGTCTCCGGAGGATCAACGGGAGGGTGAGAGCGGCCACGAAACCAAACTCGGGATGGGGTGGGCCGACCTGGACCAGCCAGCCCGAGCAGAGGAGGCACAGGCCGATGGCCACGACGGCGTCGACGGCCCAGGCGAAAGTGGCGTCCCATCGGGCCACTGCCTCCCAGATCCGCCAGGCCAAATCCATTTGCCGGGTGGTATCGATCGCATCGAAAGGTGCCGAGGCAGCGGGTTGGCGACTTCCTGTGCGGATCATCAGGCGTTCCTTCATTCCAAATTGTCACACCAATCGTACTTTGTGAGGTGATAAATGATTCGGTGGGCCTGCCGGAGCGCTAACGAATCGGGATGTACGTCCCAGGTGTCACCTGTTTATCCCCACCTGCCGCCGACAACGTCATCCCGAGGGATGAATCATTGGGTCCCAGGCACAAAAAATGGGAAGAAATGGTCCTTAGGGAGGATGCGCGCCGAGGGTCGGGCGCGTACGTTCAGAGCGTGTCTGCGGCCAGGCGAGATTCCGAATCGCTTGATGTAGACGATCATGACCGTATGACGTCGAAGCCCCCCGCATTGCAACGGTCGAAAGTGCCCGAGATCATTGTGTTGTTCTGGGTGGTAAAGCTCCTGACCACGGCCATGGGCGAAGCCACTTCGGACTATTTCGTCAAGATCATCAATCCGGTGGTGGCGGTGGCGATTGCCGGACTCATACTCCTTGGGGCACTCGTCGTGCAGTTCAGGGCTGATCGGTACGTACCGTGGAAGTATTGGTTCGCCGTGGTCATGGTTGCTGTCTCCGGCACCATGGCGGCCGACGTGCTGCACATTCAGTTCGGCGTGCCTTACGCCGTCACCACGCCCTTCTTCGCCGTGGTCCTGGCGGCAGTCTTCATCGCCTGGCATCGGGTCGAAGGAACGCTCTCCATCCACAGCATCCGCACGCCCCGGCGGGAGGTCTTCTACTGGTTGACCGTGATGGCGACATTCGCTCTGGGCACCGCGCTGGGCGACCTGACGGCAACCACCTTCCATCTCGGGTACCTCACCTCAGCCGTGCTCTTCGCCGCCCTGATCGCCATTCCCATCATCGGCTTCTGGCGCTTCAGGATGAACGAAGTGCTTGCCTTTTGGTTCGCCTACGTACTTACCCGCCCGCTCGGGGCATCGATCGCCGACTGGCTCAGCAAGCCACACAATGTCGGGGGGCTCAATCTGGGAGACGGGCAAGTGGCATTGGGCTTCACCGTTCTGATCGTCGGCTTCGTCGCCTATCTCACGATCACTCACACTGACGAGGAACCAGCATGAGCAAGGAACCAATGATCGAACGATGGCAGCGCTTCTTCCACATTGACTTTCATCCCTCGCACCGTCAGCCATCCCTGGCCCGGCTCGGTGTGGCGACGCTGGTGGCCATCGGCGGTTCGCTGCTGGCCGATTCCATCCTGGTCTACATCGGGACCACGGTATTCCCGTCGACCCAAGGGTACGTACACTTCCAGTTCCACGACTTCGCCCGATTGACCATCGTGGGCGTGATCATCGCCTGTGCCGCCTGGCCGATCGTTACCCGGGTGTCCTCGGCCCCGCGCTGGGTGTTCTTTCGGCTGGCCATTTTGGTGACCGTGGTGTTGTTGCTGCCCGATTTCTACATTTTGCATCAGGGCCAACCGGCCAAAGCGGTGTCGGTCCTCATGTGCATGCACCTGGCCATTGCCGTAGTCACCTACTACTCGCTGGTGCTGATCGCTCCGGTGCGGCCTCAACCCGACCGCGAAACTGCGACCGCGCCCGCGGCACGCAGCTCCGACAACTGAGTTGCACCATCGGGACGGGTGGTTCGATCTCCCACGGCCCATCTCGATAGAGCGAATCCGGTGCCATCGTGAAGAAGAATCAATCAGTCAAGGTTCGGATGCACGCCTACGACGAGCGCTGGCCGACGCTGTACTCCGCCGAGGCCGAGTGTCTAGCCAAAGCTTTGGGTCCGGACCTGGCGCACCTGGAACATGTCGGCAGTACGGCGGTGCCCGGTTTGGATTCTCATCCGACCATCGATGTCGTGGCGGCCGTCTCCTTCCGTGAGCCCCCCTCTGTCTTGGCACAGCGCCTGAGGCCGATCGGCTTTCAAATCGCCACACAGGTCGGAGGGGCCAGTCCGGATCGACTGGTGTATGCCAAGGGACCGCACGACCCCATCCGTTTCCGTTCTTACCACCTCTATGTCACGGAAGTGGACTCGAGTGACTGGCGCCGAATGATCGCCTTTCGTGATTACCTCAGGGATCATCCGAAGTCGGCACTGGCCTATGGAGAGCTGAAACGTGACCTGGCCCACGACTTCGCTAACCAACCCCGCCGGTATGAGGACGGGAGACGTCCCTTCATCATTGCCACCGAGCGCAAGGCCGGGTTCAAAGTGCCGGGCAGAGGGTCGGCGGCACGAGAGCACTCTCACTGGAGATAGTCCGAGATGCCAAGCGTGCGATTGCAGTTCGGGACTGTTCCACGAGGCGGACGGTCAGGATAAAAGTCCCGGGAACGTCAAAGTTGCAATCCGTCTCCACCCCGGCACCAGTCGAATCGGGATACGAGATGTGGCGAGTCGACGTCGCTTACAACGATCCTTTCTTCGAATTCGGGACCGAGTCGGCCGCATTGAACACTTGTGCCGCCGGATCTGGGTGCCCTTGGCAACGTTGATGACAGATTCAAGAACGGCCATCAAACGGCAAGAGTGAGACAGATACACTTCACCCGAAATGGCGATCACCGAACTGAGTAATCGCGTCGTGCTAGTCACCGGTGGCACGCGTGGTATCGGTCGAGGCATTGCTGAGGCATATCAGGGCGTTGGCGCGAAAGTGGTGGTTTGTGGTCGGAACCGCCCCGAAGATGAACCAGACGGCGATGCTCAACCCATGTTCGTTTCAGCAGATGTGCGTGATCCGGAACAGGCGCGAGCTTTGATTGGCGACGTGGTCGAACGATGGGGGCGGATAGACGTTCTCGTGAACAATGTGGGTGGGTCGCCACCGTCCGAAGCGGCAACCGTATCGCCGCGATTCTTTGAAGCGATTGTGCGCCTCAATCTTCTCGCTCCCCTCATCATGTGCGGGTTGGCCAATGGAGTCATGCAACAGCAAGCAACTGGTGGCTTGATCATCAACATTGCTTCGCTAAGCGGTCTGCGGCCCTCGCCAGGCACCGCGGCGTACGGAAGTGCGAAGGCAGGGCTCATACAGGCAACCGAAGACCTTTCGGTTCTGTATGCGCCGAAAGTGCGGGTTAACTGCGTGACGCCGGGGGCCGTTGCCACGCCTGATCTCCATCGCCTGTACGGCGGCGATGCGTACTTCGATTCCGTGGCGGCCACAATTCCTATGGGTCGAATGGGACAGCCGACCGATGTAGCCAATGCGTGTCTCTTCTTGACGTCAGACGAGGCTCAGTTCATTACCGGAGCCAATATTTTGGTACACGGCGGAGGCGATAGTCCACCGGTCGTGACTGGATCGTAGGGTCTCATTCTCCACGACGTAGGTGAAAATCTTCATCATTTACGTGCCGAAAAGGAGCAACACTTCAAAAAGTACTTCGGCCGATGGACGCTATTGTCTGGCGATCGGTGCCTCGTGAGGGACAGAGGCACACCGAAAGGGGACAGGCATGGATAGTTTTGAGACACTTCTCTATGAAGAGAGGGACCACGTGGCCATCGTCACCCTCAACCGGCCCCAGGTGCATAACGCCTTCAACATGGAGATGCAGTCCGAACTGAAGAGCGTGTGGACGGCTTTGCGCACAAAGGATGAAATTCGCTGTGTCGTGCTCACGGGCGCTGGGGAAAAGGCTTTCTGTACCGGCATCGACCGACAGGAGGCCATCCAAGAGGGACTTCTGGACAAGTCCGAGGTGACGGTGTCCAAGACGGGCAGCGTCTCAACACCGTTCATGTTCAACGATCCGGGATCGAATATCAATCCAAAGGAAAATGACCTCTGGAAGCCAGTTGTGGCCGCAGTGAACGGCATGGCCTGTGGGGGCGCGCTCTACATGCTTGGCGAAGCCGACATCATCATTGCCGCAGAGCATGCGACCTTTTTTGATCCTCACGTCAGCTATGGAATGGTGGCAGGGTTCGAGTCAACGCATCTATTGCAAAAGTTGCCGCTGGGCGAAACATTGCGCGTTGCGCTGCTAGGTGCCCACGAACGTATGTCGGCGAGTCGCGCCCACCAGCTGGGACTCGTTTCCGAAGTGACACCGGCGGAAGAACTTCTCGACCGCGCCCTTTGGGTGGCCAATGCCATAGCGGCGTCGCCGGTTCTCGCCATACAGGGAACATTGCGTGCCGTATGGATGGCCAATGAAGCCTCGCGTCAGGCGGCACTCAAGCAGGTATCTACCCTGGTCTCGCTCGGTACGCAGTTCGAGAATATTGAAGAGGGCCAAGAAACGTTCAAAGGATCTCGTCCTGAATGGCGACTTCGATGAGGTTTGGTATCACGACTGCGACTCTTGGGAAGATTGCGTACGCCAGGGGCTTCCGAGTGCAAGGAGCACGGCGATAACATCCTGGCCGACTTGTATTTCGATCCAGAAGCCATCACCGATCTCACATCCGAGGCGTCGTCACCTGACGATGCCATTTCAACAAACTCACAACCACAGGAGAGAATTTCATGAGCACCTTTGATGCATTCCGTTACGACGGCAAGCGCGTCCTCGTCGTCGGTGGAGCTACCGGCATGGGTGCCGCAGCGGCGGAATTGGCCCAGTCGGCCGGGGCCGAGGTCATAGTCATGGACTTCGCCGAGGTGACTTTGCCCGGCGCCCAGGCCATTCACGTCAACCTGGCCGACAAGGACTCGATCGACGCCGCCATCGACGCCTGCGACGGCCCGATCCATGCCCTCATGTCGTGCGCAGGAGTGGCGGATGGCACGCCGGGGATCGAGAAGATCAACTTCATCGGACACCGCCATCTGATCAATCGCCTCATTGCCGATGGCAAGCTCACTCGCGGCGGTTCCATCGGCTTCATCTCGTCAGCCGCTGGACTGGGTTGGGAATCGCAGCTCCCGCAGATTCAAGAACTTCTCGACACGCCAGATTTCGAAAGTGGTGTCGAGTGGGTCGCGGCAAACGGCAAAGCGGACTACATGTCGACGAAGCAGACGATCTGCGCCTACGTGGCCAGCCAAGCCTTCCCGCTCCTCAAAGAGGGCATCCGGATCAACGCCATCTGCCCCGGACCGACCGAAACCCCTCTGGCGCTGGCCAACAAGGTCCAATGGCTGGGGTTCGGGTCGGACTATCGCGACGCACTCGGTATCGAAGCTTCGACTCCCCTCGAGCAGGCCTACCCGCTTGTGTTTCTCTGCAGCGACGCCGCCGCCGCCATCACGGGAATCACCATGATTACCGACGCTGGCTACATCAGCTCGGGTATCACCGGTGCGTTTCCACCGGCGACCGACGTAGCCAACTTCTTGCTGTTTCGCTTCTAAGGTCAGCTGGGACGTCGGGGGATGATTGTCACGGTGGGGATGGTGGCGCTCCCACCGCAACGCAAGACGGTGTCGACGACATTGACCAGTTCTTCCACTTCAATAAGTGAGCCGCTCAATAAGTTGGCGGCTTCCCACTGAGCGAAGAGTTCGGTCAGGAGATCCATATCCCATCCTGTGGTGAATTCCGTGGCCGATGGGCCTTCGCCCCCGGCGCAGTCACCGACGATGATTTGGGTGAATCCAATACCCGGATGCTCAATTCGGAAGGATTCGATCAGTGTATTGAGCGCCGCCTTGGTGGTGGCGTACGCGCCAAGTCCGGGCCACGGGGGAGTCAGGGAGCCGGCAACCGAAGAGAGATAGGCGGCGCTTCCGGACGATTCGGTCAGGTGCGGAATTGCAGCCGTAGTGACGAGGGCGGCACCAATCACATTGGTGTCGAAAGCTTTACGCCAAGCCTCGGCGCTGGTGTCCACCAGGCGACCAAGGAGACCGACCGCAGGGGCGTACACCAGGGCGTCTATTCCCCCCAGTCCACTGGCGGCCTCATGTATGGCGGCCTGGCACGACTGCGGATTGGTGACGTCACAGGTGATGGCGATGGCGCCGGTGCCGGCCTCCGTTGCCGCATCGTCCAAGCGATCACGTCGCCTGGCTAAGAGTGCCACGGTGGCGCCTCGTTGACCTAGCCCGACTGCAATTGAGCGGCCCAATCCGCTTGAGGCACCAACGACCACCGTTCGCATCTGTAGGTTCTCCTTATGGGATGAAGTGCTCTCTGTCGACGTTCCAAACTTGAGACCGACGTCACGCTGTGATGGCGTTGTCCTATTGCCTGGCTGGTGGCATGGGCCGAATCATGTTTTCCTGCACGAACGAAGCCACGTGGTGACCATGGGTATCGAACACCTCACCTCGACCGTAACTGCACCCATGGCTGGCATTAGGACTCGACATGCGCATGGTGAGCCAGTCTCCCGCATCGACGTCTTCGTGAAAACTAAGCGTATGGGTGACCACCGTCGTATTGATGGTCACGTGAGCCATTGACTGACCGATGCCCTCATGTGGGCGCATGGCCGTTCCAATGAGGAAGCCGTCAGTGGCGAAGGCCACGAGCGCACGAGCAATCGTTTGATCGTCTGGAGCACCGGGGAACCGAGCCCACGCCGTGCTCTGGGCTGGCCCAACTTCGGCCGGATCGGTCAGATCCACCCCAGGCTCCATCTTGACTTCCCAGATGTCAGGACCATGCATGGAGTCGGTTGCATCTGCTGGCGGGTGCAGGAGAGGGGCGTCCGGTTGGTGGTGAATGAAGTCGGGCTCTCGGGAGCTCAAAAGGACGAGCGATCGCGCACAGGATTTTCCATTCTGTTGAAAGGTCACCGATGCACTGGCGAATGTTCGGCCTGCTTGTACGACATCAACACCAACAGTGATGGGAGCGTCGACCTTGGCGCCCCGAGCGAACACCGTGTGCAGAGACCGCACATCCTTGTCCGGATCAACTGATGCAGCGGCAACAACGGCTTGGGCCAAGATTTGTCCACCGAAGGCAGTTGGGCCGCCGAATGACACGCTGTGTGCTTCGAAGGAATTGGGTCCGGTCGACCGCATATCAAGCACACTGAGCAGTCGATCTAACTCTGACATGAGCGATTCCTAGGGTCGAGGGACGAGGTCCTCAGTAGAATAGTGTCACTAATTCTTCTGTCATCTACCTCTGAGTCGTCCGAGTGGCGGTCGCACCAAAGGAGCCCCACGTGGCATTCGACACACTGCTGTACGAAGAGGCCGATGGCGTCGCCATCGTCACGTTGCATCGTCCCGAAGTCCACAATGCGTTCAGCGACCGAATGCAAGAGGAGCTTCAGCAAGTTTGGCGTGACCTCCGTTCCAATACCGAAGTCCGAGCCGTAGTCCTTACGGGAGCGGGAGAGCGCGCATTTTGCACTGGGATGGACCGGAGCGACATGCCTTCGGGCGATGCGGCATTCGATTTCGATCCCTTTACCTACGAAGACCCTGGTCGCACAATAGGTCCTCGCAGCCAGGGCCTATGGAAGCCCGTGATTGCGGCGGTCAACGGCATGGCGTGCGGGGGAGCGTTCTATCTCCTTGGAGAGGTCGATTTCATCATCGCCGCTGACAACGCCACCTTCTTCGATCCGCACGTGACCTACGGGATGCCGGCGGTCTTCGAACCTGCCCTCATGGCCACCCGGATGCCGTTTGGCGAAGTGATGCGCATGACACTGATGGGAAGTCACGAGCGAATTTCCGCTGAGCGAGCCGAGAGAATTGGGTTGGTGACCCAGGTCGTGCCGGCTTCTGAACTGCAGTCAATGGCTCGACGTGTGGCAACGATCATCGCCTCACAGCCCGCCGCCGCCGTGCAGGCATCACTTCGAACCTTGTGGGCATCCCGCGACTTGCCAACCAGTCAGCTCATTGAGATCGGCAACCTTTTCCTCAACCTTTCGTACAACGCTGAATCGATGAAAGATTCAGAGACTGCGTTTTCCAATCGAAAGCCAGATCCACCCACCATTCGCTAACGCGGCGACATTCTCCGTTGGAGAAGTGAGAACGAGATCGCAATCACAGAGGATGAGTACCGTCCCTATGTTGTGGATGATGTCTTTATGTAGAACGATGTCGGACCGAGCCGACCAGCACGAGAGGGGGCAATGGCATGAGTGATGCGGGCATAGCCGAAGACCAAGGCGACGAAGAGGTCAATACCGAGCGATTGGGCCTGTGGATGGATGCCCAGGATCTTCCGGGGCGTGGAGAGCCGGTCACGCGCAGCTTTATTAGCGGCGGATCCTCAAATGTGATCTATCGCATTCAACGCGGCGACTTCGTCACCGTCCTCCGCCGACCACCGGTGAAAGTGCCGCCGGGCCGCAACAAGACGATGTTGCGTGAGTTCCGCGTGCTGAATGCATTGAACGGGACGGACGTTCCGCACCCAGTTGCTTTTGCTGTGTGTGACGACGAGTCTGTCCTCGGTGCGGCGTTTTATCTCATGAGTGAGATTGACGGTTGGTCGCCGATGAACACAGACGGTTGGCCGGCCCCGTTTGATACCGATCTGGACAAGCGCTTTGATCTGGGAATTCAGCTGGTCGATGGCCCAGCCCGGCTGGCTCGGGTGGACTGGAGGGCGCGTGGTCTCGAGGGATTCGGAAAACCGGATAATTTTCACGACCGCCAGGTCGACCGCTGGCTCGCTCACCTTGCCGCGTTCAAGTTCCGTGAGCTCCCGGGTCTCGATGAGGCATCAAATTGGTTGAGAAACCACAAGCCGTCGCACTGGGAGCCCGGCATAATTCATGGCGACTACCAATTTGCCAACGCTATGTTCAATCACGGGGCGCCCGCCAAACTCGCGGCCATGGTCGATTGGGAGATGTCAACAGTCGGCGACCCGCTTCTTGATTTGGGCTGGGTATTGAACGGCTGGCCGAATCCCGGCGAAAGCCGTGACAACGGTTACGTGGACATGAACGGGATGCCGAGCAGGGATCAAATACTTGACCACTACGCCACGGTGAGCGGTCGCTCAGTCGACGAAATCGACTACTACATAATTTTGGCTCGCTTCAAGCTGGCCATTGTCTTGGAAGGCGGGTACGCCCGTGTGGTTGATGGCACCACTGACAATCCGAGCATGGCCGCCTACGGACCCGTTGTCCTCGACAGCATGAAAGCGGCCGCCGAACTCGCTTCGACGACGACCATTGGACGCTAAGTCCGTATCAAGCTCTTGCGTAAAGGTACTTTCCCAGTGAACGAGCAGAGTTCGATATCGTCAGATGTGGCCTCTCCTTCTCTATTTAGAAACCATTTCATCGGCGAACTTGGTATCGAACATTGGGTGGACGAGAACACCAGCTACGGGAGGGCTGAAATCAGTCCAGAAATGCTGGTACCGGGTACCGGGTTCGTTCGCATTGGTCTCCTGGCGACGCTGGCCGACGTGGTGTCCGGACAACCACCCACCGGTGTTATCACTCCAACCACTGATCTCAGCGTCCATGTCGGTCGCTTGGTGGAGTTGAAATGTGTGCACCTGGAATCCCGAGTCATTAAGGCGGGAGCGACACTCGCCGTTGTGAAGACCCGGATCACTGCCGACGATGAAATCGAACCATTCGCTACCTCAATGGCCACCTTCATGAACCGCAAAATCGACATCAGCCTTCCCCCTAGCGAGGGCGGCCTGAAACTCAATGAGCCGTTGAGTTCGAGAATTGGTGCCCATATCCTCAGCCCTGGGACGGTGGAGCTGATGCCCAACGGCGAGATCGCTAATGCCCACCACGGGACCGTTCAAGGTGGCGTGGTCTCCCTGCTCGGTGAATTGGCAGCCGAGTCAGCTGTCGAGCAGGACACGCCATTTGTGGTGACGGATCTGGACATTCGATTTTTGAATCGCGCCAAAGTTGGGCCATTACGTGCCGTGACCGAAGTTCTCAGTCACGACCCATCAAACCGAATGCTGGGCGTAGACATTCGGGATCAAGGCGACCAGCAACGCTTGGTGGCCTATATGGCGGCTTCAGGCCATTCCCTTTCGTGACTGCAAACAGAATGCAGTACGACGTGTGTTCGAGCTGATTGTTTCTGCAGAACTCCTACCGAAGCGATCCCACGCATAAGTCGGGCGACGCATTGGGATGACAACATGTGGATCATCAGAGAAAGGTGAGTCATGACAGTGGAATCCATTGATGATGGAGACGTACAGGTCGAGGTTCGTGATCGTGTTGCGGTGGTCTCCATCAATAGACCAGCAAAGAAGAACGCACTCACACAGTTGATGTACGGCACCCTGGCTGATGCGATCTCGCAGGCCGATGGCGGCGATGATGTCGGAGCGCTGGTGATTACGGGTACTGACGGGATGTTCACGGCGGGGAATGATCTGGGTGATTTCGCCAGTGGAGGAAGTCTCGACGAAACCGTACGTTTCCTGCGAGCAATCTCGACGGCGCGAGTGCCGCTGGTGGCGGCGGTCAGCGGGATGGCCGTCGGCGTTGGACTCACAATGCTTTTGCACTGCGACCTTGTCTATGTGGAGCCCACCGCCACGTTGTTTGTGCCATTTGTTGAGCTTGGGTTGGTCCCTGAAGCCGCCTCGAGCTTGCTGCTGCCGAAGGTGGTGGGAGAGCGTCGGGCGTCGGAACTCCTTCTTAGCGGTCGGCGAATTAGCGGGACAGAGGCTGCCGAGTGGGGACTTGCCAATGCCGCAGTTTCACCTGCACTCGATGAGGCACTCACCGCGGCCAGCCGTCTGGCTGCTCAACCTCCGAATGCCGTGAAATCCACCAAAGCCTTGCTCCGCTCGAATGAAACGACTGTCGAAGGTCGGATGACTGAAGAAATGAAGGAATTCGTTACCGCTCTCAAGGGAAGCGAATTCGCAGAGGTCATGGCAGCCCGGGCGGAGAAGCGAGCACCGGTGTTCATCTGAGATCAACTCGTTTGTGACCGAGATGGTCAGGCCGACTCTGGCTGGCCAAGGCGCGTTCATCGTTACAATGACGCCAGTCGTCATCATGATGGAGCCGACTGAATCGGAGGAAACTGGTGGGCGTCTACAACCACACTGGGCAAGTCGTCACCGATCTTGAACGGTCGAAGCGGTTCTATCAAGAGGTGTTCGGTTTCAAGTTTTGGTACGAAATCAAACCGTCCGATGAATCGACGGCCAAGCTGATCTGCCTCACGTCACCGCTCGACCTTACGGCGTCGTACTTGACGCTCGATGGATTCGTCCTTGAGCTCATGCACTATGCGGCTCCGGGTGCCAATGCTCCATATCAACGTCGAACCATGGACGAGCCGGGCCTGACGCACCTTTCGATATCGGTTGACGACGTCCGTGCGGCGGCGGAAAAGGTGGCCGAATTCGGCGGGGCAATCGTGGAGGAGAGCGACGTAGGAGCGGCACTTTTTGTGAGAGATCCTGACGGCCAACTGATCGAGTTACTCCCTGCCGCTTATCGGAGTCACTTGCCGCCGAAGCCCTAGTTACCAGCACCAGGGTCGAAATTGACGCAATCGCCAATTTCCTCAGCCGTGACTACGCTGTTTTCCTATAGGCATATTCCGCAGGCCGCTTCACGGAATTTTGGCCTCATGAGTTGGAGGGAACCCCGTTGACGGTGACAAATGAAACCGAAGTGCCACTCCGGCACGTTGACCGTTTCTTCATCGGTGGCGATTGGGTCGTGCCGTCGAGCGATGCCACAATCGATGTCATCGATTCAAGCACAGAGCTGGTCTACTTCAAGGTAGCCGAAGCCCAGGCAGCCGATATGGATCGAGCGATTACTGCCGCCCGTCGCGCCTTTGACGAAGGGCCCTGGACCGGGTTGACCCACAGCCAAAGAGCTGAGTTCCTCAGTGGCATCGCTTCGGGATTGCGAGACCGAGCCGAGGACATCGGTCAGATCTGGCCTCGCGAATCTGGTGCCCTTCAAAAGATGGCCCGAATGGGTGCGGCGGGCATCTCCTACGCTTTCGAGTACTACGCATGCTTGGCTGAGACGTTTCCGTTTGAAGAGCGGGCGCAACCTCAGCAGGGCCAGTTCGGCCTTCTGGTGCGAGAGCCGGTGGGGGTTGTCGGTGCAATCATTCCTTGGAACGCACCAATCGGGCTGATTACCTACAAAATCGCTCCGGCCCTCCTCGCCGGATGCACCGTGGTGTTGAAGTGTTCACCGGAGGCCCCGGGCGATGCCTATCTGGTGGCCGAGATCGCCGAGTCCATCGGACTTCCTCCAGGAGTGCTCAACGTGGTCACGGCCGATCGCGAGGTCTCTGAACTCTTGGTTCGTGACCCCCGAGTCGACAAGATCACCTTCACGGGCTCGACGGTTGCTGGTCGGCGGATTGCCTCCATTTGCGGCGAGCGAATCGCCCGGTGCACCCTCGAGTTAGGTGGAAAGTCTGCTGCGCTGATCCTCGACGACATGGACCTCAGTCAAGCAGCAGCGACGTTGGCCAAGGCTGAGTGTTCCCTTACCGGACAGGTGTGCTCTTCACTGACCCGAATCGTCGTGAGCAGATCGCGTCACGACGAGTTCGTTGATTTGTTGGCCAGTGCCTTCTCCCAGGTGCGCGTGGGCGATCCATTTGATCCGGCAACCCAAATGGGACCACTGGTGTCGGGTCGGCAACGTGAGCGAGTTGAGGGCTATATCGCAAAAGGAAAGGACGAGGGCGCCACCTTGGTGACCGGCGGTGGTCGGCCCAAAGATCTCGAGCGCGGTTATTACATAGAGCCGACCGTATTCTCCAATGTAGAGAACTCTTCCTCCATCGCCCAAGAGGAGATTTTCGGTCCCGTGCTTTCTGTGATCGCGGCGAACGGAGAAGATGACATGGTGTCAATCGCTAATGACACCATCTATGGACTGAACGCATCTGTGTTCACCAACGACGTCGACCGGGCACGGCAGTTGGCACGACACCTGCGTTCAGGGACTGTCGGCCACAACGGATTCCGCACCGACTTTGGAATCGCCTTCGGCGGCTTCAAGCAATCCGGTATTGGTCGAGAAGGTGGAGTCGAAGGCCTGCTGCCATTCCTTGAGACCAAGACGGTGATTCTGGAAGGCGTTCCGGCCGAATACCGCTAACCATGGATGGGTTTCAAGCGCTGTTTCGGGCTTGTAGCTGATCCTGGCGATCGAAAGTTTGTCTTCTGCGTCGTCATGACTTAAAATTGACGTATGGCGTCAGATCGAATTCCGGCGCAATTCCCGACTTTCGACAACGTCGCCGACGAACGCAATCACCGCAAGCAGAGACTTGCCGCTTCTTTTCGGTTGTTTGGGCATTTCGGATTCGATGAGGGCGTCGCCGGTCACATCACCGCGCGAGATCCTGAGTTGCAAGATCATTTCTGGGTCAATCCGCTTGGGATGAACTTCAAGCAGGTTCGGGTGAGGGATCTCATTCTCGTGAATCATGAAGGTGAGGTCGTTGACGGCAACTGGCCATTGAACCGCGCCGCATTCGCCATTCACTCTCAAATACATGCAGCGAGGCCCGACGTAGTCGCAGCTGCGCATGCTCATTCGGTGCACGGTAAAGCATGGTCGACGCTGCGTCGCCCGCTTGATCCGCTTACGCAAGATGCGTGCGCGTTTTACCAGGATCATGCTGTGTTCGACGACTACACCGGTGTGGTACTTGACCTTGAGGAGGGCAAGCGGATCGCCCACGCGCTGGGCGACCACAAGGCCGTCATCTTGTCGAACCACGGCTTGCTGACCGTTGGACAGTCGTCGGTTGATGAAGCGGCATGGTGGTTCATCACGATGGAGCGCACGTGTCAGGCACAGCTGCTCGCTGAAGCTGCAGGTTCGCCCGTGCTGATCGATCCCGAACAGGCTGAAAAGACCTCGCGGCAAGTCGGGCACCCTCGATCTGGATGGATTTCCTTCCAGCCTCTTTACGATTGGATCGTCGCCACTCAGCCTGACTTGCTGGAAGAGTAGGCCCGGGTCATTCGGCACCTGGGACATTGGCGTTGATGATTTCGAGCGCGCCACCCAGCTAATTCTGTAGTTGCTCCATTGCATTCACGAAGTGAATTGACCGCACATTGGCTTCGCCCGCCACCGCGGCTCGGCACAAGCCTTACCGCTTTCTATAGGGTGCCTATTGAGAGGCGACGCACATAATCTGCGAGAAGACGGAGCCGTGAACACACGTTCTCGCGTCATCGCCAGAGTGAGAACGGGAGAGTGGGTTCGTGACGATGTCACCGGCGAGTCAAGCCGACATGAACTGGTATGCGGTGCTGGCCCACCACGCGTTACACGCGCCCGATAAAGCCCTCACCGTATTCGAGGGTGAGACAATCACCTACGGGGAGATGGCCCAACGTGCTGCCGCACTGGCCAATGGGCTGGCCGACCGCGGCGTCGGCCGGGGTGACGTGGTGGCGCTGCTTTCCTACAACTGTGCCGAGATGCTCGAGACGGTGTTTGCTGCCAACTATCTCGGAGCCATTGCTATGCCGATCAACTGGCGTCTGGCTCCACCGGAGGTGCAGTACATCCTGGAGCACTCGGGCTCCCAAGCGCTTGTGTGCGACGAAGCTCTCGTGGCTTTAGCCAACGACGCCACGCGAAGCCTCGATACCTCGATCGTGCGTGCCTGTGTCTCATCGTCGCCGCCAGACGGTTGGAACAATCTGGCCGAGCTGCGCGCCACTTCGGGTCAGATCGACTACGTCACGGCGCAAGGGGATGACATCCACCGCTTGATGTACACCTCGGGGACGACTGGGCGACCCAAGGGCGTCATGATTACGCACGCCAATTTGGCTTGGAAGAACATCGCACACGTCATCGAATTCGGCTTCACGAGTAACGATCTGGGGCTGGCGTGCGGACCTCTCTATCACGTCGGCGCGCTCGATCTGACGACAACGTCGCTGATTGCAGCGGGGGCGACGATCATCATCCACCGAGTGTTTGATGCAGCCGCTGTCCTTGACGAACTCGAAGAATCAAAGGTGACCACGGTGTGGCTGGCTCCCGCCATGGTCAATGCCATCATGGCGGTGCCCGACGTCGAAGGGCGCGATTTCTCATCGGTACGCGTGATCATTAACGGAGGGGAGAAGATGCCGATACCGCTGATCGAGCGGATCCAAAGCGTCTTTCCCTCGGCCTGGTTCGCCGACGCCTACGGCCTTACTGAAACCGTGTCCGGTGACACCTTTCTCGACCGAGAGAGCATCGTGAGCAAGTTGGGCAGCGTGGGTCGTCCCTGCCTCTATGTCGAACTCGACATTTGGGACGAGCAGGGAAACTCATTGCCCGACGATTCCCAAGGCGAAATTGTCATTCGTGGCCCCAAGGTGTTCATGGGCTACTGGCGTGATCCCGATGCAACGACAGCGGCGTTTGTCGGAGGCTGGTTCCACACCGGGGATATCGGCGTCCGCGATGCCGACGGCTATTACTACATCGTCGATCGATTGAAGGACATGATCGTGTCCGGTGGCGAGAATATTGCCAGCTCAGAGGTCGAGCGCGTCCTCTACGAGCACGATGCGGTACTTGAGGTCGCCGTGATTGGCCGCCCCGATGATCGATGGGGTGAAGTCCCCGTTGCCTTTGTAGTCCTGCGTCCCGGAGCGACATCAACCGCCGACGAACTCCTCGAACATTGCAGTACTCGGCTGGCGCGCTTCAAGGCACCAAAGGCCGTCACGTTCATTGACGCGCTGCCGCGAAACCCATCGGGGAAGGTCCTCAAGCGCGAGCTGCGAGGGTGAACGCCAGGTGGCGCATATGCATATGCCGCCCGTGACACTCCTTACCTGAACTGGATGACCCCCGGTTCGCTGACGCCAGTTCGATTCGACACAATCGGGTGGTGGGCGCCGGCTTAGTCACTTGCTCAGGTCGTAGCCGATCCAAGCGGTGGCTGGATGTGACCGTCGTATAAATGGATCACTTCCGAGCAGGCCTCCACAACTTCGGGGTCGTTTGAGGCAATAACCACAATGCTGGCCGAGGCCGCGCGCAACAAATGGGTCAACACCTTCGATCGGTTGACAAGGTCGAGCTCCGAGGTCGGCTCGTCGGCCAGAATGACATCGGGCCGACCGGCCGAGGCGCGGGCGATTCCCACTCGTTGTCGCTGGCCTCCCGAGAGGTCGTCGACGAGTAGTGAGGCGGCGTTCTCCAGTCCGACGGCTTCCAGGGCCTCTGCGGTCCAGGTTTGCATCTCCGAACGGGTGAGGTCCCGCTCTGATAGCGGGAGCGCCACACTGGTGCCGATGAAGCGGGTATGTGGGCTGTCGGTGGCGCACTGATCGTGGTTGCGTCCGCCGTGCTCTTGGGCGATGCGACGCTTCACTAGCTCTCGGTACCGCCCCACTCCGGAGCCTGGTGCCGTCTCGGTTAGGCTTCTTGGGCCATATGTTGCAACTTTGTCGCCAACCTTCCTGCTCATGGTGTGTTCTCACTTTGAACCGACCCAGCCACGTGGCAGCAGATTTGAGGCAAAATTGAGACACAAGGTTTGGTCAGATAGGCAGATATAGCCACTGACCTGCAGGGAGAGGTGCGAGAGCGGCCGAATCGGATTCACTGCTAATGAATTGACCTGGGTAACTGGGTCCGAGGGTTCAAATCCCTCCCTCTCCGCTCGGAAGTCGGCCACAAGAAGTGTCCGAATGAAGGAGACCGCTACGGCGGATGTGCCGTGCACTGCCACCGGGGTAGTCCGGTCTGGTGTGAGGAGAGTGAGTGGTCGAAGGTCGGTACTGGTTAGCGACCTTGGGTTGTCCGAAGAATCAGGTTGATTCGGACAAACTGGAGGGGCGGCTCGCCGCTCAGGGCTACCAACGCGCCTCGGATCCGTCAGAAGCGGAGCTGGTGGTCGTCAACACCTGTGCGTTCATTGAGTCGGCGCGCCAGGAATCCATCGATACGGTGCTCGAACTCTCAGACTTACGCCCCGCTGGAGCGCGTCTGGTCGTGACCGGTTGTATGGCCGAACGATACGGGGACGAGCTCACCGAGGCCTTGCCGGAAATCGACCTGGTGGCCGGATTCGGGACGGATCTGGCGGAACCTGCCCCGACGCTCAATGCGGTGCCGGTCACCCTCACCACCGCACCGCGATCTGGGCCGCGACCGACCAAGGGTTTTGATCTGCTCGAGCTTGCTCGACCAGCCTCGGAAGCACCGTGGGCCTACGTCAAGGTCGCCGAAGGCTGCGACCGCATCTGTGGCTTTTGTGCCATCCCTTCGTTTCGAGGCAAGCAGCGTTCGCGCAGCACCGA
>Ga0182030_10005535_pt1 | contig 26779 bp, 31 predicted proteins | sample 812S3MmetaG_FD_121299 | JGI IMG/M metagenome (GOLD analysis project Ga0182030, IMG submission 121299) | Permafrost microbial communities from Stordalen Mire, Sweden - 812S3M metaG (Illumina Assembly) | ecosystem: Environmental > Terrestrial > Soil > Wetlands > Permafrost | place: Sweden...
AGTTGTCTCTGTGGCGCACCAACAGGCCGTTGGCTAGAGCCACGACCCTCAAGTCTCTTAGGACGGTTTAGGGTGACCACGCAGACCCAACTCTTTGAAATACAACGCTGGCAGTCCCCGACTCTTGGCTTTGGCTGACAGCCCTTATGATCGTAATAACAGTTATCGCAGTTGTCGGCACCGCCATACACAGAAGGAGTTGCAGATGAAGACATGATTAATTGATAGGCACAAAGTTTTGCTCGAATTGGTGTTTGAAGAAAGTTTAAAGTGTTGTCACTCTATTGAAAGTACCAAAGATAAAGAGTATACTCCAAGAAATGCTGTGGCTGTCTGATCTGGGCGAATAATAAAGAGCATGCGCTGAAAAAAAGTCCAAATTGCTGTTGCTGTATGTATAGGCTGGGCGAAAGATGTCGAGTGCAGGAGATTGTTTATTTTATGAATAGAAGAGGAATAACATAGGGTGTCTATATATATATATATATATAGCCAACGCGACAGGACTTAGCATTATAGTTTTGACATCCAAAAATTCACTTCGAAAAGGAGATCTCGCGAGGCTAAAGGTCTCCCGCGTCCTCTAAACAAACCAGAACACTACTTATAGTATATTTAGATTGCTAGAATATTTTACAGAAGATGCATCCAGAGACAGAATATTTAAAGGTAGGTCGAAAACTTCATAACTGCGGGTATTTTGAGATGTGACGGGATGTGGGCTGATGTCAAAAGATAGACAGGTAAGATTCCTTGAGACCAACAAGGATAGAAAAGATGTATCCCATAGAAAACTGGGCCTTAAAGAAATGGCTCATGCTAAATTCGGGTTGTTGATTGTTCATTGTGTTCCGATAATCCGGAGTGTTCCAAGGGAATCCGCCTACTACTAGAATCCTGCCCTACTGATCTTCCAGCTCAAAGACTGAAGCATCTCCTTCGTTGCACCTGCTACCAAAACCAACCGTCTCCAGGTACCTGCATCACAATGACCCAGTTTTTCCCAAAATGCTGCTATTGCTCTTTGTAGAAGTGTATCATCTATAGGTGCCGGAGCTTATACTCGCCCTTGACGAGGTCCCAGGTATAATCGTCATGGTCTTCACACTCAAAGCGAATTCCACCACCATGCTGAATCAAACACTCCCCAAGGCCCTTGTCGACTTCGTCCAATTGTTTGACAGGCAGTAAGTTCCCAACCAATTCCACCAACTCCGCAGCATACTCCTCTGTTTGACGGACTATCGCAAACCAGCGCGAGGATCGATCATTCTCGTTAACCTTGGCAGTGCAGAGGATACCGAAGATCTCGTTGTATGTATCCCAGGGTATTTGGAACCCATTGGCGTCGATGAGTCGGGTAGGTGTCATTGCGGACGTTACTTTGCCAGTTTTGAGGACTTCTTTTCGGTCAACGGTGTCTGGATAGACGTAAGTGGCCTTGATAAACTTGCAACACATAACAGGCTCTTCGGATAGGAATGGAATTGGCTGGGCAGGAACAGGTCTGATATCGGCTCGTGGTAGCTGTAAGACAAAGATTAGCAAGTGAAGAGAAAAGTATCTACAAATCTGCAACGTTTCCCGTGCTCGAAGGATGTATAATGAAATAAGGAAGAAACCGATAGACTTACCAATGGTCGATAAGGCTCTTTGCCGTTATCTGCGACATCGTCCTCTAACTTTGTTTGTGTTTTTACCAAGCCAGGCTCAAAGCCACCCTCTTTATTTTCGTATCCGGCCGCGCGAAGGGACGCCTTCCTTGGTCGGCCTCTCTTCTTCTTTGACAGGGATTCAGGAACGGAAGAAGAAGGAGCGGCCAGACTTGTATTTGGTGTTGCCAGAAGAGAGTTCGAAGTGTTCGGAGAGGTGACATTCTGTAGAGAATCTTGTCTTGCTGCTTTCTTGGTGATGTTGATGCATTCTTTTCCACTCTTGATACATTCTGTGCATTTGGTCTCGCCTGGCTCTTTAACACATACCCTATGGTGGATAAAACATCTTTTGCATCGGCTGCCCGAGTACCTGTCATAGGTTGGGGGAATCTTAACCATTGCGAGATATTTGTAGGAATTTCGGTGGCTGGGGAAATGATTTATAGGTTGATAGATTATCGCGCAAGTCTTCGTCACTCGAAGGTGCGTTTAGTTGCAAATATATTTCGTGGAGAAATTGAGTGATTGAAAGGAGTGACGGAGGATTGCAGATATCAGCGCGTCAAGAAAGCGGTTTAGAAGAGTTTTGATATTTATCGCGCGCTCCCAGCGCTCCTGGAAAATCACTTTGGAGAATGTTGAGAGAGCATCTCTCTATCGGATTCCTTGCGCTTCTTTGTTAGTCTGCTTCAAGGCTTTGGTACTGAAGAGTGACCGGTGACAAAGTAAAATTGAACCTTCATCGAATCCCTTGAGCATCGGAAATCGGTGGGGAACCGAAATGGATTTCTTTCGATCTGGCTGTATCTGCATTGACTGCTTCTCAATTCGCCCATATGGCGGAAATATACTGTGGACTTAAATTTTCAAGGAGGAATCTCTCGAGAGTGGCGAAAACTTATTTTTAAATAAAATAATAATAAGATTAAGTAGAGGATATTGCCACAATCAGTACCACTGTCTCTTGATATAGATTAATCCGATACTCTTCACAAACATGATTCCATGATTGTGTTTGGCTCCTCATTACCGATATCACCTTCTACATACTCATGATTGGACCTGCTGATCGCTTCCAATGCGCACCACAAGTACAATCAAAGCAAAGGATTTCAAGGAGAGGTCAATGAGTTTGTTAGTCCCCACGTGGCTAAACCTTCACTTTTTGAGGGTCTAAATTACGAATCCGATTCACAATGGCCTGAGAAATTTAGGGCTGAGTTCTTTTTATTACGAGTCACAGTAAGATGCCATCAGGCCTACTCCACATACCAGAATCTCAACATAACTTACAACATTCCCTGCTCTGTACATCCCCTCTCCTAAATACATCTACGCAACTGCTCAAAGGGTCAAGTGGCGTGCCCAGAACACATCCCAAATATATTCCAAATGGAATTTGTGACACCCAAAGCGCACACAGCCGACGTTCCTGATTACACAATCACCTTTATAAGTCGCACACTGATCCTCCATGAGTATTGGCGTACCCTTGATCTCCGCAATATCCACTATCTTAGATGCCACACGTCTCCTAACACCGAATAATCGCGCAAGAGTGAATCGGCCACCGAAACTCTCATTGACGATGAAGAAAGACTCGAAAGAACCCCAAGGTACCTCATTTCTATAGTCAATGACAAAGCTTGGCTCGAACAGAGCGATTTGACGGGCATATTCAGCAAGATCCACCTGGCCTCCTGTACTATAAAAGTAAGGATGTGCATCTCTGCAGCACATGACTGTTGTCTTCGGGTTGTTGCAAGAGAATCTCGGGACGATGTAACGAGTCTTCGGCTTCTGAAAACCTCAAATTAGTATATTGACTTCTGGGTCGAAGTGATGTACCGCTTTGTAGTAAGGTGATAGAAGAAAAGTGCACAAGCTCTTGATTGCAGACAAAGAAGTACTTACAGAGTCGATGAGGGTGGTTTCTTCGCTTCTCATACCCGCACCATTACTAGATACCTCAGTGGTTCCAACGATCGTGAAAGGTTTTGTGAGTTCGAAATCCATGCCCTGGATATTATTAGCAGAAGCAGCTTGCAGTAAAAGAATGACATATCAGTGTACGGCATTCCCAAAGGTCAAAGGAAAATGCTTACAGAAACATTGAGCGCGTTATTTCCTGTAGATTTGGCCTCATCCTTGCTTCTCATACCCGCGTCACCAGTGAAGCCTAAGCTAGAACTGCTAGCAGCGAAATTGTTCGTGTCTTGGGCTTCGATTATCTGAGTTTAGTTAGCGAATAGAGTTTGATGAGTAACTGGACGAGAAATTTTACACGTGGCAATGAAGAATCCGCCGCCGACAAAAGACCGAAGCCCGAGAGCGCGGCTTGGTAGGCTTGGTGTTCTCGGTATTGACGTTCCAAGTCGTCGTGTGACTTGCTTCTCATGTACCCGTTACGAGTAGGTGCGAAGTTAGATTCAGTAAAGATATTTTCTTCATCTTGTTGCTGGGTGGCCTATGCATTATCAGCATCTCCAGTTAAAGCACTCACGGGACGGAGCCGAGGTACAATTGGCAATGAACCAGAGTCTGCCGGAGCATCAAGGTGGGAGAGTGCGTAAGGAGCATTTGCTATGGCTTCTGTGAACTCTTGGGACCAATTAGGCTCACTAGATCTGGTGAGATCTTCGTAAAAGGTTGCTGTAGCTAGTTCTGAGAAGTTTTCGAAAGCATTTGCTGCAGCGGGGTCCGCGAATTGTCCATGAGAAGTTGCACCAGCGGGGCTTGTAGAGTTTCCGTAAAAGGTTGCACCAGTAGAGCTTGGAGATTCTTCGTAGGATATTGTACTAGCGGGTGAATTTTCGTAGAAGTTTGAGTTAGCAGGATCTGAGAAATATGGTGTTGCAGAACTCCTAACAGGAGAAAGAGTAAAATCGGGGTAAGATGCCGAAGGATTGGCTTGGGCGGCGTCGGTGTAGGAAGCTGGTATAATGGGCTCCGTTAAGCTTGGATCAATAACCGGAGCAGTGAATGCCATTGGGTAGGAGATTGGTAGAGTAGATCCTACGAGACTTGGGGAAGTGAAATTCGCGGTTAACCCTGAAGGGCCTTCTGAATAAGAGATCGGTGTAGCTGGAATTGTTGATCCTGGGAAAGAACCCGTGTATCCAGGCAAAGATGATGTACGAGTGGATGCCTTCGACGCGCGTAGAGCTTGTACAGATAAATCGTCGCTACGAACGCATTCGATGCCGTGTCGGAGGCACTCGCTGCAATCAGGCTTATCAGGCCAAGAAATACATACATAGTGCTTCTTAGCACAGAATTCGCAGATACCGCCATGCTTGCTTCGAAATTGGCGCATGCCCGGCTCTCTAGGGATCTGCTTGGACATCTTGTAGATTGTTGATGTGCGGAAGATATGTGTAGATAATTTGGGAGAACGAGCTTTGTGGCTGGTCGTAGAATATCGTCAAAGAACTCAAAAGGATTCAATTGTTATAAGCAGACTCAGCGACCTTGGTCGCAGTGAATTCTCGTTGGAACTACTCTGTTGTGGTTCGCTTACGGGCGTGCCCCTGTATCTCAGCAGGGAGGCGATCAGACTAGTAGCCACGCTAGTAACCGAGCCCAGAAATAGGGGGTGAATCTACGATAGGCTGAATTAGAAAGACAATTTGTCACTGAGCAGAGTGACAAAACTTCATATTTTTCTAATAAAAGGGTGCTCTGCAAAGCCGAGTTTCTTATGGTTTCCGTACCTTTGCTAATTTAGAGGGGTCTATTAATATGAAATACTGCTAGATTTTATTTTCTATTGAGCCCCAGAAGTTCAGAACCTGATCTCGACTTCTGTAGAAGCAACCCGAATAGTCTCTTGCTAGAGTTTATTCATCCTCTTTCTTTCCAGGCAGCGGCATTCCCATTAGAAAAGGGGTGGGAATATGGTCAGTGTTTGGAGAAAGCCCCGAGCGCATAGATATTCGAAATTTAAACAGTACAGGACCGAATTCATGCCCCCGAGTAAGAAAAGATAGAGTGAAATGACGATTATCTGCACAGATTTATTCAACATTTGTCTTCAAAATGGGATTCTCGGGACAATGGTCTTGGAGATTTTTCTTTTTTTTAATAATCCGACATTAACTACTTGAAAGCCCGCTAGGATCATGCAATCCAGTACCCTTGCCACACTACGAGATCCTCCCATCATTACCAAATTTTTCGCAAACCTTCAACGACTGTACCCTCGACCTCTAAGAATCTCATCAGCAATCCGCTCTGCTGGGCTGATACGTTTCTCTCCATCTGCATCATCGGATTCCTCCTCTCCTTCATCCCAATGTTCCGCAGTAAAGATATCCCATTCATACTCCCCATGATGCTCACAGGTAAGATTCACGCCACCAGGATATCTTCTCAAGTGCTCTCCATGAAAATCATCTTTCTTCTCCTTAAGTGGTGGCATGCCACTTCCAATAAGCTCAACGACGGCACCGCCGTGACCCCTAACCGTCTTTGTCGTGCCAAACCAGCGAATATTGGAGTACAGGCTATCGGGATCGGCGCCCATCTTAATAACTCCGAAAAGATGCGCGAATTGATTCCAAAGAATCTCTGACTTGGTGGTATCGGTGATGAAGTCGGGCATGAGAGCAGAGTTTTGTAAGCCCCATAAAGCGATATGTTCTTTACCAATTGTTCCGGGGTATACAAGCCTAGCTTTTACTTTATTGCAGCATATGATGGCAGTCTTAGCTTGCGAGTCGATTTGCTCCATCGCGGTAGGCTTATCGTTTTGGTCCTGTGAAGTTAACGTTAGTACTTGGTCATCTACACCGGGGCGAGCTGCGAGAGTAGTGCAGCTACGCAATCTCATGAGGCTTGGCGGCTAATTGAACAAAGGATAACATGTGAATTAGTAGAAGAAAGTACATACCGACTGGTGTTGAGGACTTGCATTGAGATTGGAATGATTCACTGATAGTTGAGGCGCCGAAGCACCATCAAATGAGCCATTATCCCTGGGGCCGCGAGAGCTTTGATTGAGATTGGCAGAATTCATTGGTGGTCTAGGTAAAGCGGGGCCGTAAACCGGGTCACTCTTCGTCAATGAACCAGACACTTCTCCATCCAGAAGCTCAGGATCTATCAGCGGAAAATCGGTCTCGTCCATTTTTCTCTTCTTTTGTAGTAATTTCCCGAGCCCCAATGTGTTTGATCTATCAGCTGAGGTTGACTTGGCTTCGCTTTGTGCTAGGTAAGGGGAGCTTGATTTATAGTCGTTGAAAGTCGCGGTAGCAGATTCTGGACTGTAGGATGAAGACGAAGTGAATTTTGAGGCCGCAGATGGTGCTCCATTCTGGGCATTGGTGTAGCTCGATGTATAGCCGCCCGAGGTTGCGGAATCAGAGGGTGGACCGTGAGAGGGAAACGAAGTGAGTTTCGAGGTCGCGGATGGTGTTGTATTCAGGTTGCCTGAGGAGCTCGACATAGCGTTTCTGGATACCGAAGGAGATAGATCGGACGATGAAGACAAAGTGAAGTTTGAAGCCGCGGCGGTGGGTGTATCGAACCTCGCGGTATTTCTGTCCCGCCTTCGTGGACTCCGCTTTCTGCGGTAACCTGTGACAATTTTACACTCATAACCCCGGCCGAAGCATCAATCACATTTGATATGTCCTAGCTTTCTTTCACATCCCTTTTTGTCATCTTTGCAACGCTTGCACCGATTGTCTGTGTCAGGATTGTACTTGGGCATTGTGATTGCTCTGGATGCTTGGTTTTATCAACAAGATAGTATTTGTTGGAGGGGGGGAGGGACCCTTTTGTTGCTGCTTATAGGAGAAAGAAGTCGAGAATGAACTGGTCCAGCTTTATTGAGGAAAGTCAAGAAGACTTGGTGGATTATTGTAGAAGTTGTGCAAAAGAAAATAAGACAGTAGTTGATCATCATTGTGAATAAAGACACTAGTATCTGCGACCCCTTTTTAGTACACCGAAAATTCACTTCGAAAACATTGTGCCATGTCCATAGATGTCGAGTTCACCGCAGCTCTAAGAAAATAGAAGAAATCTTTTCTATAAATAAGAGAGATTTATATTGTTTCTTATTGTATGTGCGTAAGCAGATTTTGTTTGTATGATCTCTTGTATTTTCTCCCTTGTCATTTCTCTCTTGCTCCAAATGTCCTCACATAATCATATTCCAAGACCAGTGCATGTGTGATCAATAGTTGTGGGGATTGACCAACCTAGAGATTTTGTTCCGTTTGCAATTTCTTTGAAAGCATGAAATCATAAAATGTGAAGGATTAAAGTAATTATGATCCGCTATCATAGAACTGAAGTAATGAAGGCCTTTATAGATAAACGAAAAGAGAGAGTTTATATAATTATCGAGAAGGGTGAAGAACCTGAGCCAAAGGCAGGGAAAGGAGTTATGGCTATATTCAATGAACTTCCTCCGATTATTACTTGTCTTTGTAGTAGAAATATCGATCTGGGTCTTCACTTGAAATTAAGATTATTATCCAAGCCCACTAAGGTATGAAAAGAGACCGCACAGAAGTAAAGGGGCTAAATTCACATCAGACAGATTTTATACGGTGGACGCAAAGACTTGGTATTCGTGGCTGATTCAAGAACCACATGGAGGAAGCCTGATATCTTATGATACATCTGGAGGACAAGACCAATGGCCAGAATCAGCCATTTTGTTTCCTTTCTCCGTTTGATACCCGCAGCCTTTCGTGCTCTAATCGTGCATGCTATCAAGATGTCCGCCAGTAATAACCTCGAAAGTATGGTTTTTATGACTAGGGCACTCGAAGTACAGTCCACCATCATCCATGACCAAACACTCTGAAGGATAATTATCAGCATCGCCGGCGGAGACCGATTTAGGCAAGTCATCTCCAATAATTGCCACAACCAATTCTTTCTGCTTCTGCAAGATCCCAAACCACCGTAATCTACGATCATCTACATTCGCCTTAGTAGTAGTGACCACGCCGAATAGATCGCCGAAGTCCTCCCAAGTCATTCCAAGCTCCCGTAGGTCATTCATGGTTGCAAAGGCGTCAGGTTGGCGGCGGCCATGGCGAGAAATGAAAGTTAGGATGCTTGATTCGTTTTGAGTGCCAGCATAAGTTTTGATGAGCCGAGAAAGGGGACAGCATATGATAGTATTCTCGTCAAGGGGAGCAGCAGGGCGGGCCGGTGTTGGGGGAGGCTGGAGAGAATTTCAAATTAGCCATCTCAATGTTATGAAGCCAATCTCGGGAGCTAGGGCTCGAGTTGCGCGAGAAAAGAAATCGCAACTCTATAGGGAAGTACGCACCATTGGAAGTAAACAGGGACGAGATGGCGGTCGACCCTCCGACAAAACACAGACCCTGCCTTTCTTCAAACAGCGCTCACAGCCACTACTTCCAACTTTCATGACACATCCCTTCTTCTGTTTGCGGCACAGATCGCACTTGACGCTCCTACGTCCACGTCTAGGCATGGTGGCCGGTGAACTCTGAGGCTCTAAGGTTGAATGGGGTTTGGAGTTGTCTTGGATTTATAGGTCGTTGGCTTGTGTTTGTGTGGGACCTTCTAAGTTTGTCCTCATGCGGCAACATAGAAGTTGGAGTAATGTGTGGGTTTTGCAGAACTGTTTGCAATTGACAGGTTGCTCGTAGCGCCATTTAGCGTCCTTCTGTTTACCTACCTCAGGCGTTGAGATTCACGTGAATAGAAGGCAATTGTAAATTTAATGGCATTTTATTCGCCTCTACATAGACGCAACAGCCAACCATGAAGATATATACAAAGCAAACTTTCCAAGAAAGACATCTCATGCTTTCCTAGCTTGTCTAGATATTTCCCCAAAAGCCTGTCATCATCCTTGTAATTCTCAACTCATGGATTTGATCATCTTGGAGCTTCTCAGCAGATACATTTCATCACATAGGCATTGTTTGAAGCCTCGCCTTCCGCACATTAAAAGACGCAAGCTGTACTCGATCATAGACGACTTGATCGTTGAACTTGGAGTTCTTTTTCACACAGGAATCGTTTTTGAGCGACACGAGGGAGCTTTCCTTGAGAAGTAAAGAGAGGCGGGGCAAGAGAAAGCGCGATCGGATGCATATTCTACTTTGAAGATGTCCCTCCAACTTCTTGCTTTGGCATAAGGGGAGATGGAGAAATATATGAAAGAAAGGCTTCCTGGTAGACAGGATACGTGCGGCTTTAGTAGAGGTTACAGTCACACTCATGGCTTTCGGGCTCAGCAGACCTCAACCTGTAATGGACTTTTTTGACGGTGGACCGGGTGAAGAGCAGGCCGACAACAAAGTCGAGGTACCAGAGTCAGAATGCCCCTTCTGAGTACTTGTGAGCTGACAAAAAGATCCAGAAGTTCTACATATCTGTATCTCAAATGTAAGGCGAGCAAGTTCTACTAGCTTGCTATGAGCATACATACGGGAGCTATCGCGGTCCTGAGACAATACACCACGAATTACTCAGATCGTAAAGGATCCGACAATATACGCTCCGACTTAAGCGTTTTTGCAACTCAAAGTACAACGAGCTTCCAGTCGATCTTTTTGTAATAATAAAGGACCGAAGACGCCAGGCCTCCTTCTCGTGCAGCTGCTTAGCAAAAGCTTTCTCCCCGGTAATCGACAATTACCTGCTTCCTTAGAAGTCTCCAAGGCATAGAGAACTGCAGGTAATGCAGCCATATGTGCGAGCCTTTGGAAAATCGGATGGGAGAGATGATACCATCGTAAATTGCCAGACAACACGTCATCAAGAACCACAAGAAACGACGTCATTTAGAAGAACGACAACTGAAATGACACAATACCACGAATAATAAGGACAACAGGAAAGACGAGGACGACGCCAAAATTAGTGGGAAACACTTCGTTTAGCTCTGATTCCATTGCAGTTGCAAAGGTAAGAAACACTCGCCCCAAAGAAAGCCTTTGTTATCCCTCAAGATCAGACCGCAAAGCGAATCGAGAAGGCGTTTAGGATGAGTGAGGAATGATGCCTTTCGGTATTCTGCTAACTCGCAACCCATTCGATACTTGATGACTCTTCGAAAACACAAGATGTATCATGAAAATCTCGGAATCTTTCTGATAACCCTTATTACCATCGTCTTTGCGGTTGCCCTGGCTCCTGGTTCCCTTTGGTCCCTAAACCGGAGCCTCTTAGTTTCTCTCCTCCGGCGAATTCATAGCTGTTCGTCTCTCCTTGTTTCCCACCTCCCCACTTCAACCGACCTCCTCAGCAGCAATGACCTCAACTTCCACGTCAATAATATAGCCTACTAGAACCTATTGTTAAGTGACGATCTCCAACCCTTCACTTGCTGCTGGGGGGAGAGGTATATTGTTCAAGTTGACGCGTGCTACTTGAGACGATCTGAGGGTAGTGTGTGCATTTATTAGCAAGGCGTGATATGGCTCCGGGTTGTGTATGAAGCTCTTCTTGCTGGCTTGATTGGAGTTTCGAATGCTCTTTCGTTCATCCTTTACTGAGATCGTAAAATCCGTTTGTTGTGCGTTTATCGTTTTCGGTGATAGAGTGAGGGTGCTCTCAATAGCACCGAACGTATTTGGTTCATATTTTTGATCAGAGATTTGCGTATTCTGGACCTTTTAGCTCTTTGTGGCAGGGAAGGCGTGTGTTTGGAAGGCGGTTGAAACCGAAAAATATACTCAACTAGCCAAAGGATAGAGAGTTTACTTCTCCACAGAGCAATAAGATCCCGACTCCGAGTTCTTCGATTTACGAGATTGGCGTGCGCCTTCATTCTCTCCTTTCTGCCCTTGTGTTGTCCTTCTGTGTATGGCTGTAGGACTTCCCAGGCCGCCTACTTTTCTTTCTTCAAATTTTCGCTCCGAAAATGCTAGGTCTCCTGCGAATATTCGCTAGTCCTCTTGTACACCTAGGCCAACTTGATCTTGTATTAGCTTGAGTTTTCCCCCAAGCGGTATAGACGTTAGTTTGAGGTTGTAGGTTTTCTGAGCGAAGTCGATCTTTTGAAATTATTGATGGCTCCTTCTGGGATGCATGGGTGCGATGCACGTTCCTAGAAATATTCAATCTCCATATGAGCTAGGGAGTGGGGTCACTTACTATTAAGTAAACTATACCCGCAAGGAAGCTCTGAAGAGCATCGGTATCCAAGAGAAAGCTAAATAATCCATACCTACGGCTGGTTGATAGGTATGGAAGTAGAGCCAACTTGTGGGATCCGTGTGGGGGTTGTAGCTTGTAGATATTTTGTGGGGCGAGGGGTTTAACAAGCAGAATTAGTATTATATGTGCGTAAATTACCCTTCCCAGCCTCCGAGGCCACACGTAATACACGTTCCCCATTTTCTCGTCCTGAGAGTCTGCCATGTCGCCCTCGTTAGAGACATGGGAGTTGGCATCCAAACTTTCAAGGAAGGCAAGGTTAAGCCTCGATTTTGCATATAATAATTAGTGATAAAGAGCAGTCAAAAATGCTTTGATGGAGGGATTGTTATAAGTAGTCCAAATTGAAGACATATAAGTGCATCTACTCAAAATTCCAAATCTTTATCGCTCGGCTGACTAGCGCCAAGTTTTGGTAGCTCCAAGATGCTTACTGCACAAACTCAGATACCTGCTTGTCTCTATTCACACTACATCCAATTTTACCAGAATCATTTAATTCAGTGTCGGAGGAAGTAAAACATGGCGACTAGAACATGCAACGATGACTCAATGTGGCCGGTTATATTGCGGAAGCTTGTCAGAGCACGCCTTTTCTACCTTAACAAGAAGAAGGGTGAGGTCTCCGAATTTCTGCTGTTCGGAGGAATAAGAGGGGTTTTCTTCAAGTGCCCTTGCTTACTGAGGCAGACGAGAATAAACAAGAGTTACCCAAGACTTTGATCGCAACTGCCGTCGCCCCTCGTTCTCCGATCCTCATCGAAGGGTTATACAATTCTGACGACCAAGTCCTCATCGAGAGTCTCAGAGACAATCCAAATTTCGGATTCTTCAATGAATGTAAGAGGAGACTGCGATATCGTTAGTCATTTGATGCTAAGTGAAGTCTAGGTTATTGGAAGATTGTATCTCAACCGACACTGGCCTCGGGCAGCATCGCTCCTTTGATATGGAAGGGTCCCAGCGTAGAGATTCAGTGGAAGGATTATGTTCCAACCGAGCCCAGCTTCACATCCTTCCCTAAGCTCCCTGTCGAATTGAGACTCAAGATATGGAAGTTCGCCCTGCCGGAACCTCGAGTTGTCATTTTTGACGTTATGACCCTCTTCGTGTCTAAAGCCAAGTTTGGAGGATTATTGAGTGGCAATGCCCAGAACTTTGGAAAGGCACATCTTCTCACTTGCCACGAGTCCCGTCAGCTCTTCCTCGAAAACTACCACGATATTAAAGACTACGTTACACCAGCCGTCGGCCAGTTTCAGCGCACTTTGACAGATGCATATAAGGCGTACCTAAATCCTAGGAGAGATACCTTAATAGTTGACATCAAGTCTTTACATAGTCTGGAAGGGAAGATTTGTTTCTTCGACTTCTCTCAGGTAAAGCATCTTGCGTTGTCTGGCGCAAAATGTCTTCAGAGTTTGGAGTTTAGTGTACCGATGAACTTCAATATATCTCCAGCACTTCGAAGCTTGATTTTGGTTCGAGGATCTGTGCACGAAGCTACAGCCCAACTAACTCAAACCGAAGAGTACCATTTAGTAGACGTCTATCACGACTTACGGTACATGGAAGAACACCGCCCGCTGAAAGAAAATCAATCTGCTACCAGAGATATCGCGCTGGGGGCCTATATCCGGATCACCAAGAAGCACTTCCCCAAGGAATTCAATCTTAAATACTTTGGGGCTCCAGCATCTGCAGAATTCAGAGTCTCGTTCATAGCTGGTAGATTCAAGGGCGATGGTTGGAATGAGAGGAAGCAATACGAAAAGGTCTGGTTGGCCCCAAGAAGCAAAAAGCCTTTAGATGTCACCTTTTACACCAAAGAGCCGTCCACTCCGACCGATTGTCAGCTCCACATACCTGCTATGGCTATGGTGGGAAGATGCTCTGAAGACGGGACTTTGTTCACGATTTACGATGGTATTAAGGAGCTCTTCGATGGAGGAGGGGATTGATCGAATCAAGGTTTGACGGCAATCGACGCAGGGCTGGGCGCATTCAAGACGTTAAGTGCGAGGTTGTGTATCATAATTGTTGGAATCAATTTTCTAGCATTGGCAAGGACCCCCGCCTTTTCTATTCTGCACACGTGATAATGCTTACAAACGTTGTTTCTGCACGGCAGCTTTCCCAGACATTTGGGCAAAGTACTGTAATCAAGTCATCATGAATCTGCAACTTCGTTCTTGAAAAGAATGGCTCTAGAACAATTAGACTAAACAATAGGGGTGGGTGATGGTGATAAGGACTCCTGCGGGGAAAGAGGACAAGACCGAGATAGATATGCTGCCGTCGCATCTGGCCAATGATTCCTCCATGTAAGCTGCAACCTCACAAATGGAGCTTGAGCAGCCGGTGTATCACGAGAACGAGCCACATTCTTTTCTTCTTAGGGATTCAATAATTACTCCCCTCCAAGTTACTGGAAATTGTCCTGTCTTTGATCCTACCCGTTTGATGTTTTGAAATGGTCAGTGCAGCTCTCTACGTTGCGGCCACTGCGCTGCCCCTCTATCTTGTTACGCTTGTCATTTATCGCTTGTATTTCCATCCCTTGGCCAAATTTCCTGGTCCAAAACTCACGGCGGTAACTTCGTTTTACGAATTCTATTATGATGTTTTTAAACGAGGAAAGTTTATGTGGCAAATTGAGGCGATGCATGAGAAATACGGTATTATATCAATCCATTCTCGGTGCTAGATGATCTCTGCGTCACGCCGAACAGAAAATTGACACCCACTTACAGGACCTATCGTCAGAATCACACCCCAAGAACTCCATATCAATGACCCGGAGTACTATGATGAGCTCTACGGATCCACTACCAAACGAAGAGAAAAGTATGGTCCTTTCGTCGAGCTAGGCGTTTCAGGATCCGCTTTTAGCACCGTTAGCCATGAGCTCCACCGTATCCGCCGCGGCGCTTTAAATCCGTTCTTCTCAAAAAAAGCCGTCACGGATCTAGAGCACCTCATTCAGGAGAAAATCGAAAAGCTCACCGTGAGATTCAAGCAAGCGATGGGCACTGGCGAAGTCGTCCGTGCGGACATGGCATTTAATGCCTTGACCTTCGACGTCATATCCCAATACTCATTTGCGAAAGACTATGATCACCTCTCCCATCCTGATTTCGATCTTGATTGGAAGGAAAGTCTCGTAAGCTCCTTCGAAGGGCTTCCAATAATGCGGCATTTTCCTTGGGTCATCCCGATTATGCAATCTATCCCCATCTCCTGGTTAGAGAAAGTGAATCCCAAAGCGGCGGGACTGATGGAGATGAACGAGCGCTCGAGGCAGCGTATCCAACCTATTTTAGATAGGACGGAGTCAGAATCAGATATTCTGATGGGCTCGGAAAGGAGCATTTTTCATGAGCTAAGAGATAGTAATTTGCCGCCGGAGGAAAAGACCCTTCAGCGACTCGCAGATGAAGCGCAGATTATTGTAGGAGCGGGGACGGAGACCACGGCTCAGACTTTGGCACAGCTGATGTTTTATTTGTTGAATGACAAGGAGGCGCTGGACAAGCTCAGAGGTGAGTTGAGGACTGTGATGCCTACTCCAACGACTGTTGTTCGATGGGTCAAGTTGGAACACCTCCCATACCTGGTATGTTATATATCCTTCTTTCGCTCAACGCCTGTCCTTCTACCTTCAGAACGCTGACTTCCAATATCCAGTGCGCAGTGATATCGGAAGGCCTCAGGATTTCCCTCGGCGTAACTGTTCGCATACCCCGCATTGCTACTGACGAGACACTTGTCTACAAAGAATGGACCATTCCCTTTGGTGTGAGCCTATCAAAGTCTCTTCCTCTTCCCGTTCTTCACTAATAGCAAACAGACGCCCGTTAGCGAAAGCAACTACTTCATTCTCCGCAACTCTCAAATATTCCCCGACCCTACCGCATTCCGTCCCGAGCGCTGGATCAAAGACGGGCAGTACAATCGAGCTCTCGATAAATATCTTGTCAATTTTGGGAGAGGTAGTAGGCAGTGTTTGGGGATGAAGTAAGCTCCCTGTGCACCACTGAGATGTCTGAGTAAAAATTACTGACAAGGTCTCGAGTTTGGCATACGCTGAATTGTTCCTTACTACGGCGGCAGTCTTCAGGAGGTTTGATATGGAGTTGTTTGAGACGGGTCTGGAGGACGTAATTATGGAGCATGATTTCTTTGTGCCGGTGCCGAGATCTGATTCTAAGGGCGTGAGGATTAGAATCATAGGGGAACTTAAAGAGTGACGAATGAGGAACCGCTCTTGATGTTATTGCTTGTTTCCAATCATCAGGCAGGATGAAGTTGTTATTATATTGTAAAGTTTGAACAAGATAGTTGATTTGACATATCCCCAGTCTATCAATATGACATGAAAATTTGTACAATTTCAGGATTGGAGGACCACGATTCGGGAACGAATAATTCATAAAAAGCATTCGAATTTTCCACTCTTCAATGTGCAAAGAAACCTCAGATAGATCCCTCGATTCTGCCGGCCTCAGTCTTCACACCGCCTACTACACCGCCCACACATTGACAAATATGGCTGGCGTAACTTTCAAGACTGGGCCAAGCCCAGCTCCGAGTGACGTCGATCAACCTTCCTTCACTACCCTTAGCCAAACTCCAGTCGACTAAACCGACCTTCGAAGACTTCAAAGCCATGGAGAATCTATCTCTTCAGGACGAGCCTGCAGCGTCTCCAGCGTCCGAACCTCGCAAACAAAAGAAGAAGAAGGTGCTCTTGATGGGCAAGTCTGGTTCAGGAAAGAGCTCTATGCGGAGTATCATCTTCAGCAACTATGTCGCAAAAGATACTAGACGCTTGGGAGCTACAATTGATGTTGATCTCAGCCATGTCAAGTTTTTGGGCAACCTTACCCTCAACCTTTGGGACTGCGGAGGGTATGTAGTTGATTTCTTTACTGTTTGACCTTTCGAGGCTCTTGCTCGACTCTTGGCTCTGCGTGGAGCATTGAACTTATCGGCGAGCTCAAAGCTTGGGAAAAGAGGCGTCTGCAGCTCTGATTGTATTTTCAAGAGCTTTCTGGCAAGAGCTTCCTATCCCACGATCGCCCCTTCCGTTTGTCTTGGGTCCAAAGCTGATTGTGTGCAGCCAGGATGCATTCATGGAAAACTACCTCTCTCAGCAACGCCAGCATGTCTTTTCTAACGTCGGTGTCCTCATCTACGTCTTCGATATCGAGTCCCGGGACTTCGACCGCGATCTCCTCACCTACCGCTCCATCATCGCCGCACTTAGCCAATTCTCTTCAACCGCAAGCGTTTACATCCTAATCCACAAAATGGACCTTGTCGTTCCGAGCCAACGTGAAGATATCTACAACCAGCGAGTCTCCGAAATACAGGCTAAGTCCGACGCTTTCAACCCAACTCCATTTGCAACGTCTATCTGGGACCAATCGTTATACAAGGCTTGGGCTGAGATTATTCATGATTTGGTTCCAAATCTTGATGAGATTGAGAAGCACTTGGGCTCACTGGGCAAGATAATTGAGGCCGAAGAGGTCTTATTGTTCGAGCGCTCCTCATTTCTTGTTGTCTCTAGCTGGGCATCAAAGATCGGCGCTATGAACCCAACTACCGACCGATTTGAGCGTCTCTCCAACATTATTAAGAACTTCAAGCAGACAACCAGCCGCTATACCGGTACACCTAAGAGTGCTGAGCAATTTGTGGTCTTCGAGCTCAAGATGGCCCGTTTCTCTCTGTTCATTGTCAAGTTCACTACCAATACGTATCTTCTTGTCGCCTTGCCACCTGGAGAGGAACGTTTCAATTGTGCCATGGAGAATGTGATGATTGCCAGGAAGCAATTTGAGGACCTTGATAGCCCGGCGAAGAAGAGTTCCGATAGGGGTGCTACGACTTTGAGTGAGGCGGCAGCATAAATGTTTGATGATTTAAGAATCTGGTATGATTTGACCATGGATTTAATGATTGATGATGGCGTTGGAGAAATACCCAGGCGTTCTAGGCAATGAAATAAAAGCAGTCCTTTACCATAATCCATTTTACACACTTATGATTCAGCAAGCAATCAATAAATCAGATCTCAAATACTATCTCTACCCATGACTATTGCCAAACAGCAGCCAATTTTACAGCTGCTACCCGCCCCCTCATTCTCTTGCAGTTGTCCATTTTCCTAGGTAAGTTCTCCACTATAGTAGATGGCCACCCCCTGAAGTCGGCCGCATTTTACACCCATAAATACCGATTTTCACACTTTATAATTTGATAAATAATTAATAATTCTAATTTAAAATTTAAAATATATATTTTTTATATAATATCTACAGAATATACAGAGTTTTATATTATTTTATTTTATATATAAAAAAGTTATCAGGATGCAATTCTTGTGTAAGTTTAATACTCTTATTAGACTCCATTTTCTGAAGCCATATCTGATACTGCTATAATTAGTGGATGGACATCGACGAACCCGCTCTATTTCTGCCGCCGTTTATAATAGTGAGTCTTCCGAAAACTTCCAAATGGATATTCAACTGACCTTTCTATAGTGTGTGTACAACTCGGCAACATCATTTCAGCCAACATCTATCTAGCATCAGACAAGCCGCTCTATCACAAGGGTAATGACCATTTGATCATCATCAATGTGCTAGTAATTTTTCTTTTCTTATTCGCCAAGGCATACTATGTGACGCGCAATCGACTTCGAGACCAGAAATGGAATGCCATGACCACAGAGGTTAGTTAATTACTTGCAATCTGGAGGACCCAATAATTTTAGGAAAGGACTTTAGCTAATTTGACGTGATGAATAGGAGAAGGATTATTACAGAGCTACTACGACAGATAAGGGTAACAAGAGATTGGACTTCCGGTTCGCGCATTAGTGGGTGAAGGTTGAATGCAGTCATAAACAGAGCATTTTATGCTGTTTAGTTCCTGTGTTGACTACCTCGGACTCTTTTCGTAGATATAGAAATCGACTAGTAAATCATCCAATGCGATTCAGATTAGACACGTTTACCCACATCATCTGGTGATTTTTCGGTTAATCAAACTGTCGAAATCAAATACTGTCTCTATTCAAGACTTCATTGTCTACCAATTTTCTACGAAATCAAAGTCGAGGGACCAGCAATGTGACCGAGAAGGAGGTTCCACTACTGAGATCACTGCAAATCTTTACGCTAGTATTCAGACACAGAAGTCAGCTTCTCCATTTCCTTGATACATACATGAGCTTTCCTATAGGACCGAGCCCCTGACCAAGCGCTCCACACATCATATCCAGCTTCCGATCCTGAAATACAAAAGAAACATATTCCACCAGTGACTCTGCAAACGATGACCTGCATGGATTGCAAACAGCGGGCCTGAGAGCACTTCTACAGCCGCCCCAGCACTTAAGTTTCCTTACTCGTCCAGCCCTCCCTGATTCGACACTCAAATCCAACCCCACGTTCCCTCCTCTCCTTCCGAGCTCGAGCCCGAAGAAACAGAACTCGAACTTCCCCTTCCATCTCCCATTCCCCTCTTCGCTCTCTCAATCTCCTTCCCAATGCTCTCAACCTGCCTCCCTTCCAACTTGCCAATCTTTTGATCCACCAATTCTAATCTAGCCATAGAATTGAAGTCAGCATCTTCTCCCAACTCCCTCTCAATTCTCCCCAAGTTGAAAATCAAAGTAGGCAAAATCAAACATACCGTCTCCTCAGGGCCCTAATCTCCACCTCCGTCTGCTCATCCTGATTCAGTACCTCCCTGACCACATTCATATCTCCCAACAACCTCAACTGTGTCTCCTTCCCTGCAATCAACGAATTCAAAAACCTCTTCTGCGATGTCAAATTCTGATGTAGAAGCGTGCGATGTGTGAGGATGTAGTCCGAGACTGGAGTTTCTTGTAATGTTTCTTGGGGAATTAGGGGCGTGGACCCTGCATTCGATGTACGGGTTTTAGGATTGGGCATCATTGTGCCGATTTACTTGACACAATTGTTGGTGAGGTGTAGTTGTGTTAGTAGTAAATTGCTGATGTGATGGTGGATTTTGCGGGGTAGAAAGGCAAGTGGTGAGAAAGTACGAACTTCTGCTCCTTCGATGCAGATGCGGGAGCGATGGAGCTGTATATAGACAAATGAAGGAGCTGAGTCATGAAAGTGAGTCAATTGCTACGGGGTGATACAGTGATCCTGAGAATCCTGGAGGATGAAAGAGGTTCCGATCACGTGATATAAATTTATGCGTTGATACGGGTCAGCATGGGGTCTGGGGTAGGCTGCGGCGTAATTTTTGAGGGATTTTTAGATGCTTATGCATTATTGTAAGAGCTTAATCCGCAATTAGGGCATTATGAAGAATTTTTGGTCGCAATCCTACCAAGTGTAGTTTCGGAGCTTGTTGCCCACCCTTCAGCCCTTATGACATGTGGGCATTAAAATACTCCGACCGGGTAAGAATCTAGGCCAGAAGCGGCCGAGTGGCGGATGCTAGTTTTGACAAATTTATAACAGTTCAGAAATTTTCCGTCCAAGTAAGTGAGCGAGAATGTTTAGCCCTCACTGATGAGGAGCCATAACGAAGAGCGCACTTTGACAGTCTGAATATCAGAAAAGGGTACGAGAAAATCGAGAGAATCTCGCTTCGGGGAATAATGGTCTGCAGCTAGCCGTAATGACAACATCGACTCAAGCTTTTTCATCCCATCATGATCAAGTGATAAGCGGCTGCAAGATACTCTGCAATAGAAGCACAGCAGCCATAATCCAAGGTTTCGTCGTTGAGAAATACAAAGCGCCGCAATGCTAGTTATTGAAGCAATTGCTGTTTGTATCATGCTTTTTGCGTGTAAATAACGGTCTTCTCCCGTGGATACGAGATTGCTGTAACATTGATTGTCATTGCCGTAGCACGTTGGGGAGGTAAGCTCTGGCAAGTGTCTCCTTCCCTTTCTCATACCGTACTTCTTGTTATTAAGCGGAGAGAGAACCACCTCAACTTGAACCACTTTTCCAAGAAACTTCCCAATCACGAAAACTTCCTCCTCTATACATCTTTATATCGCTATTTCGACACTGTCTAATCCTCAATTCACAAATCAAAATGCTCGCATCAATCCTCCTCACACTGGGCTCGATCTTCGTAGCTGCCTTGGCCCAAAGCTTCAACATTACCAGCGAAACATCCGTCACCGATCAATCTGCCGACTTCAATCTCGTAATCCAATCACGCAACAAAACTCTCGATGGACAGCTTCTCGGAGCCTGTCACGACGGCGCTGCGCATGAAGGCGTTTGCATCGTCGGCCGCCCAAGCGACTCGCTCAGCACCACCGACAACTACGTGAGCTTCCAATTCAACACCACTCGCAACGTCTGCACCGGAAAAAAACAGCAGTGGCACCTTCACCGTCCCCTGCAACGGCATTCCAACTGATCCTGCACTGCAAGCCGGAATTGTGACTTGGTGGCTCACTTTCGGTTCAATGTCTGGTCCAGGCCGAGCGTCACAGGCTATACATCTTGAATATTTCGATGGGAGCAACGTGGCACTTGCTCAGATAGCCTTTACCAACGAGGGGTATCAGACTTTCGTTGCTTTCGATAAGAATGATTTGATGAACATACTAGTATACCAGGACGATACACTGGAGCCAAAGCAGGAATATCTAGAAACACCCAGGGCTCTGTACAGATGGTACATCTGCGAGACCTACTATACCGGGTACCACTACACTGCTCTGACATGGGTGATGGGATCACATTCTCCGCAGAACCCGACTTGCCAGAAGGTCGGTGTGAAGAGAGTATTCCACTATTCTTAATATTTCTGCGCCCTGTGTTGAACTTGAGAAAAAAGATGAGCCTGGGCTTGGAATCGGGATGGAGAGGTGCGAAGCGGGTGGTTGAAAAGATCACAATTTCCTTCCCATGATCATAGCATCATGATTCAGGGTTCACTATGACCTCAGTATGAAAGGAGGTTATCGTTAATGCAGAATGGGACATCTCAAACCTTGAGAAGAATTTCCAGGCATATATTGGTCCACGTGACTTGGTGATTGGATTCCTACGTCACTTCTTTTTGACGCGGTGTAAACAACGCGATGCTCAATATCTAGACCCATCCCAGACGTTGAGATAAGCAGTAAGGCAGCCTCACAGAGCCTCTTCAAGGTATTCCACAAGATTTGAATCAAACATATGCCTCAAGGTCTAACGTTCCTCTATACATCGACATTGAGACTTGTTGTCACCTCTTCCACCCTGCTCACCGGCGCCGTTTATCAACCTCCTCCCGAGCCGCAGACCTTATAGTAGACCTTCAGTCTCTTTCCTAAGCTCCCACTGAGATCCGCCTCAATTTTTGGCGCCATGCTATCGAAATACCGCGAATAATTGATCTCTCTACTTGTTGCTCATACATCCCCACCATCGACTACCTCCGCAAACCGAACGTTCCTCTACCTCTCCTCCTATTCGTTGATGATTAATCCCGTGCTGAAAAAATCGCCCTTATTACAGGGCTTTCGATTACAAAGAGAGATACTCCTAGAGCGCCGAAATGGATGCGGTTCGATCAGGACATTTTCCATTTCAAGTTCACGGATCTCTCGGTCTTGGCGAAGAGTACAGGAAACCAGGTGGCAAAGTACGCTGATTCGCCGAACAGAAAGGCTCTCGAATCATGCTTCTTAGTTAGGGAGTGGCAAATGGATCGTTCGACCCAGCGGTTTGGAGGCAATTCGAGCTCTCGTAATATCCCGCGATACCTTGGTGTATCACCCAGACGACTGCGAGGCAGTAGTCCTGTATTTCTTCCCGAACTTCCTCATAATTTGTATTTTATTGAAGACGAGACTGATATCGATGAGGCGTGGGGCATTCGGTATATTGATTACACCACGTACGAAGGCCACACCGCGAACGTCAGTTCGGCCATCAATTTCGTAGATTCGATTTTGCGAAGAAATTCAAGGAAGTGAAAATAATTCAAGACTATCCGATAGATAACGAGTTCGAAATGCATAAACAACTTAAGTTAGAGGAAAGGGAATATCCTTGGTACACTGTACCGCTGATCAAGATTTTAGGTGTGTCTCCTGAGGAACGTGTGAAGGTTGATGAACGTAGACGGCTGCCACCGCCTAAAAAGGAGAACATATACGGTGGAAGACGACTGGAAGGAGTGCTAGGTAGGCAAATTGTGGGGGGATCCGTTGATGCCAAGGACAAGCCTGAGCCTCGACGCTCACGAAGCCTGATTGGCACAGGTTCGGCCTCTGAGTAACTTGCTCACGATGAATTGTGATGCCAACCACATCTCAACCCTTTGAGGGAGGTCAAAGTTGAATGCCTCACAACTCGGTAATTCAAATCTAGAGAATGCCAATGTGTTCCAAACCTTGACACAATCAGATTTTTCTGGATGTGAGCGTTGGACCGCGGAACCATGTAAATGAGTATACCAAAATCCATCACCTTTGCGAGCCGTTTGCATTCAAGCAGACATGATCAAATTTTCAATGCAAGTGCAAGGTAGGGCAATGCGCAATCTAGTAGTGCCAGCACATTCTCTTGGTTATCTATGTTACAACATTCGCTCATCAACTTTCTGCCACCATACATACAGCTACTTTGAAAGATATTACCCCCACAAAGCTTGTGTGAAGTCTCGTGTATTCGAAGATGAGTGCTTCGCACTATTTTCGTGGGGGCCGGCGGGTAAGGCCGGGGTAGGGCCACGATATGCGACAGAAGATGCAAGCATCCAGAACCTGAGCTCCATTGTCTGGCGTTTGATAGCACATTAAGCTAACGCCAATCAGCCATCAGCCATCAGAACTCGAAAGATGTAGATCTGTGAAACACTATGCAATTCCTAGATGCAAGGGAAATGCTGCGATTAGCGCTAGGTAATGGTTCCGGGTGATACAAGGACTCGATAGGCGGGTAGTAGCTTGTGGTTATGGAGTATGTGGAAGGTTCAGTGGAGCACGACACCCTTTATCGTGATACACAATCACCCTGGCATAGGTTACACATGTGTACTTAGTCTCATCGCAACGCGGATGATAAGACTTGTACAATGAAGAATTCACTTCTTGCTGGATTGGAAGTTTGTATGTCATTGGATATCCTGAAATTCAGATGCTATTGTGGCATCATCTAGGACTTCCAGATGGCTGTCACATTGACCATGCTGATGAATACTATTTGGAGACCAAATATGACTTGCACAGCTAAGTTGACAGTGATATTCTATTATTTCTCGTCTATTGATCCTCCGGGGCCCTGGAAAGTAGATACGGGATATCGTAACCCAGAATTTGGGCCCAAAATCCATGCCAAGTAGCCTTTAAATCCTGTTTGGGGCATTCTACCTCTTTACTTCTGACCTTTGAGTAAACATCCGGGAGCGTCTCAGCATGATACTTCTTCCTGATTGCATCATACTCGGCTCTATCGTAAACGCTCCAGAATTCCTCAAGGGTATAGTAAGAATGAGCGTACAACCATTTCGCGCCTCCCAGCTCCCTGGCTTTCCGTTCCAGGGCCTTATTCTGTGCCACAAATTTTAGGAAATCTGTAGAAGCAGGGCCCCACACTCCAATATTGATTAAAACATCCGTACCCTTGACTCTCTGCAAGTTGACTTCTGGTGCGACTCGGATGGGGCATAGCCAGAGAGGAAAGATTCCAAGTTGAACGTCGATATACCTCAGGAAGTCTTCTGCTGTCGATTGCGGAAGTCCAAAGTCTTGGATGATAAATCTTTGGGAGCGGTTACTGAGATGCATACTTTGGAATAGAACGCGAGTGTGTAGGAAAGAGTCCAAAAGCCAGCGTGAGATCTTGTTGTTGAGAAAGGTATAAGGGAAAGCAGGGTAGTATTTTCCCATCCAGAAAGCACCACGATCGTATCGAAATAAATAGTCCTGTAATGGAATCGTGTCTGTGAGAGGTTCCTCTCTGGTTCCTGTTGATGCTTGATACTCCGCATGCATATAGAACCATGGATCCCACGGTCCTAGGAAATGTTGTGGTACGTTTGTAGCGATATCGGACATATGGCCAACACACACAACCCCGAAATCTCTTGAGAACTGTATGCCATCCACAAAGTCGAAGGGGTTCTCTTTAACATTGACTGAAGCCTGAATGGTTTTTAGGGTATCCTTGGCGTTGCCCACAGGAATATAGGTCAATTCCACGTACTCTTTTGCTGGGATCAACTCAACCTCAAACAGTGTAAGGACTCCCATCGTTCCATAAGATCCAGCCGCAGCATTAAATAGATCCTTCTTATCGCCTGTCGGGGAAGCAGTAGTAACCTCGCCATTGGCCAGGATTGTCTCCAAGGACCTCACTGTCCTATCAAAATAGCCGTATTTGAACGAGCTGCTTTCCCCTGCTGTGCCCGCAAAAGCTCCTCCTACTGTGATGCCAGGGAATTCGGGGATCACTGGTGGGACCAATTTATGTCGAAGTGTTTCTCGCACCAGTGAGTCCATGGGTACGTTGGGCTCCACAATGGCGATTGCGCGCTCGGTGTCCACTTCTAATACATGGCAGAGGTTGCTGGTATCGATGATGTGAGATGGATCTAGGAGTATCTGGCGTGTGGAATTTGTAGAGCCGTGATATATTGAGTATGTCAGCTTTCGTTCGTAGAATGATCTCACTCGTGCTGTGAGCTTGGCCACGGATTCATGATGCTGCTCCATTGGAGCAATACGAAGGCCGAACGGTGATGAAAATTCTTGTAGGAAAAGAGAAGAACCTAATATCCAATAGCAAGGAGCTAAGATATATATAGCGTTTGCGAACTCAAAAAAATAACTATGTGAAACATGTAGTACTATTCATGTAGGTTCATCTAGAACCCGACTCTGTCGTCTCACACAATTTTTTCTGTTGAGCAACCTCAGAATCAGTATCTTCCCAACGGAATCCAAGTAAGAACCCGCGCTCAGTTATCTTACTTATTCTTGTACCTTCAGCACTGCAGACTCGGTCTTCCCAACAAATCTCATTTCATTCCCTTGTCACCGACCAGCAAATATTTCCCAGTCCAATGCGCAAGAGCTGGGTCTGCAGCAAATTTCCCCCCACATCCTGCCTGTATATTAAATAGCTCATTATCTTAACATCGGAGTGGCTAGTTGTCATTCATCTTTCAAGTATTTATTCACCAGATTCTTTTCCACATGTCTGGGTGCTTCCATGACTGAAATTCGGCCACATCCCATGGTGATTTTTCATTTGGATGCAACCGGAAGGTTTCCATTGTATTTGCGTCTATACTTTGACATTGATGAGACTCGAATATTGTTATACTCGTGGGTATTGATCTGATATAGAGATAGAGTGGGAGAACTTTTGATGGCGTTGAGTCTCGAGGTGGGTCTCTATCCAGGCACAGTTTACCTGGTTCAAAACAAAGGATTGCATCATATTCTCCACCACAATGATAGTTGGTTTCTGGAAGGTTGAGCGTGGTGACTGGAGTGCCAAGCTCAGACGGGATAATCACTCAGTATGATCACGTGAGGTCTTCCTGCTAACCTCCCTAGAATAGGGGGACAGCTCGCTTCACTTCTTAAACCTCCATACATAGTACATTCCATCACAACGGGCAACAGAAGAGATCTAGTACATGTCTTAGGGACCCAAGTTGACTGACTTTGCCCTTCTTTCTATAAGGCAGTGAAGGGTGAAATATCAGCAACTCCTTCTCATTGACAAGGGTGTTGAATACTCCCTTGTCTTGCCAAACATTACTTACAAATCTTTAGCATCTGTCTCCGTTGATTTTATGGTTCATTGGAGTTGAATAGTGAACTTGAGTAACAGATTGCTCAGCCAGTAGACTACCACGCTGTGCAAGCGACTGTGCAGTATCGTTGAATTTCCAAAAGATACTTATTTCTTGACCTAAAATAATTCAATTTTTTC
>Ga0182030_10005536_pt1 | contig 26778 bp, 36 predicted proteins | sample 812S3MmetaG_FD_121299 | JGI IMG/M metagenome (GOLD analysis project Ga0182030, IMG submission 121299) | Permafrost microbial communities from Stordalen Mire, Sweden - 812S3M metaG (Illumina Assembly) | ecosystem: Environmental > Terrestrial > Soil > Wetlands > Permafrost | place: Sweden...
AAACGTGTCGCAGACTTGTGCGAACATTCGAGTCAGTACTTAAGGGGGAAAGGTGTTTAGGCGAGCAAACAATGTGGACTACTTCTGGCAAATTGATAACGCGATACTGCTCGTGCGAGGCAAGGTCAGGACATTTATCCAGATTGGGAGCAAGAAGTATTTTTCGAAAGAGCTGACTACCAAGGCGAAGTTTCGAGAGAAGAGAGCACGATCAGAATCTGCACCGCAGTTTTACTTAACCGTCAAAGGGGTCAACTACTGGCGCTACATGGATAAGTGGTACGCAGATGACGACGGTCTCGAGCAAGATGAGGTCCTGGCCCTCATTAATTCATATGACCTGCAGCTCAAGAAGAAGATCAGTGAAGCGAAGACCGCATCGGCCGCGGGTCGTGCGCCAGATGGCTCGCTCCGCGAAATGATTCCGGAGGACGTTCGTCACGCAGTCTGGCAACGTGATGCAGGCGCGTGTCGTTTGTGTGGAGCGACAAGTGATCTCCAATACGATCATCTGATTCCCGTCAGCATGGGAGGAGCGAATTCGGTCGACAATCTTCAGATTCTCTGTGGCCCGTGCAATCGGCGGAAGGGTGCGAGTGTCGTGTGAAACAAGGGTGATCCGGTGCCTTCACGTTCACTTGTCTTGAGTCCAACATGTAGTCATTCGGCAAGGCGGACGTCGCCTCTCCAATCCGACATCCTCCAGTCGTAGATTGTTGAAGTCCCCTTCGACACGTCAGCGGCCGTGCTGGGTGTTATGGCGGGTGGGCGTTCGCCAGTCGTTCGATGAAACCTGACAGTACAATCGCTCATCTCAGAAAACCTGTGAAAGGAGGCCATCGTTAATCGGATCGGATTCGGCTGTAAATGACGCGGTCATGCCAAGCACCGTTTCGCCATTGTGCTTCGCGTGCGATCCCCTCGCGCGTGAAGCCGGCCCTCTCAAGTGAGCGCTGTTCGGCGATGTTCCCGACGTCAGTGTCAGCCATAACACGATTGGCGTCAGAGATAGCGAACAGTTCCTCGGCAATTGCCCGCTGTGCTGCCGCACCAATACGGAGGCCTCGATGGGAAGGCAGGATCGTGATACCGATGTTCCACGCGAGACTCCGACGATTCGGCCCGTAGGGGATCTGAATCCACGTCACGATTCCGACGGGCGTTCCAGCAAGAACTTCAACGATGCGCGCGCCTCCCCCATAGTGCGATCCGCTTAGTCGCTCCTCCGGCGGGTCGTCAAAGGTATTCCATTCGCCTTCGACTTCGGGTGTGCTCAGTGACGAAAGGAAGTCTTTGTCTTCGTCTCCGATTTCTCGTAGACGGACCAGGGGAAGACCATCGGGCTCGCTGCCGTCAGATCCGCTCTCTTCGTGACCCGCTTGGTTCTCCATGGCACAAGTATGTATCAGTTGAATCGAGAGGTGGATCTTGGAGGTCGAACGTTGAGCGGGAACGAAAAGGCCTTGGCCGAGCGGTGGCTATTTTCGCCACGTCCGAATTCGCCAGTCGGAGATTGGGTGCGTCCCACAGGGCCGAACCTACGCTGCCTAACCCAGGCGCAATCGCCTAACTCGCGCGCGTATTCGAGCATTGAACTAACGAACCCCTGCTAAGCCTCGCGTACTGAGGAAGTGGAAGATCCCTCGAGCCAATGGGACCAGTTGCGTCACCGTCGTAGTAGACGCCGGTGACGACTTCGACCAAGTGTTTCGACCTGTGGGGTTCAATCGAAGTCAAGGTGAATGCTGCTGAGCCTCGATAGAAATGTTGTTGTTGCCCCGTTCCTGACGTTACAATGACCGCGCAGGTGGCTGTTGTCTTGACGCGACCTTCGTTCTTGACCCACACGTCTACGTCCACCGTTCCAAGTTGGTCGACGATTGTCATGGTGTGGGACCCAAAGCCCGCCTGAAGTGAACTTGGTCGCTCGACACTTGGCGATGAAGGGCCGAGCGACCAAACCGTGACGAGCGTTACCAATGCTCCCAGTGCGGCAGCCGCCACGAGAAATGTCGGCCATAACCAGCGTCGGTCTTGGCGGGGCTTTCGTGCCGGTTCAGGCTGAGAGATTTCCTCTCGAAATGTCACGAGACCTCCCGATTGGGCTCGCCTAAGAACACTGCCGGAATAATCCACTGCGATTGGCAGAGATTCAGCTGATCGGAGGTCACGGGCGCCAAACAGACAATGTTCAAGTACATCGCATAAATGATTCGTATAGACCTATCGACGTTTAGGAATGCCAAACGTCGAGACGCCAGTCGGAGAATGTGTCGGTCGGTCCACCGACAGCATTATCTCCAATCGAGTCGGGCAAGATTGCGGGGACCTTCTTGCTTGAGCGTTCTAGCATGGTTCAGTAAATTGACTAGGACAGGCGTTAAGAGACAACGTCTAGGAGAGGCATCATGAAGTTGCTGCTCACTTCCGGAGGCATCAAGAACCCGAGTATCCACGACGAGCTGGTCGGCCTCCTGGGCAAACCGATTGCCGAGTCCAGTGCGCTCATCATTCCCACCGCGATATATGCCTTTCCCGGTGGTGCTGGCATGGCGTGGCAGATCATCAACGGAAGAGCAGGGACTCCCTTGTGCGAATTGGGTTGGAAGTCCCTAGGAGTGTTGGAGCTCACCGCGCTGCCCAGCATTGACGAAAACAATTGGGTACCCCTGGTTAAGGAGACTGACGCCCTGCTGGTGGGAGGGGGCGATCCCTTGTATCTGCACTACTGGATGCGCCAGTCGGGACTAGCGGAACTCTTTGCGTCGCTGCGTGCGACGGTCTACGTGGGAGTAAGCGGGGGGAGCCTGGTGATGGCGCCCAACGTCGGGGACGATTTCGTCTTCGGGACGCCACCCACCGGTGGTGATACAGCGCTCGGACTGGTTAACTTCTCGATGTTTCCGCACCTTGATCACGAGGACATGCCGGGCCATTCCATGGCCAACGCAGAAAAATGGGCCTCCAGCTTGTCGGTACCGGGCTACGCGATTGACGATCAAACCGCCATCAAAGTGGTCGACGGCACCGTCGAAGTCATCTCCGAGGGGCACTGGAAACTCTTTACCCCCTAGTACCGAGAGGCTCAGCGGATTCACCAGCGATGTGAGGCCATAGTCGCCGCAAAATTACCGCTGTGAAAAGTTAGTCAAGAGTTCAGATTCCAACTTATTCACTTCAGGATTGTTGTTGATGACACTGGCCGATTCAGATCGACATGACTAGTTCCACTTAACTATCCTCCAGTCGGAGACTGAGCATGTCGGCCCCTGGGACGAACCGAACCCGAGCTCAACGGTCGGGCGACAATCCCGTGCGGGGAGTCCCTGTGTTCATTCGACCCGCATTGGTTTCGAACTCCAGTGCTTGCCGCCGTCGGCCGTGCTCCAAAGAGTCAACCTTTCATTGTCGCTGTCGTCATTGCCCAACACAAGGCCGCGAGCAGCGTTGAAGAAGACCACCTCGGAAGTGCCTCCGGCTGTGCTGCCAAGCAGGGGTTTCACGGGTTGCCATAGGGTGCCGCCATCGTGCGTTACCAACAACGAACTCCGACCCCCCACCAAGAAAGCCTCCTGGCTGGTGACTAAATCGATGGCTCCGAGATACCCGAATTCAATGTTTGAATCGGTCTTCAGGTCCCACGTTCGACCGCCGTCAGACGATTCGAGTACTGACTTGATTTGACTCCCGGCGCTTGGCTCCGAGGCGCACACCGCCATTAGTGTTCCGTTCGGCGCCACCGAGAGAACTGCTGACCAAGCACCAATGTGGCAAGGCACTTGGCGACTTGACCACGACCTGCCTGCGTTGGACGTAAACCAAAGAGGTACGTCGCTCGATCCGCCATGGGTGTTGAGCGATGGTGCCAGCATCAGATACGCGCTTGATCGGCTCACACGAATCAGGTAGCTCTGCCCGTGTGCGCCGCTTGAGATCCCTCCGCTGTCACCGGAAGGACTCACCAACGATGACTCCCAAGTGCGTCCCCCATTGCTTGACTGACGAACGTGCACCGGACATGGCAAGTCGGAGCCCGTTTCGGCGTGCGCGCACGTGGAAACGACCATCCAGACCGAGAGGCCGATCGCGTCCACGTCGAGAACCGATCCCGACTGAGGACTCCTGGCCCACGTCTTCGCGTTGTCGTGGCTGACAAAGAGCTGCGGCCCATAGAGGAACGCGTCACCATGACCGTCAGTCGTAAGTGAAGAGCCGAATTCATTGCCGGAGCAGTTCCACGACATGACATTGACGAGCGCGTGGAAGACTGCGCCACCGTCAGTGGACCTCCCGACGAAGTCCCTGCACATTAGGCCGCTGGGGGACTCTCTGGTAAATACGCCGAACCCCGATGACGGGTTGGAAAAATCGAACGCCTCCAGGGACAGTTGAGATCCTGCCGGCATTGTCGTGGTAGTCGAAGTAGCTGACGTTGCCGGCTGAGGCAGCCAGAATACGAGCAATGAGGCGAAAAGTAGTCCAAAGGAGGTGGCGCTGGTGAAGGGGCGCATCCACGTGCGCCTCGTTGCATTCTCGACGCCGCCGGGCATTACTGCTTACCTTAGCGGTCCTTTTGACCGCCCTTCTTTGCACGAGCCTCATTTTTGAACGGAGTTCAGTCTCCAATGCGAGGTTGCAGAACCGTCCCGTCGGGCCACCGACTTGCACAAACCAATCGTCACTTTCGTCACGAGGATTCTTTCATCATCAATGAGTTTTAGAAGGGCAGGGTGGTCAACGGATAATGCGCTGCAGCGAGCCGTTCGTTGCCACGAGCTCGGTGACGGTGTTACTCCACTGATTGGTCACCCAAATCGTCGAGCCTCCACCAGTTATGCCTGTCGGTGCGCTGAATCCATCCGATTTCGACTGAATGACACGGATAAGGGAGCCATCGCGAGCGCTCAATTCGGTCACAGAATTTCCGAAAAGATTCGTCACCCAGATCTCCTTTCCGAGCACGCAGATGGAATCGGGTCCGTTCAGTCCATCGCCAGTGACGACCCGCATCACTGAGCCAGTTGATCCATTGATCTCGGTGAGCGAGTTTCCATAGAGATTCTCGACCCAGACTTCCGCACCGGTCGAGGTAATGCCCATCGGCCACTTGAATCCACCGACGTTACCTTCAACATCTCGAACCACGTGTCCGCTCTTGGCATTGAGTTCAGTCACCGAGTTACCGTTGGCATTCGTAATCCATACGTTCCCGGCACTAACAGAGATTCCGCTACTCCCGTCGAGGCCGTTCGCGTTCGTCCCACTGATGCTCTCGTCAAGTGATCCACTACTGGTGCTGTAGGAGGTAACAGAGCTGCTATTCGGGATCACGTTTCCTGCTGGATCGCTCAGATGGGCCTGACTCGCAACCCACACTTTCGTCCCGCCTACCGCAACAGCCACCGGGCTGTTCAAGCTCCCCGAGTCGATACTGTGAATCGATGCTCCAGTTCCGCAGTTGATTTCAGCAACAGAGTTACTCGAGAGATTGGTAACCCATAGATCGTTCCCGTTTGCTGCGATGCCCATCGGCTCCGAGAGACCACCCGCCGCACTACTGATGATCTTGACCTGCGCGCCATTGGACGCATTTAGCTCGGTCACTGAATTGCCCGAGGCGTTGGTCACCCACACGTGAGATCCACACGTCGCGATTCCAGTCGGGCCACTGAAGAAAGCTTCCCTAACTTGAGCCGCAGATGCCGCGTTGCTCCCAAAGAAGGATGAAGCCAACGCAATCAAGCCGAAAGTGAAGAGGAGGGCCGTCAGGGCAAATCTCAAACTGAATCTCACGTCGCCACCTCATCGGGGAGAATTAGCATTGCCGCTATAACCTCGCACTCGGAAAGTAACGCGCGCTTCGCCCAAGTTAGTCCAGACTCATCCGAGTGTGGTTGCTGAACGTACGAAGCGCCCCGCGAAGTAATGAGACATAGTCGCGGTTCCTGGCGAATGAATCCTCTTATGGAGTCGGAAGTGATTACGTCAAGACGCCAAAGTCTCACTTTCAAGTTGTGGCGGCCCGCTTACGTTGAAAATCCGTTGACGCCAGGTTCGACCATCGTCAGAGGCCAATCACGACGGGCTGGATGCCAGCCTCCAGTGAAAGTTTGCGGATCTGTTACGTCGGGCCCCCGACGTAGGAAGGACCTGAGAGAGTCAAGGCTCGCTTCGCTACAGCGTGGCGGAAGCGACGTCCACGTCTTCCACGTTGCGTCGCTGAGGAATTCCGGTGAATCCACCGGACACTTGGCTGAGCGCCGGCATGAGGGTCTCGGACATGAAGTGATCGTACGATTCTCTTGAGTCCCATACCGCGACAACGAGCCACCCATCCTCGGTTGGACCCGAGAAATGGTACTTCTGGCCGGCGGGAAGGACGCCGTTGGGATGTGCGGCACCCAGGACGACCCGATTCTGGTCAGCGGTGCCGCCCTCGAAGAAGTTGGTGGTGAGATAAGCCATAGTTCCCCTGAGTGACTTGACGTTCGGCGAAGGCTAGCCGGTTCTAGCGATGACTGTGAGGAGATCTTGCTTGGTCGTGCGGTGCCATGTCAGCGCCACAAGTTCACTCGCCTATTCGAAATCGTGATCGTCAGTGCTCCAACACCAATCAGGACTCGCGACCTCAAGGCGCCAGTGCAAAGTTGCACTTCTGTTGCGTCGGGCGGCCATCGATTAGTCACGCAAACCCGCGGTCACTCCCCAATCGTCCTGCGCAGCCCGAGAGTTCACTCAAGTGCTCCATCTGTTCACTGAGGTTTTGCTGGTGCCGTCACCAGAACTATGCAACAATCTCAGCCGTGCCGCTCGGCATGCTTACACCCAAAAGGGGATGAAATGGCCGCCGAATTGATCTTGGAATTTGAGGGAGTCACCAAGGTGGAATACGACGCCGTGAACAAGGAACTCGGAATCGACCCAGCGACTGGCGAAGGCGATTGGCCCGACGGAATGTTGGTGCATTCGGCAGGTCTCAGCTCGAATGGACGTTTCGTCGTAACCGAGGTCTGGGACTCCATGGAACATCAAGAGGCGTTCATGCACGACCGCCTTGGTGAGGCTCTTGTCAAGGGCGGCATTTCCGGTCCACCCTTCAGCGTCACTTGGATCGAGCTACTTACGCACCAGATCCTCGAGGCTTAAGGCCGAGATCCCTCGGGATCTCGGAGACCGGCCCCACGCCACGGCACAACGATCCAGTTGGACAGTGGCGAGGGCGGCCACCTCTTGGCCGGGCCTCGAAGGGCGCGAGAGGACAGAACCGGCAGGAGGTGCGAAGGTGAGGGGCGGACGGCTGTGGAGATCACCCGTTGGGCGACATCCCGTCGCGCCAACGAACCGAAGGTTCCCCCACCAAGCGATGAGGCCACGCCTTGGCAGCACGATCGTTCTGCGGCTCCATAAATCAGCCAGTACCCTTTACCGTTCGCCATCCCTCGATTCGCCAGTTGGAGATTGTTGACGTCGGCCCTACGACTCGAATGAGCACAGAAGTCGCCTGTGACCCTTCGGTAGTCAACCGGCCACGCGAAACGTGCGAATCTCGTCCTGGGCTGCGGCCCGACTGTCCTGATGAGTGAAGACGAAGTAGACGGTTGTTCCGTCAAGAACCACCAGATTCCCTACCGACCCAACGCACCGACCAGAAGGGTCACACCCAGGGACAAATTCCTCAGCGGCTGGTAGACCAAACCACTTGATGATCCGACCACCATGGGATGTGGACAGGTAACTCCGCAGAAACGGATTAACTCGTCGCGATGGCACGAAGTTCGTGAGCGATTCCACCCACACATCCACTTCGGGTGGGCCATCTCCGCCACTAACGTAGGTCGTGTTGGTCTGGACTCCAACTCCGTACTGAGCTTGCTTGACTCCAGAGTCTTTGAAAATCATTTTGGTCGGAGTGTGTGGAAATGATGCTTTGAACTGACTGCCGACGGGTCCGAGCCGAATTGGCACGGGCATCGAGACGGTCACGGCAACTTGCGACGTACACCCGGCCAGGAACACGCCAGAGGTCAACGCGAGCAGAATCGTTCTACTTCGGGCGAGCCAGATCACCGTCAAAGCCTAGGTTTGGTTTCATTTCCGCTCTTCTTGTCTCGTAAGCAGTTCTCGGCATCAGTCGCCAGTGCAGGGTTGCAGACCTGTCGCGTCGGGCCACCGGCACCAGCAAAATAAGCCCAGATGGAAAGACCGTGATGAGGGCGATTTCCTACTCTGATAATGCCATCGCATAGATCGACACAAGGTTTGAACCCGCACGATTGAGACGGTCGTTCGTCATTGATGTGACGTCCAACTCGCGCCCTGATTTCAGCGCTACAACCGGGTGGCCATTTGGCCACACATGCCATTGGCTATCGGCGACATGCTTGAGGATCACATTGCCTAAATAGATACCCACTTCATTGCCTAGGTCCACACGCTCATGATGACTTGGATCAGCATTCCAAACGTCAAGGTGCGCGTCCAGGACTTCAAGACCTGCCACGTCATCAGTTAGATCAACACCGTGCTCGAGCGACCATTGACGAAGCCGACCACTGTCTGGCAGGGGACCAGCCACGATGTCCGAACCACGCGAATCAGAAGTGGTGAAAACAGCAACTCCACGTGCCATCCCATGTTTTGGCCCCATCCATCTGCGACGGAATCCGTGTCTCACTGCCCACCACCCTCTCGCGAATCGGTTGATCTTTACAGAGTATTCGGCACGCCCTCGTCGAATCGAACGTTGAAGAGGACGTCGTACCAGCGCGATTCGAGTCTCCAGTGCAGGGCTGCACTCTTGTCACGTCGGCCCCGCGATACAAACGAGTCTCGAGCGGGTCAAACTTGGCTTGCTTTGAGCGTCGTGGTGGTGAAAGGTGGTCAGCGCATGTTGGCGGCTTCCCGATGTACACGTCGTGGAATGTCAGAAGGTAATTCCGACATAGACGACACGCAAGAGTGTTCGTCTGCAGGATGCAACGGCGATAACGTTCGGCTGGGAGCAGTTCAACCTCTCTACACACTGTCTGCCCATGGGGATTTGCTGATGAACCTCGCTCGTATGTACGTCTCGTCCAGTGCGTTGTATGCGGTCGCTATCAGTCTGTCACTCATGCTGTCGATGCCTGCGTCGGCGACCTCAGCTCCCTTCAAGCACCCCGGTGCCATCGCACTCGATCACGCTGGGCATCTGTGGGTCGCGAACCAGGACTACTTCGGGATCACGGAGATTCAGGCCAGTACCGGCAAAGTGATTCGCCTTATCAACGCCAAAGCGGACGGCTTCATCGATCCGTCAGGTATTGCCATCTCTGGCAACAATGTGTGGGTAGTAAGCGGCAGCGTCACGTACGAGAACGGTACGAGCAACTACGGAATGGTGACCGAACTGAATGCCACCACCGGTGACTTGGTGCGAACCGTCAACCTCAAGAAGCACGGGGTCACGGGACTCTCGGGCGCCAGTGCCGACGCAGCACACGTGTGGGTCTCGGCAGACGGTGGCGAACAGGTCGCTGAGTTGTCGAACGCGACCGGAAAGGTCGTGCACGTCTATCGAGGCCGCCAGAAGTTCGTTCAACCTAGTGGCATCGCGACCGATGGCCGCCATGTCTGGATCCCGAGCCTGGAGAGTGGCGAGGGCATGGTCGAGCGCAGTGCCGTGACCGGAGCAGAAATTCGAACAATTACGCCCCTGGTGAAGGAAGTGCCGCCAGAAGGCGGCATCGAGGACCCTATCTATCTGATGCCGCGCTTTGTCACCGTCGACGCGCACTACGTCTGGACAGGCAACGAACAGGGCACCAGCTTCAAGCAATTGGGCTCCGTTACCCAGATCGACGCGGCGACTGGCAAGATTGTTCGCACGATCGGCACGGCCGTTGATCGCTTCTTTGGCAATATCCAGAGCATTGTGTCGGACGGAACTCATGTCTGGGTCGTTAACGGTTCCGTCTACACCCGAGGGGGTAGGCGAGGCGACTCGGTGACTGAGTTGAATGCTTCGAATGGATCGCTGGTGCGGGTCGTACTCTTGCGTAACGGCATCTACTCCGATCCTGTCGGCTTAGTGTCGAACGGGGTTGACGTCTGGGTCACCGATCAAGGCGGTGGAACCGACGGAATCGGCAGCGTGATGGAACTGAACGCGTCAACCGGCACTGTGGTCCGGGTCATCGGTCACTAGTGATCGAGCTGGTGAAGAAGGGCGAGCTTCAGGAATTAGTGGAGCCCGGCACTCGCGACCGCGAGCACTCGACGATGCGCGGGTCGCAAAGTGCTCGTGCAACCGGCGAAGTGGGATGGTGGATTCGCCTCGCATCGCTACCTGATGCCTGGTTCTGTCGAGGCTCCTAAGGCTCACTTTGCGATCGTGCTGTATGCCCCGGATGTCAGAGCGGTTTCACATCCTTGACGCCATTGCCGGGGAATGTCACCGGGTGGGACCCCGCCGGCGTTCGAAAACGACCACACCGAGCACGAACTCTCCGCATTGAGTCGGGAGAGGTGCAGCCGCGGTTGTCGCAGACCGTGAGTGAAGGCAACTGCAAAGTTGTAGCCATCGACGTACGACGTGGAGGGACCTCGAACCTCCAGGTAGATGGTGCTTGCGGCGAGCGCCAACGTGGTGACGACCAAGCCGACGATCACTGCCATTCGACGAGCCTCTTTGTTCGAAGTCTGACTCATTTCGCGACCAGGCACGTAGTGCCCGCGGCAGTTGAAGGGTCACTCAAGATGAGGGTCATCGACAAGAGAACGTTCTGGCTACGTCGCACCGACTCATTCCATCACATATGAGTCGGAGATTCTCGAGGTGGTCGATTGCGCTGGAGCGCGCACCAAAGAGGTCAGTCACGCGGCGGTGGGGTGTTTCACGCTTGCTGACGGTGAACTGCCACGAGCGTCGCGACCATGCAGGCGATCGCGGCTCCCAAGAAAATCGCCGTCTCCGCCCACTGAAGCGACCAGTAATGACTTTCGGGTTGGTACTGCCATACCCAATGAAGGTGAGCAACGAGTGCGCAGTGCTCTTCTCCGGCGCTCGACACCCGGTGGAAGCACGCGAGAACTTGGTGCGAAAGAGTCGACCACGTCCGACCGGCGCCCGGAGTCGTCCGACCGAAAGGGAGGTACCCGAAGTTCAGCACCCAGCCGTTCGGCTCGGACCCCTGGAACGGCTCAACCAACGAGACGGGCGATACGAGCGTTGATCGCACTGCGCCCACCAACAGCCGAGCCAGGGCGAAGACGGGAACCCCGGCCGCGAAGGCCCAACCGGGTCTGTGAATCATCGCGCCGAGAGCGGCTCCGAGCGTGAACGCAAAGAGCGCGTACCCGACAACAACGACGCCGGTGACGTCGAACAGCTTCGGCTGGACATTGAGGCCCGAATTCACGGCACCACTCCACCAACCGAGGAGCGGTACGAGCAGTGCAGTGAGGCCACCGACCACCACTGCGCCAACCGCTAGTTTGCTCGCGAGCCAGCGGGTCCGAGAGATGCTCTGGCTCCAGGCGAGCCGATTGGTGCCACGGCGAAACTCGTCGGCAACGAGAGAGGCACCGAGTGACAAGCCGAGCAGACCCGGTAGGGCACTCAGGACAATGATGTCGCCCCGGCTTGACGCTTGCGACCAAGCAGAGTTGCCGTTCGAGCCACTTAAGGTCAGCCATAGCCCAATGACGAGTACTGCCCCAGTCGCGGCTAGATACTGCAGTCGCTGGACTCGCCACGCGACCCACGTCATAGTTGCCCCTCTTCTGAACCGCTGGTCATTAGATTCGCCAGCGCTTGACTTTGATCACCGTTAACCCGAGCAGGAGAAGGGCGAGGGCGAGGAAGATCGCGGTCTCAATTCCCTGGAGAGCCCAGTAGTGGCTTTCGGGCTGATACTGAAAGACGAAGTGTACGTGCGCGAGGACCGCGCAGTGGGCGTCCTCGGCGTTCGTGAGATTTGGCTGACTCGTGCAGGTTGTGTAACTCTTGGTCCAATCCCACCAGGCCCACGTCTTGCCGGGTGGCGGACTCGTTCGATTGGCCGGCAACAGAGCTAAGTTCAACATCCAGCTATTCATCGCCGCCGCCGACGCTCTTTCCATGAGGTTCGTGTAGACCGCAGGCGCGACGAGGTGCGGTCGAAGCCAATCCTGCACGACGATGCGCGCTGCGGCGAAGATCGGAAGCCCCAAGGAGAATGCCCATCCCGGTTTGCGGATGACTGTTCCCAGTGCGGTGCCGAGGAAGAACGCGAACAAGGTGTAACCCACAACAACGAGCCCCGTGAGATCGAAGGCATCGGGCTGAATGCGCACACCCGAGAATCCGCCGGATTGGGTGAGCGCGGAAACGGACACTGCTCCCGTCCACCACCGGAGTATCAGCGTGAGCACGAGGACGATGCCGGCGGTGGCGAATCCGCCGACGAGGAGTTTGTAGGTTAGCCAACGGGCTCGGGTAACACTTTGCGTCGTCGCCAGCCGGTCGGTGCCGAGGTTGGATTCACCGGCGATAAGCGGCGCGCCGATCGCCAGGCCGAGAACGCCCGGCAGGGCAAACAGCACGTAGACGTCCGCGTCGGTCCAGTACTTCCACGTTTGACTGTGACCCATGACGAGGCCGGTGGCCACCAGCCAGAGGGCAAGCACCGACACCACCGCGATGGCCGCGAGGATCGTCGATCGTTGCACGCGCCAGGCGACCCAGGTCATTGCACCACCGAGATATCGCTACCGATGGCCCGCCGTCTCCGACGACCCGGCTCGCCTTTAGCGTGCGCCCTTGACGCGTCCGCGCGCAGGTAGGCGAGCACGATCTCTTCCAACGTGGGCTCCAGTACCTCCCACGCGGGATCGATGATTGGCTGCTCGGTGCGCACGAGCAACGTGTTAGTTCGTCCAGTCGGGACCGACGATATGATCGTGGCCCCGTTGAGCGACGCCGACCCGGTCCCTGCCGGTCCGACGATGAGTCGATGAACGCCAAGTACGTGATCAAGTTCGCCGGAGAACTGGACCCGTGACGACGAGAGGATGATCACGTAATCGCAGACCGTCGCCAGGTCCGCCACGGCGTGCGAGGACAGCAACACGGTCGTTCCATCATCCACGACTGATTCGAGCAGTATTTGCATGAGATCCTCGCGAGCGAGCGGGTCGAGCGCCGCGACCGGCTCATCCAGGAGCAGCAACTCCGGTCGCTTGGCCAGGCACATGGTGAGGGCCACCTGCGCCTGTTGACCGCCGGACAGCCTCCCGATCCGAGACTCGAGTGGGATGCGGAGCTCTTCGAAGTGGCGACGCGCCCGCGCGTCGTCCCAGCGTGGGTTCAGTTCGCGCCCGAAGCGCAGCAGCTCCTCCACTCGGAAGTCCTTGTACAGAGGACGATCCTGGTCGAGGTAGGCCATGCGAGACAGCGCCTCGACGTTTTGCGTTCTGGGCGAGAGTCCGAGGACGTTGATCGTCCCCGTGCTCGGGGTGCTGATCCCGGCGAGCATGCGAAGGAGCGTTGACTTGCCGGCGCCGTTCGGTCCGACGAGCGCCGCCACCCGCCCCTGGGGCAGGGCGAATGAGCAGTCCTGGAGACCCCACGTCCGTCGGTACCGCTTTCCGAGCCCCATTGTCTCTACCGCGGGTACCAGTGTGTTCATCGTGTGACCTTCTCCTTCGCGATGTTTCGTGTCTGCATGGCGAGCGCGACAAGAGCCAGGATCGCTTCGTCGTCCATTCCCGCGAGTCGGGCCTTTTCGATCCAAGCGACGAGATCCTCGTGCAACTCGGCTTGACGCTGAGGTGGTGTCGGTGGTTCTTGCACCTCTAGGACGAATGTCCCTCGGCCTTGACGTCCTTCGACGAGCCCTTCGGCCTCCAGGTCGCGATACGCACGGTGGACGGTGTTCGGGTTAATCGTGATCTGTCTCATAACGACACGAACCGGGGGGAGTTGGTCGCCGGCCCTGAGCAGGCCCAAACTCACCATTTGGCGCACTTGGTCGACGAGTTGTCGGTACGGCGGGACGCCGGACCGGGGATCCAATCGGAAGTGAATCATCACATTTTCACGATCCATGTATCGATATGTTAATACACTGGGACAATCAATGCACGAGATGGCGCTCCGCCAACGTATCTTGCCCCCTAGGACTGCGTTCTAGCCCGCGCCATATCGGCTGGCTGTTTGAAGTTCCACCGTGCGCGGGAGCGTAGAGCACTACCATGTAGTGCATGGTAGCAAGGGAGTCTTCAAATCTGATGAGTCAGATGCGTCGAGGGGCCATTGAATATTGCGTTCTTGCGCTGCTTCGTGACCGCGACATGTATGGCTTCGAATTGACCCGTGCCCTCTCAACCGCGGGCGGACTGGTCGCCAGCGAAGGCACCGTCTACCCACTGCTCACCCGTATCCGACAAGAAGGGCTCGTCGAGACATTTTGGGAGCCGTCTCCGCAGGGTCCGGCGCGTCGCTACTACCGATTGACCAACGACGGCCTCCTCGCGCTTCAGACCTTTCGCGCTCAGTGGCGCCAGTTTCGAGACACGGTGGACGCGATCATGAAAGGGAGTGACGAGTGACCACCAACATTGGACTTGATCAGATTGTCGACCAGTATTTGAGTCGCCTCGAGTTAGCGCTGGTCGATTTACCTCCTGCACGACGACAGCAATTGATCGAGTCGATTTCCGATCACATCAGTGAAGCGCGTCTCACCTTGTCCGCTAACAGTGAGGTGGCCGTTCGCGACATCCTTGATCGAGTCGGACAGCCAGCCGATATCGCCGCGGAGGCATTGGCGGACCAAGCGATCTCACCACCGGTGCGAGCGTCAGGCACTCGACGCGTGGTTGTCACAGGCGTCGCAATCTTTCTCGTCGCGCTCTTCGTGTTTGGCTCGTTCCTGGTGTCGAGGATCAACAACACCGCTCCACGTTCCAACTTCAGTGCGACGACGAGCACGGTGACGTCATCCACCTTCAATGTGACGACGACCACGGTGACATCCGTTTCGAGAGTTGTTCCGAATGTTATTGGCATGACCCTGCACGTTGCTGAAGCAGCGCTGCAGGCCGATCGACTCGCTTTTTCCGTAGTTCTTGTTTGCACAAAAGGTCAGGTTAAATCTGGCATCGTATCGGTGCAGTACCCAAGTCCTGGTGCATCAGCGAGAGTGGATACGATCGTGCAACTCACGATTCGCGCGAAGAGCTGCCCCTAAGGAGTTAGAGGCCTTCGAGATGCCGAATCGTTCCATTCCACATAAGGGTGCACTTCGTCGGCCCGAGTAGTGACGGAAGGCGTCCGTTCTCCTGTTCGACTCCGGGCGTATGGGTTCTGAGCCTGAGGATGGTGCGTCACGTCGGGCTAGCGACGAACATGGTCGCTTTCTATAGAGAGCGGAAGGAGCGCAACCTAGTTATGAGTCGTCGGCATTGACGTCACGCTGACAATCCGACCAGTCTTGGGATTCATTGTGATGATGGCACCGTTACCCAGAGCAACTACTTTTCCGGTTTTTGGATTCATTATGACGGAGACCCCATGGCGTAGGGCAACAGGATGCCGAACGTGCGTCGCCGGACTGGAGTGAATATTTTCGGTACTCCCAATCGACAATAAGGCAACCAGTCCAACTATCAAAGTCCCACCTGCTGCCAACCGCCGTCCTTTGGTCATGACCGTGATCCTACTTGGTTAGGCCGGCCAGTTCCTTGCTCAGCGTCATCGGTTCGAGAGCACTCAACTAGAGATCGGACTCGCTCGTTTAAGTGAATGCCAGCTCTTCGATATCAGTTAGGTCTCGAATGAAAGGCGGAAGTGCATAATGTCAGAATCATCGCGTGGGGCAGACGAAGCCGTTGAGAACCTAATTGAGTCGAGTCGCCAATACGAGGTTGCACGTCTGTCGCGTCGGGCCGGGGACGGTGCTAGACCGAAGAGCATGCGTGGAACGCTACGAAAACGTCACGTTCTAAATGGTCTTGGGAGTCTGGTCTGCGTAGCGGCGTTCGGCTTCGTTTTATCGAGTTGTTCGATCAACGTCTCACTGCAACAGCAAGTCAGCAGGCAGCACGAGGTCGCTGCCTGCAATCTCCTCAGTCCGCCCCCACAGCCGATAAACGGATCTAGTACGTTCATGGCGATTGCGGTCAAGGAGTCCCTAATATCGGCTCTCACGAAATCCGGCAATGGCTCTCTCGAGCGCATCGCTCGAGATTTGAGAGCTGCGGCAGGTGAAGAGACACGCACGGGAAAGGGTGGGCCAATGATTCGCGCGCTTACGCAAGGCGTAACGGCGTGTCATCGACTTGGACTGCGAACGCCAGGATGAGAGCAACCACGACGTACCCTCACCGCAATTTGCGGGTGCTGTGATTCAGGGTCCGCACGTGCCCTCGGCCCATGGCCGGTATCGGCGGTTACGAGCGCCCTGGCCGACCTAGCGTTGCCAATTCTCAGGGCTCTCGCACACGGCACATACGGCACTGTCAAACCCTGCAATGCTCTTGCAGTTGCGTAAGGTGCTCCGATGACTATCCCCCCACGGAACGCGACGCTCCATACGAGATCTCTGGCCCCGTCGAACCGCTCATCAAAGATGCCCGAGCGAAGGCGCGTCATCGTCGTCTAACTGTTGGCGTACTGCTCTTCGCAGTCGTCGTGGTCATCGCGGCAATTCTCACCGCCGTCACGCGCGGACCGGCGACCAAGACGGTTATCTCGGCACCGCCGACGTGTCTGCGGTCCCAACTTCGCGTGGCATTCGTCAGTGTCAACGGTGGTCTCGGACACGGGGGCACTTTGATTCACGTCACCAACGTGAGTGATAAGGCGTGTTCGCTCACGGGATATCCGAGGGTCAATGGGGTTTTCGCTTCAGGTGTTCAGAGGATGCATAAAGACACGCTCTTTGGCTATCTGGGAGGCCTCTCCATCAACCCGTCCACTGAAGCCAAATTGCCCGTCGTGACTTTGCGAGCCCGCCACCAAGTTGCGACGTCCATGGTGGAAGGTGTCTTGCGCTTCACTTGTCCAGGTTTCACCTCGTACGTCGTTTCGCTGCCTCACGTCACTGGCGGGACCTACACGTTCCGCCCCAGTCTGCCGGATCAGTACTGTTTCCAACCGGAGGTTCATCCCTTCGTTCCCGGATCTACCGGCTCCGCAAAATGACGACACGTGTCATGCAAACCCTCGGTGTCAGTGGACAGGAGTCGCCGGTGAAAGGGGGCTTTCCTGTTGAGTCGGGCCTCCGATTGGAACAATCGCTGAGTGTTCGATGCTCAGTGAAATGTTCGTAATCTGATGCAGTTGACGCCAGACGCGTGAAGCTCTGGACGCTCCTATGGCCACATGCAGCCAGCACTGAGCCATATGCCATCCACAGACGGTAGGTTTGGCGATGAGTCTCAAGCAGGTATGCGCTGACGTGAATGGCGACGGGGGCCGGATTGGAAGAGTGATGGCGCGGTTGCTCGGAAGTTGGCGCTCGATTCGACGCGGCGATTCTGTGGCTCGGCTGGGGATCGTAAGTGTCATCATGATGTTGACGATGCTGTCGACGTCCACGTTCGCCGCGTCAGCCGCAACCTCATTGGACAAGTGGTCTCCACCAGTTCTCATTGGTTCGAAGGGCTCTTCCGAGACACAGGTGAATTACGCAGTCTCATGCCCGTCATCCACATTCTGCGTTTCGGTAAATGGAGACGGACAGGTGTTGTACTACCGAAGCGGAGTGTGGTCGTCGCCTCAGTCACTCGCGTTAGGGGGGTCAATAGATTCCGTGTCATGTTCGAACAAGGAGTTCTGCGTTGCGGTTGCCGCGGGTAAGGCGGCGGTGTACAACGGTAGCGTCTGGTCCTCCGCTGTTCCAATGGGCCCCGCGGGGGATACGTACAAGGTCTCGTGCCCGACGTCAACCTTTTGCGCAGCGGTCGGCGCCAATGGCATTCCGGGGAGGCCAAGCGCCCTTGTGACGTTCAACGGCCGTTCCTGGACGACGTACAAGACCACTTCTACGCGAGTCCTCAATGATCGCTTGCTGAGTGTTTCGTGTACGACGCCTCGGTTCTGCATGGCCTCGAACTTTGATGGCCAGATCTTGGCGTTTAACGGAAAGAAATGGACGGCGAGCCACGGTAATGGACCGAAATCGCTGATCGCAGTCTCGTGCGCAGCGTCAAGATTCTGCATGGCCGTGACCACCACTGGAGAATCAACGACATTCCAGGGTGGGAGTTGGTCACCGCCCAAGCTCATCCCCGCCTTCAAGAGTGCCGTTGCCTACTCAGCCTCCTGCGTATCGGCATCGGAGTGTTCCGTCATTGGACTGAGCGGTGCGGTGACAACGTGGATGTCGGGACGATGGTCAAGTCCTTTGACAGTCTTTCCTGGAGGGTTTGTGGCGGGAGTGGCAATTTCATGCGCCACAGGAAGCAATTGTGTGGCCGTGAATGATAGGGGCGCGAGCGCGAGCCGATGACTTGAGATCATGGCGCCAGTGAGGGGTTGCAGAACTATCACGTCGGCCCCGCGGACCACTCGCTGACCAGTGCCAGAGTGTTTCCGAATTCGAGCGAGTATCAATAGGATCGAATGGTGAGAATTCGATCGGCCAAGCTGGACGAGATCGAATCGCTGTCGCTGCTGGCACTCAGGTCCAAGGCCTCCTGGGGTTATGACGCGGGGTTCATGGCGCGGTGTCGCAGCGAGCTCGTCGTGAACGAGGACCAAGTCGCAAATAAGTTGACCTACGTGGCCGTCGATGAGACCAGCAATGAGGTATTGGGGTTCTACCTTCTAAGGGAGCCCGGAGAACGCGACGCGGAACTTGACATGCTCTTCGTGGCACCGCAGCACATTGGTGAAGGCGTCGGACGAGCGCTCCTTCTAGACGCTCAGGGCGAAGCACGTCGCCGAGGCTGGGAGGTGTTGCTAATTGAATCAGACCCCTTCGCATCGTCGTTTTACGAGCGACACGGTGCAATTCTCGTTGGTACTTCGAAATCCCCGGCCACCGGGAGGGATCTTTCGCTGTACGAGTTGCGACTCTAATTCGCTGGAAGTTTGCACGTAGGGCTCAAGTCTGAAACCGTAACCGTCGTCTGATTCTCCCTGGAGGTGGATACCAGAAGCAGGGGTTCATTTCTCAAAGGGCAAGAAATTGCAATTCCCAATGAGGGCACCGATTCGGAGGGGTGTCACGGTGTTCGTCCCGATTATGGTTGACAATGAGGATCCAAATGAGAGAGTTGCCCCTCGAAGTCATACGACCTCACAGGTGGTCTCTCACGATTGGTGATTTGGACGTCGCCAACAATGACGTCGCCTACTAAAGGAGTCACCGTGGCCGATAAGTCACCGAACCAACACAACGTCAAGAAGGTCGGTAAGTCCCTGAAGGAGAAGCGCAACGTGAAGCACCTTAAGAAGGAATCGAAGAAGGGTGGCCTCGGCGCGTGAGACACCGCAACTAGTTTGTCCTAGCGGCTATCGCTCGTTGCATTGCGGCCGCGACTCCCACTCCTCGAGCTCAGCGTGGCTCGCATCGGTGAATTCGACGTAGTCGAGCCCGGCACGCGCTTCTGAGAAACGTTCCTTGCTGTTGGACGGATGGACGTGAAGGACCACCAGGACCACGAAGCCGGCCGGGCCGAGCAACACGAAGTATCCGGCCCCATGGGGTGATTATCCTCCATCACCCCGGTGGATCCGAAAAGGTGCTTGTACCAGGCGACGGGGCGATCGAGAGAAGTTTTGGGGTGCGGATCGGCATGGTGCGGACTCAACTCGCTCAACCAATGCTCGCGACTTGGGTCCGACTATTTTGGTGAACCCGCGGCCTCGTCGTTAGGACTGAAGCGCATTATCCAGTTCAGCTTCCACGACCTTCCGGCGTCCCATGAGAATGATTGCTGCCACCTTGGCGACGTTGCGTCGGCCAACCATTCGAAACGGACATCCACCGTAACTCCACCGATGACGTCTTGGCATTCGAAGACGCCGTGGTCGCCAACGAAGCGACCCTCAACTGGCGGGTCGAGAACGCCGGGCGCACGAGTTGAACTCCACCATATTCGCCAAGCATCGGTTGAGGGGTTGAAGAGTCGAAGAGTCAAACCCTCGAAGGCATGAAGTTCGGAACTCTCTGGGACAAAGAATCTGTCGATGTTGCCGCTCCCTTCAAGCACGGGAACGACTTCGCTGGTTGCCTCGAACTCGACCCAATGGTCGCACTTTGGGTCGGTATGGTCCACCAACTTCCTGTTGTGCACATTCCAACTGCCAAAGAGAAAGTCGAATGAGTGAACTCCTGTGGTTGTCATGCAGTGAAGACTAATGAGCGCATGTGACGCGGCATTTGGACCTCATGGTGATGGAAATGCAATTGAATGGCTTAGGCACTCTGGCCTCCGACACTGGCAGGGCGCGACACGGTCGTGGCCACGTACGGGAGAATGCCGTGAACTATCGTTCGAGTATGCAGGACCTTGCAAGAATTCGCGCGCAAAGGGTCATTTTTTCGGGCTACCTCGTATCGACGATCGGGGTAACGATTGTTTCAGTTTGGGACTTAGTCCAAGAGAACTCGTTCGTCGGTGCTTCAACCATCTATCTCAATGTCTCACCCGTCCTGGCGCCATTGACGTGGGTGGCCCTCACCTACTCGTATTGGTGGCTCGCTCGCTTGGCTATTGAGCATCTCGATGAAGAGATCCTTCGAAAGGTCTTCATTGGATTGGCGGCTCAGACGCTGCTCCTGACGATTGTGTCTGTTGTCTACTACGCCTTCATCAATCGAGATCCCTTTTCCAATCTGTTTCAGGATTCGCAGCGGTGGATCGCACTAAGTGGTTACCTGTCTGCCATTGGAATCGCCCTAGCCTTTGTCGGCTTCTATCTGATGCTTCGTAGTTTCTCCGGAGCAAGATCCAAACTGCCCGTCGATACAGTTCGAGCTGATGCTTATGACGGGGATTGACCACCGGTTGCGTTCAGTCTGAAGAGACTACGTTCAGGTCCAGCAACGGCCTGCAATGACTGGATAGATATGTCACGTAGGAACCGCGAGGTCGGCGATCTACAAGACTGCCTTTCGTGATCAACTCGAAATCATTGACGCATCTGACGCTGCGGTTTCACCGCACGGACGGAGTGGTCGCACTGACCTTCCTGCGGTTAAAGCGGCCCGTCGGACTGTGGACGTCGGGCCCGCATTTGCCATCAGCGGAAGATCCTCGCTCTCCAGAGAGCGAGCCCCCGAGCAACCTCGAGCGCGAAAGTGGCCGCGGGGCGTCACTTAACCGCAGACTCGCGTGAGCACCATAGGGTGTGGAGGAGATCGTCTCGTCGAACGGAGGACCATGGGCATCGTGCAGCGAGAGACCGGGCAGGGTCAGGCCCACCACCACGCGCCGGTACGCGATTACGCGGCCGATGCCAGCGACGCAGAGCGCACCGAGGGCAGCCTTGAGCATTGGAAGTGCCTAGGTGTGGGGTGCGCCGTTCAATGGGTGCTGCCACCTGGAGAAAAACCGAGGGTCTAAACGCGGCACCGACCCTGACCAGTTGGAACGAGTGGGTCGGTCGGCCCGGCCGGGTGGCATTCCTGTGCCGTCGAACATCGACGGGCGAACATGAACACCTAGTCCTCCTTGGGCGCCTCGGCCACGGTCTTGCCGGTCGTCAGCGCGTCGAGCAGATCGAGCTCGACCTCGTCGCCTCGCACTCGGTCGTTGGCCACGTCGGTGACCGCGAGCTCGGTCATCAGCTCTTCGACGTCGGCTCGGACCACCTCGTCACCTTGGGTATCCTCGTCAACGTCCATTTCCTGCGTCGGGATCGTGGCGTTGAAACCCGTCGCCAGGTCTTGGGCGTCAATCGATCCTTGGACGAACTCGTCCTGCGCCTCGTCCTCGCTTCGTTGCGACGCATCTAGGGAGTTCTCGTGCGCCTCATACTCGGTTATCTCCTCGAAGATCTCATCTTCCAGTTCCAGCCCTTGTTCGTCCTTGTCCACGGATCCTCCTCTCCCACTTTCTATGGTCGCGGATACGGACCTGCTGCACGCGCCGACATCGGAAGTGGGTGTCGCGGCCTTCCTTTAACACCGGCTCTTCGCCCTCATGGTATCGGGCATTCGATTCACAACCGATGAGGTCAGGTAAGGCGTCACCGGGGATGAGTGCGATGGCGCGATGTCACTCGCCGAAGGGTGGGCTCTTGGCCACGTAAGTCGGGTCCAAAGTCGGGGTCCAGGTCTCGATTACTTGAGGTCGCCGCTAATTACGGTGGCGTCGGATCCTGGGAAGTAGAGGTCTTGATGGTCGGTGTCGTCCCACTGGACGACATAAGGCGGCTGCCCTTGTTCATGGCGAACCTCAAGGACGACGCACTGACGATCAGGCTGGCCCGCTCGATGCCCTCGGACCAAGATTCGATCACCGACTTTTGCGAACATGACGCCTCCGATCCACGACCTCGTTACAAACGGTCTACGTCGCTGGTGGTGCCGGCACTAGGGGCGGAAGTCCCGGATCGCACGCCCGTCACAATGACGGATTTGAGTTGTCGGTGCCAGGTGACAGACCAGTTGCCCCCGCCTTCGGCGCCAACACTCTGACGCTGAATACGCACGTTCGATTGCCCTTTTCTTCTTGAAATCACCCTCGAGGAATGCACTTTGAGTGAGGTGAGCCCTCGGCCGTGTCCTCTTGGCACTCAAGGCCGGTGCCGTCAAGAACTTCTTTCGTGGCCTCCGTTGATGGATCGATGCTGGCTCAGCCCGTGGCCGCCGCTTCAAGCTGGGCGATGTCCAGCTTGATCATTCGCATCATCGCTTGCATGACCCGATTGACGAGATCGGGGTCGGGCCCACTCAACAATTCGTTGAGGCGATTCGGGACGACCTGCCAGGAGAGTCCGAATCGGTCCTCCAGCCAGCCACACTGCACCGCGTTGCCGCGCTCGACCAGGTGATCCCAATAGAAATCGACTTCCTCCTGGGTTGCGCAACCGATGACCAGGGAGATGGCCGGCGTGAAGTGGTACTCCGGCCCGGCATTGAGAGCCATGAAGGGGCGTCCGTCGAGTTCAAAGTTCACGACCAGAGTGGTGCCTTCCTCGTAGGGCATGTCAGGCCCGTAGTCGCTGCTCGAGATGCGCCGAGAATTGGGAAAGATCGACGTGTAGAAGTCCACCGCCTCGTCAGCGTTTCCGTCGAACCAAAGACAGGTTGAGAGTGAAGTCACGGGCGAATCGTACGTCGACGGCCACCGTTCGTCAAGGGTCAACGGCGCGAACCTCGTACCGAACCATCGATGTGGATGAGAAGGCCGGCCATACGGCGTTGCCGACTCGGTGCGGAGCCTGCGACGTTGGTCGCCTTACCCTGCTCCCGGGTCAAATCTTCGCGGGGGCTTTGGCCGCGAGCATTCATCCATCTCGCGTCGTCCCTGGGTTTCAATCAATGGGCTGAAGCTAGATTTTGAGAAGAGTTCGGCAGAATGCGTTCAATTGCCTGAGACACGACGGTACCGCGGTAGGAGCAGAGGGAGAGTCGTTGAAAAATCGCCGTTCGCACGCCGGTAGTCTCGCGGCATCCGTGTCTGTGCGTCGTCGCTCGGTGGCCGGAGAGTCATGAGCACCTTCGGCGTACTGTTTGTCGCACTGGCGCTGTTGGCCCTCGTCTTGTACTGGTCAGGCCGTTACGGAGGTCGGGGAGGCAAGGGGGGAACCTCGCTGCGCCGTGGTCCGCGTGCGCACACCACCTTGAGAGGCCAGCCCAAGAAGGCTTACGCGAGCCGCGACGAGGCCGAGGCTCGTGCTCGCTCGTTGATGAAGCGCGATGGTGTTCCAATGAGCGTCTATCAATGCGATACGTGCGCCAAGTGGCATGTGGGTCACCAATAGCCAACGCGGGCCCTGCGTCGTGAAGGAGTTGCTGCTCGCGAAACGCTGGCCGTTCCGGTTCGGCCGACGGAACTTTCCTTTGGAGACTGCGACGTCCGCCGGATGTCCGCGCGGACTCCTTGGACTCTCCTGAGTTTTTCCTGCTGAATCCGGTCCAAGAATGGGGAGAATCCGCATCGCGGTACGATTGACTACCTTGAAGAACTCCCATGACCTCGGTCGCTGATGTCCTTGGCGGTCGCTACCGCATAGTCCGCCTGCTCGGCAGAGGGGGAATGTCCGACGTCTACGAGGCCTTCGACGAGATCTCTGGCCACCAAGTCGCGGTCAAGATCGTGCGCTCAAATGATCCTGAGTTCGCGCGCCGGCTCGCCCAGGAGGCTCGCGCCCTCGAGAGTTTCGCGCATCCGGGCCTCATCAGGCTTCTCGACATCGGTTCGGTTGACGATCAGGCCTACCTGGTCATGGAGCTCATCGTGGGCAAGACGCTCGCCGAGACCCTGCGCGAGGGTGCGCTCTCCTCCAGAGAGACCGCGGACTTGGGCGCGAGACTGGCGGACGCGCTGGCGTACGTGCACCAGCGCGGCGTCGTGCATCGTGACGTGAAACCCTCCAACATCCTGCTGTCGGCAAACGGCGATGCGTGGCTCGGCGACTTCGGTATCGCCAGCCTCCATGATGCGACGACCATGACGGCCACCGGCACGACCATGGGGACCGTCTCGTACATGGCGCCCGAACAGTTAGAGAACCACCAGGTGGGACCGGCGGCCGACATCTGGTCATTGGGAATCATCCTGCTCGAATGCCTAAGCGCCCGGCGCGTGTACGAGGGAACGCCGAGCGAGGTGCTCGCGCGCCGACTCGCGGGTCCAGTCGTGCTACCCGCGGAACTTCCGGTGCCCTGGAAGTTGGTGCTCACCGGCATGCTCACTCAACGCGCTGATCAGCGTCTCGAGGACTTTCAAGTGGCGGCACTTCTCGCCACCGCTGCGTACGACGCCCCACTGGTCCCGATGAGCGGCGACGTCACCACGCAATTGGGCGCACGGGGACGCGGCGATGAGACGGCCATGATGCCGGGCATCGTTGGGGTCGGTTCGAAGGACGACGAGACGCGCCTCATCAAACCCACGCCGTCGATCGTTGCGACGAAGAAACCTTTCAAATGGAGATGGCAATTCTCGGTGGCAATTATCATGGTGGCCGCCTTGGGCGTCGGACTCTTCTTTGTCTTGGGGTCCAAACCCACGAAGTCTCCGCCCTCCACGACCATCAGACCGCCGACGACGACGACCACGGTGCTCGCGGGCACGGCGGCGCTCAAAGCGTTGGAGAGCCAGGTCCTCGCGGGGGAAAGCGCGGGCAACGTCGACGCCGCGTCAGGTCAGACGATTACGCAGCAGGCCGGCCTCGCGCAATCCGATTACACCTCGGGAAACACGAAACAGGCCGTCAGCGACCTTCAACTCGCCGCCAGCACCATCTCCGACGGAATCTCGAACCACACCATCGGTCCGGTCGAAGGACAACTACTGCAGAGTGACCTAGAGCTGCTCGCGAGCGCGCTCAACCTGAGTTCGGTGGTTACGACAACTACCTCCACTTCGAGCACAACCACGACCACCTCGACCACCACGACGACGGTTCCATTGTTGGGCAACGGTAACGGAAACGGAAACGGAAACGGAAACGGCAACGGCACTTGAGTAGTGATGGCCGCAGCGGCAACGTGGCGTTGGGCCATTGACGCGTACAACCTCCCGTAGAGACCCGTTCGGACCTTCCATGCGCAGACGACTCCGGCGCGGGCGACAGCCCTAGACGCTCGAGGCACATCGTGGGGGATGAGGACCGGAAGTATTATTCGAAGACCTCAGCAAGGATGCCCAAAATGACTGCCATCGTCGATATCCTCACCAGCGGCTACGTCGGTGATCGAGTGGCCGCGACGGTGGTCCTGGTGCGAGAGAACGACGCGATCATTGTAGTTGACCCGGGGATGGTCTCGACTCGCGACGCCATTCTTGAGCCACTCCACGGCCTTGGCGTTCACGAAGACGACGTGACGGACGTGATCTTCAGCCACCACCATCCCGATCACACGCTTAACGCGGCGCTCTTTAGAAATGCTCGATTTCACGACGTGTGGGCCATCTACCAGAACGATGTCTGGGATGACCGTACCGACGTCATCGAGGGGGCGACCTCGGTTTCGCTGTTGGATACCCCGGGGCACACTCCCCAAGACATCTCCACGTTGATTCGAACCGACGAGGGGCTGGTGGTCTGCACCCATCTGTGGTGGTCGAGCGAGGGACCGGCAATCGATCCGCTCGCCGCGGATCAGGCGCAGCTCGAACAGTCGCGCAAGAAAGTCCTAGAGCTTCGCCCGTGCCTCATCATCCCCGGCCATGGTCCCCAATTCAAGCCCAGTGAGTTGACGAAGTAGAACCGACGCTGACTAGATTTGGCGTGACCTTGTTGACGGATCTCGTTAGGCGGTGATCGTGACTATTCGTGACGAGTTGAGCGTACTTAATGAACAGTTTGCGGATGCGTTCGAGGATCGCGACGCGGATCGATTGGCAGAACTCTACGATGACGAAGCAGTCTTCCTGAGCCAGGGAACCGCAACCGTCGTCGGTCGAGACCAGATCCGTGAGTTCTTTCGAGGTCCTCGACCGAGTTCTGAACGAACTGTCTTCGAGGTCGGAGAGGTGCTCGAAGACGGTGACGTCGTCGTGGACTTCGGGACCTTGCGGCGCGGCGAGACGCGTGTAGGTAGGTACGTCGTCGTCTACCGGCGCCAACCCGATGGCAGTGTGAGGCTCGCCGTCGACGTTCCGCTGAGCATTCATTAGCTGCGCTCG
>Ga0182030_10005537_pt1 | contig 26768 bp, 41 predicted proteins | sample 812S3MmetaG_FD_121299 | JGI IMG/M metagenome (GOLD analysis project Ga0182030, IMG submission 121299) | Permafrost microbial communities from Stordalen Mire, Sweden - 812S3M metaG (Illumina Assembly) | ecosystem: Environmental > Terrestrial > Soil > Wetlands > Permafrost | place: Sweden...
AGGATGAACGCTACGGGCTTTTCTACTTCGTTATAGTATTCTTCATACGGAAGTTGTACTAATATTTTATTGACGATATCCGCTTTTTCTAATCTTCCGTAGCTTTGTTTTTTATAAATCTTGTAAGTGACGTAACAGTCGAGCGCATTATACTTACTGACAATCTCAACAGGCCATTTATCTAATGTTCTTCGCTCTTTGCTTTGCTTCTTTGTCCGCTTGCCTACAATATCTTCGTAACTCGGATATGTAATACTCAAATCCTCTAGGGCAAGCTTTTTTAATCCGTAAACCTTCCGCGAAGAGTCTAAAATATGTGCCAAGAGCTCCGTGTCCCAAGTGAGCTGTGAATCCTTTACATCTACACCCCATTGTCTTAGACATTCTAAATCTCCTTTGCCGTTATGGGCAATTATAGCCAATGAATGAAAATCAATACGACGAAGAAGCTGAATATCAAATATACAATAAACAGGAGTGCCAACGCCCCAGTACATGCCACAACATACGAAACCTCCGGCTTCATCGTGTTCAACATCCAATGAGACAGGGCCATCCATCTTAGACGGCAACTCATCAATACGGACTTCAACGCGGTTCGCTTCGCAAGCTGCGGTTAACTCGTTTAACAACTCTTGTTCCTTCGCGGATAGCAATGAGTACTCCAATCCCTGTGTAAATACACAGAATGGCAATTATAACTATGGCACTAAAAAGCAAGAGGCTTATCAGCGCTGCTATTTCTTTTAGGACGATCATCATTTCCGACTCCTTCTATTCCCCAACTGAGTACGATGAGGCAGTTGTAAGCTGCGTGCGCGAGATGATTAAGGCCAGATTCTTTGTCCAAAGATTCCCCACGTATATAGCAACACACATGACGAATAATACTGCCAAGATAACGCATGTATTCAGCACCACCTCGCCAGTTCGATTGCCCATATTTTTTAGCTCCATAAGATCCTACCTTTGCCACTTCATCGATACCCGGCATACTTAACAGCCATTGAAGCTGTAACTTCCCATCATCGTAATGTTTAGCTCCATTCGTCATAAGGTTGCACCGCTTTCAGTATCTGCTGTAGTAATAGTATAACATGAATTTGGAACTTTGTCAAGCCCTCTAATTCTTCCGTCTTCAAAACACATCCCCATTCTCGCTCATCTTCTCGTCTTCGTACTTCGCTGTAATACGCCTATACACTTCCATAGAGAGACAGGCCAACACGCCAGCTACGGCGTTAAGGGTTGTATAAGATACACCGTTCATAGCGACATACCCTTTAATCAACTGAGACATAGCGTAGTTCAACTCTCCCGGCCTTGTGGCAACACGGCCTTGTGCTAAAGATTCTCGGATTCCATTTTCAATGTAGGGCATTATCTTAGCTCCTTTCTAATGTAGCGTATCGCCTGTGCAGTAGTGACACATATCTTTGCAGCTTTTATTGTTGTAAAATTCACTAAATGTCCCTCATACATCCGAGGGGCTACTACAATAATAGGCCTATGATTCCTATAAAACATCCTTCCCATCTCCCAAGCCACCCCAGAGCTGCTCTTGTCCCCTGTCAGATTTAGGAGCACTCTACAACGATCAACAGCCGCATCATCTTTAGCTACAAACCCCCGCATCATCTTTCGGCTAGGGCGACGGTCTATAATCTTATGAGGATTTACATTCTCATCATCCGGCGGCGAATAGAAAGTAAGACCAGCCTTCTTTAAGAGTTCCTTTGCATATTCGGCTTGATCCAATACTTCTTTTCCAATGCGCCCATGCATAGATAAACTAATGTAAACATCAAGCGTAGGCTTCATAGCTAATCTCCTTCATACCCTATAGGACAGCTTATGTGCTCAAGCTGTTCACTATCTGCCACCAAGTCTGTCTTATCGAAAGCAAAAAACGAGGTGCTAGGGATAAGGCGGTACGTCACTTCTACTGGTACGCGTATCCTATCACCGTCCTGTATTACCTTCTCGCACTTCTGGCAGATGTGTATCATTTCCCCTCCCTCGCCAGCCTCACCAGCTCGTTGTCTAAAATATTAGAGTTCACACATCCTCCAAGGATTTTGGTATAGACCGAAGTGTACTAAGCCTTTCTGCCCATTATCATTCTTATCCAAGTTACCAACAATCTCAGTATATTCAGGAAGCACCCGCGTCTCCGATAACAATAGCACTCTAGAACTTGCTTGTTCAATCGTACCACTCCCTTTAATCATCGACATCCTCGGAGTAACTTTCTCACCGGTTTTAAGATCAACCCAATCTGCTGATCGGTTAAGTTGTGCCGTGACAATTCCTGCAACATCGTATTTCCGGCGTAAGTAGTTAAGCCCCTGCATGAAAGCTCCCAACTCCCTCTGTTCTTCTGAGACGTGGTTAATGTGATCGAACATAAATACGTCTGGTTTGATTGCATTTATTGCCTCCTCAACCTTTTCGATATTTGGAGCAAAGCTGTCACATACATAGAACTGATGCTGTCTAAATTCTTGGCTATTTTCAAGAGCGTTAATGTATCTTTGCCAGATGTCTTCGTATGGCATTTCTGTAGAGAAGAGCAATACCCTCTTACCTGATGCACATATTTGTCTTGCTGTTGCAAGCAGCCAATTAGTCTTTCCAGAGCCCGTCCTAGCTGCAACTGTAAAGAGCCTTGAGCTTTTGAGGCCTCCAATGAGCATTTGGTCGAGTTTCGCATAACCAGTTTCGACCACTTCGCCTCGTACACTTCTTTCCACAGTTCGTTGCTCAAATTGCTTCCAACTGTCGTCGTTTGCGGGGCTGTGGATGATAAGCCCCTCATTCGGCTGTCTATATCCTGCCATATCATTTGAAGTTCGCTTCCGGTCATCGGCTTCGTATCTTCCCCAGACGTTTTCAATTTTGGCTTCGAGATGCCCATCTTCCGCCCCAACTCTCTTAGCGTGAGGTTCGAGAAAAGCTCTAGCGTCCTCAGCGCTGTAGCCGTCAGCCCTAAGCCTACCGAGAATACTAGTAAACGTATTGTCAATATTTCCATCTTTGAGCTCCTTTAGGGCTTCCGATATCCAACCTTCTCGCTTGCCGGGCTTTGTTTCCGTAGATGAGGCCACAATCACACTCAGTAACGCCGTCGGAAAAGAGGACAAACGATCCAATCCCGAAAGGGCACCTACCCACCGATACCGTCTCCCGTTTTCGTGAATACTTGGGGGAGCGACGACATATCCCCCCTCTGCTCTCACATCCAAACCCGGCAACTTCTTTACTGAGTTTCCCAAGCCTTCTTTGTTTAGATACCATAGCTGTTTACCTCGTCCAGTTAGATACGAAACCGTACTTGTTAATCCAAGCTCTGAGGCCGAGGCTAGACCTTCCGGGCCGTCTAAGTCCACAACAGCCAGATTTGAGATTGTCCCGGTAACGATTCCAATATTCGCATTCGGCGCAGCACTCCACCACTTTCTTATTTCGTCTTCCGTTGCTTTTCGGCTTTGATATTCTTGCCATTTTATTAATGGCCCCTTTCCGTTTGGCTTTAAAGGAATTACGGACAGCCCCAACTTCAGGTAGCGCAAAGCATGTGTAAGCATTCATATTCCCCTCAGTCGTTTAGAAACTTCCAACAAATCATAGCCGCATCCCACTGAGCCTTGTAAGCAGGCAAGTAGTAGCCTTTGAGCTGTATCTCTGGGCGCTTATAGAGCTTCTTCTCACGTCTGATGATAAGACCCCAATCGGCTTGAACACCTTTTGTCTCTTTCAATAGCTCTCTATATCCATAAAGCTGCAATGGGTGTAGCTTATCTATCTTACTTTTAATCTTTAAGTCTTCGATCCATATATCTTTAGTCGTAGGTTTGAATTCTCCGGTACGATTCGGATAAGGTTGTTGCCAGAAGGTCTTTCTCTGAGCTTCCCAAAAGGGCACATCGAATGTCCCGGCACCATCTAGTGTACCTCCAAACTCTTTCCCTGTCATTTGCTCTTCGATAAACAACGGCTGGTACCCGCTTTCTTTGTAGAATTTAGCAACTGGGTCAAAGACTTGAGCTTGATATTCCGGTACGCCATCTTGAAAAGCCTCGCCATGAAGGAAGGCCTCGCGGAGAGCATGGATATCGTTGCCGAGATTCGCTGCTTCTTCATAATATTTCCTCTTTGCTTTCGTACAACATAGGTCTTCCTTGCCATGAAGACCCTTACAGATCCAGTCTTCAAATCCACTCATGTCTTGGGCAAACATCCCCGGTATCTGTGACACAGAAGGAATATTGTTCCCTTCGGAATCTGTGTGGTTTGAATGTCCCATTAGCTCTTCCTGTTCGCAAACTCTAGCATTTGTGTAGCCAACTTATCAGCCTCATCAAACAGTGTATCCAAGCTAACAACAGGAGCTAGGGCAATCACAGCCGCTTGCACAACACCTTGCCGCGAGATACGCTGATCCTTATTGGCCCAGTCTTCTTTAGACATTGTATTGTCTAGCGCAGCCGCTTTGTTGAACTTAGGCGTAAATCGCTTCGCACGATCTTTGTCTGTCATATCTATGTTATCCTGAGTTTTAACTACTGGACTCTCAATCTTTGAAAGAATCTTATTGAGATATCGAGTGCCACTATCGGCAATGTAATACTCACCAGTGAATGATGAGCCCGGAACTAGCTTACTCTTGTCACTTTCTGACAGTTTCTTGCTAAGACTGACAAACCCGGCTTGATCCTTAAAGCCCCATTTCGTGAGCTCTTTTACTTCTACGTTTACATTCTCTGTCTTTGGCATTTGTATGTCTCCTTTATATTCTTATTGATACACCAACACCTACATGTTCCTGATGGTCCAACGTAATTCCGAGTCGCACATTATCAAAAACATTGTAGCTAAGTTGAGCGAATACGACAGTATTAGTACCTGAACCTCCTGCAACTCCAACACCCAAGTCGAGCTTCTTAAAATATGCTCCATCAACGCCAGTTCCAAACCGCAGAGCATTAGAGTAGCCAGCATACACAAAAAGTTTAGCTTCAAGTCCATATTGCGGCGCTGTGATTTTAACATTGTCATCCTTTCCAATATCAATTACGCTTTCACGATCTGGCAATGTCTCAGTCGTCGTCTTCGTCGGTGTTATAATAATTATCGTATGCTTCACTGGATTAACCACTATTCTTTCTTTCTCTGTCACTGGTAGTTTAACAGGAATAGCGGGTTTTGTCAAGGCCCTATGATAATATCGCCCAAACAAAAACATGGCTATTAAGACGGCTAACGCAGCAAACACTTTATATCTTACTCTCATTGCTTTGGCCTCCCGTTAGTCTTGCTGTACCCCAGTGTGGCAATAGCCGAACTATACATCATAGCCTCAGAATTTGTAATGGCATGATAGCCAAACACCACTAAAACCACACGAGCTATAAATACCGAGGTCATTACAAACATAATGGCATCACCGTCGACATTCATTAGGTCTTGTATGTATTGCCAAATGGCTTTGATCTTTTCTAACATTTATTTCTCCTTTCCAGAGCGGAGGGAACGAATTACTTCAATAACGCATTGAGAGTCAGGAGCACCATAGCTAGATTCGCAAAGATTTACGCCGCCATCGAATCGGTGATGATGATACGTCAGATATTGCCCTAGAATGTTCGCTGCCTTCTCAATCGCGTCGGAGAAGCGTTCGTCACCATAGTCCTTTAAGGCGGTGGCAACTTGACATTCTATTAGAGATACCCAGTGTTCGAATCTTGGTCCTAGTCTCCATTTCTCCACTAGCTCCATCGCTATCCTCTCCGGCGTTCCGCTGGAGGTCATACTCTATTCTCCTTAACAAACTTTGTGAAGCTACGCCGAGCCTTGTTTAACCGATCATGGACGGCATCCCGACTAATACCTAACATTGTAGCTGCCTCGCGCTCTGTAATGTATTGCTGCATGACTAGCTTCCATACGGCCTTTTGTTTTGGCGTTAAAGCCCGGACAGCCCTAATTTGAATCGGCTCCATTAGGCCCATCCCATAAGTAGAGCGTAATGTTGTTCTCGAATTTCGTTACCATGAAGTGTTATCTCATTTTCAGTACTTTGAAACCCGTGAAAACACGTATCAGGTTCCCAACCAATAAAACTATATGGCCCCTCAGTACGTAAAGCCGCTTCATTATATGTTAGCATTTATTTCCCCTGTGTGAAATGGCCTGACTCATCTTCTTTAAGACTATTCTGCTCTAACCAGTTTGTATAAGTGACTTTCGTAATAACTTCTGGGTAGTAATCTGTATGTACTGGATACTTGCAATTAGCCTTGCCACACTCATCGCAAAGACGGCTTGAGTCAAAGCTTCCATCGGCCCATCTCACGGATTGTCTGAATTGGTTACTCATCATAGTAGTCCCTCTCTTATTATAATTTTGGGTAGCAGGTCTTAAGGCCTATTACCCCTATTTTGTCCACGAAAACACCGTAAAGGTACCGCCAGCATAAGGGGCTACCATCACCCCCGAACTGAGTACAAACATCTTTGCCGCATACCGCTTAGCGTCTAATTCATTCTCGAATGTCTTTTGCACAACCCAAGGTTTAATCCTTTGCTGTATCAGATCTAATAGGGCTTGAGCATCTACTGATCCAAATCCCATATCAATCCTCCTGTTTAATGCCGTCCCATTCATCAACCCTAGAACATTCGGGGCAACATACCTCTATTTCATTGCCTCCATAGCCGGCCCATACAATCCCTGTCCCTTCACATACTTCGCACTCGTTAATATCGCCCCATTCATTAAACATTAGTTTAGTACCCCCGAAGACTTTGCTAGATCCATCAAGAAGAGGCCCAGTGCCCCCAAGAACACGGCTAATATCACGCCGAGACACCAGTACCCAAAGATTTCACTTGAGCCTATTAAAAACCCTTTAATGGTCATTTTGCCCCCATTAGTCTATTCACAAGTATCTCTAAGTCCATGATACGCCGTGCCTGTTCATCTATCTTCTTTTCTTCATAGCTCTTGCCAAGCTTCAATGTGTATCGCATGCCGAAGGCAAAGTTACGCCCGTTGGTGGCATCATACGAGTCATAGACGGCTACTTGCATATGCTTGGTGTCAATGATACGCACATCCGCTTCCGGCATCACTTTAACCCGTTCATCATTGTTAATCTGCCGTTGTAAGTCTCCCTCACGATTTGAGGCCCGATTTGTTTCAGCGGAAAGCCCGGATGCTAGATTTGCCTCAGCCCCTTGTGCTCTGATAGCTTCATTGTTTATGGCTAATGCATTGGTGTTAGTCTGAGCATTTAAGCTGTCAATGCTTGCCGCTTGCCCTTGATCTGACAGCCGATTGTATTCAGACGTGAGAACATAAACGTCTTGAGCCTTTGTAGGATCCCCGTCTAGGCCCATAAACGTTAGTTTAGTCAGTGGTACGTTGGGCAACGGTTGATTATATACAGCGCTATAGCCATAGCCTGTCTGTGACTGAGGGTTATAGTCATAGGCCTGTGTATAGCCGTTGATAGCTAACTGATTCTTGACAGCATTTTCTTCGATGTAATCATTAGTACCAAGACTTTGTGTCGGAGTTTGAAACGTGCTGATGCCATACCGATCGCTTAGGGAGTTAAGGACTAATGATCCGCCCTCTTGACCATAAGTGACATTGCCAAAATTCCAGCCGGCACTAGGAGGTTCACCAAAGACAAAGCCGCCAAAGATACTCGCAAACAAAAACACTATAATTTTTTTCATACATTCCCCTTTGCTAAGCGTACTCCATATTTTAGTATCCTACGCCAAGTAGCAGACTCAGCAGCAGCAGACTCAGCAGCAGACCTAGCAGACCAAGCAGCATACCAAGCAGACCTAGCAGACCTAGCAGCAGACTCAGCAGCAGCAGACTCAGCAGCAGACCTAGCAGACCTAGCAGCATAACAAGCAGACCTAGCAGACCTAGCAGCAGACTCAGCAGCAGCAGACCAAGCAACAGACTCAGCAGCAGCAGACCAAGCAACAGACTCAGCAGCAGCAGACCAAGCAGCAGACTCAACAGCAGACTCAGCAGCAGCAGACCAAGCAGCAGACCTATTTAATTCGGATGGGTCTTTCACCCACCGCATAGCGGCCTCAATGGCTTTGCGCGGTGTTTTATCTTCAGGGTACGCTTTTTCAAACAAATGCAAAGACTGTTTAGCAGAATAACAAGCGTATTGGACATTTTGTTTATGTGTCATAGCTTTTGTCAGTGTCCAGTTTGCCCATTCAAATTTAGAATCTTTAATTAAAGCTTTTACAATTTTTGTTAGCTCTATTTCTTTTTGAGCAAAAAACCAATCTTTACCCTTTGAACAGGCCTCCCTACTTTCCAGCCATTCTCTATTAATAATCATGAGATAATCCCCTTTTGTTTAGATTCCCAGTCAGCAACAATTTGTGCCTTGCTTCGCCCCGATGTATTCAAAGGTACAATCTTAAGTTTACAGTCATTGGCTACGACATGACGGTGATATACAGCCCAGTCATGAAACCTAGTCTCACAACGTACACAGAGATTGGCTACGTTTTGAGTCATGAGTGTTTAACCCCCTGATAGAATAGAACACAAAAGAATATAAACGCAAAGATGAATATCATGTTATGCTCTCCTCCCATTCTCTGAGAATTCATACTCATTGCATTTGATATTCTCATCGACGCTTTCATTAGACATAAGATACTCGTATTCTTTATTAAGCATGATTCTATAATCCTCTTGCAAGGCAAGAAGAAAATTAGAATCAAGAGCATCTAACGAAATGTCTAATCTATCCTGATTAACAAATTCCCCATTTTCGTCTTTTTCCCATACGTCTATTACGTTGTCGCGGGCTGTTAGATACTCCTTTGCGTCTTTGAATGTCTCACAGCTTTCACCATGTTCTTTTTCAATCTTATGTGCCGTTTCCTCGGCACTAGCCATAAACTTAGCTTCACATTTGTAATCATCGAATGACAGTATCTTTAATCCGACATTCGCTGCGTCCTCATACATACATTCCCACCATGACTCCATTCCGTAACCATTACGGAACCAGTCACGGGCTACGTCCTTAGCTTTATCCGAGAGCTCATCAAACTGATAATATGTATGTTCGATCATTTCTTTTCTCATGTTATTTCACCTCCGCTTTAAAGCCTTGCACTAACAGATTAATATTTCCCTCAGTGGTTAATTGTCTGCCTTCTTTAGGTATCCATGAGTTAATATGTTTAGACGTTGTTCGACTATAGAAGTGGTCAACGGCGAAATACAGCTTACCTTCCGGTGTAAGTTGGGTATAGGCTACTGGCGTACGATAACTAAACAATACACGAGTATCATATTCATCTCCGAACGCTATCTCTGTCATGTTTGCTTTGATTGGATTAAGGTTCATTGTGTTATCTCCTTTTCGTCCTCATACATTCTAGGACACTCATAGTCTAACAGAGATTGTCTTGCTTGTCAATGGGTCTAAAGACTCATTTATTCTTATTGCCATAATCCTTCTGCCATTGTAATTCGTCTGCCTCTGTCCATTGGCCTAATATCATGTCAGGTACCATATTCCCCCGTTGGCTAGGCTTTGCCGGCTCTGAAAGGATTGCTATCATCACATCGAATAGGTTATTCATGCTTAAAGCCTAGCAGACGTTGGCCTGTTTGTCAAGGGTTATTTAGGTTTGTCGACGGTAAAATAGATTTAGGTACTACCCAAAAAAGGGTATAAGAGGGGCATACCCCCTTGCAGTCAAACGTTCCTGCTAAAAGAGTCGAGTTAGTTAGAACATCAAACCACAACTAATTAGATGGTTTAGGCTAGATTAGAGCTGATGTTCGCCAGAGTCCTGAAACTGGTCTAATCGGACGCGCCACTGTCCAACAGATACTTTGACACCATGCAGACGGTTTAAGGCTTAAGCTTAGCCTATACGTCAAAGACAAAGTGGCATTACGTTTTTAGCTGGTTTTCTCTCTGAAAAGACTACCCAAAATTCAGTATATATGAGGCTTAACTTAAATAGTCATAGCCGTATAAGCAATGCAATGAAGCTATCAGACAGGCCCATAGTGTCGTTTGTAGCCTAGTTTTACTTATATGACAGACGCATTTAATCCAAGCAAGATACCAGACCAGCCTCAGACGTTAGTGACAGGAAGCTCTAGCATTCTCGGCTATTCGTATGATAGCACCAACATGACGTTGGATGTGTTTTACAAAGGGAAGAGCAATAGTATCTATCGTTACTTCTATGTGTACCCAAATGTTGTTAGCCAGATCTTTGACTTGCCTCAAAGCGTCGGCAAAGCGGCTCAGCAAGGCTTGAAAGGGTTACAGCATCAAAGACTTAAATAGGCATTTGCCAGCCTAGAATCGAAAGATAGACGGCTTAGATGCGAACGTAGCAAGCTTTGTTAAGTGTGCTTTCTATTTGAACTGAGCATTGAGATTAGGCGGTTGTCCCCGCTCAACAATTCTTAACACGCAAGGCTAGGCTTAGGATAGGCCGTAGGGAGTAGGCAGTCCCTTTGTTGGCTGATGGGGTGGTGTCAGAAAAGCCCCCTAACTTTTTTCAATATATTCGACTTTTAGAGCTGTTTCAACAATTCGCGGAGTGGAGCATTGGCAGCTCGTTGGCCTCATAAGCCGAAGGTAGGTGGTTCGATTCCGCCCCCTGCAATGCCTTTTAAATGCATTTAAGTTACATTTATTGTAACCTTACAGTAGAAAGAAACAGCTTGATTTTTAGACAGGGCTCCATGTTATTTATGTTAAGTTAAAAAGTAACAGTACGGAGTAGTACGAAAGTAGTTGATTTAACGTAAGTATCATGTTAATAGGAGAAAACATAAAAATGCTATTCCCACAATCGATGGATATGACACAAATGAGTAATGCTAGTACGGCTGCTGATAATGTCTTCCGAGCCGCTATTTGCGTAGCCATTTATACGGCTGTGCAGACCGGTGCAAGAACCACAACGGCTGTTGCTTATAGCCCGGAAGTTGAGGACAGTCTTCTTATTGTTCTTAGAGAACTGACAGCACAGGGATATGCGGTAACACTGGCGGCAACGACAGTGACCGTAGTGTGGCAATAATATGACATTCTTTCCAGTCAAAGACTTCCAAGACCTTTCAGCCCCCGGAGCCACTAATGAAGCTACCATCTTAGGCGCGGTGTTGTCTGCTATGTGCCTAGCTATGGCCACCTCTACAAACACCTCAGGAGCTGTTACCACTGTAGGTGCCACTGTTAGCAATGTGGAAGCTGTTATTAAGCAATTACGTGATCTAGGGTATGGCGTTTCTACAGGCACCAACACCCTAACGGTTACGTGGTAAGAGGATAAAATATAATGAACTTCCCACAAATGTACGACTTGCAGCAAATGATTAAGTTGCCTATTTCGCCGGATACGGCGACTAGGGCAGCTATTCATAACGCTATATATACAGCCGTTGTTTCAGGCCTGTCTACTAGCGCAGCCATTACGCCTACGTCAGGTGTTACGCCAGATGAAATGTCTCGCATCTTTAAACAGTTGGGCGATTCAGGCCTAGCCGTTGTTAATAGTGGCTCTACCTTTACGGTAGGATGGGGCTCAGAGATTTAATACGTAAACTAGATACAAAAGGAGAAACACAGTATGTCCGAAGAACAAGTGACACCTGTCGTAGAAGCAACTCCTACTCCTGTTGTTGAAGCACCGGCAACTCCTGTTGCCGCAGCCTCCCCGGCTCAACCAGCGCCAGTCTCACCAGCGCAGGACTTAAAAGAAATACAGAACCTATTGGTTTGTGGGATCTTCCCCGGCCAAATGGCTCCGTCTGTTGTCAAGGCTTATAGCCTCTTACAGAAGATGGTAGAAAACATTGAATCGGCGAAGCCGTCGTAATATAAGGGACTTTGTAAAGATTCAATCAGAGAAGCCTCAATACATGATAAGTCAGAAGACACAAACTGATCTATTTGTAAAGGCTTATGGGGAGATTAAGAATGGTACAAATGCTCATACGGTTCGGGAAGTGGTTGGAAGCGAGATTCCCAGAGAAGATAGTAATAACGGTTAAACATTACGAAGATCTTTTGGCGCGAATCGCTAACTTAGAAGCTAATTCAGTACATAAAGACGCGGTGAAAATACTTGTTTTGGAACTTAAAAAGGTTCAAGATGAGTTTGCCACTGTGAGGACTGGATTAGGCTTGAACACTCCCAAAGCTGCTGAGATACAGGCCATGCTTAATGGGCAACCAATTGGAGAACCTAATGAGTAAATCTAGTTCAGTTTATTATAGAATTGTTAAAGCAGGGCATGACCATCCTTTCGCAGGGTTGTATGCCGTTGAGAAGCTTATTGTGAAAGGCGGGGCTATTGTAGATAAAGAGATAGTGAAAGAGTGGGATTTAAGAATCCTGTCTGAAGCTGCTCTTGCCCGGTTTGGTGGGTCTTCGGCCTTTGATGAATACAAGGCTGATAATGGCGAACCGGAAGATATGACCGGTAAGACCTCAGCACAAGAAGTGGCTCCTAGAGATCCAGCGGAAGTGCTTACTTCAAAGCGTAAGTTACAAAACGAATTGAAGTTTAAACCTGAATAATATGTTTGAGAAGGGTAATCAATTTGGAAGGGGCAGACCCAAAATAAGTCTCAATAAGCCGGAATTGTTGCTGCCCATCATCTTCCAAAAGGCCCATATTAATTGGGCTATGGACTTTACATTACTGTATAAGATTCGTAAGGTACGCCCCTTCACAAAAGATGAAGATGCCCGTTGGAAGTCTTATTTAGAAATGATGCCGTATTTGTGTACGAAAGTGAATATCAAAGAACTAGATTCTAGCAAGTTCACTACCGAATCCGATAAGCAAGCCATGAATGATCAAACAAAGAGCCTTTTGGAGGCCTTAGAGAATGTTAACGCCCAACCAAATAAGCCAAGTAAAGACTCTAGCTTGGCAAACAGGCCGGCTCAAATACCTCCAACGGCCTAGTCAAAGGCTTCTTTATGAAGCTAGAGATGCCGCCTATAAAGAAAGTCGTAAATATGTGTTTTGTTGTGGTAGGGGTTGGGGCAAGTCTTTTTACCTTTTCTCCTCTTGTGTCGAAACTGCAATTCAGTTTCCCGGCTCCGATTCAGTATTTGTCGCTCCTGTGCAGCGTAAGGTTTCGGAATACCTAGAGCCTATTGCTAGAGACGTATTCAAGGACTGTCCTGATGACCTTAAACCAAGATTCTACTCCGCTGATCTCATCTATAAATTCCCTAATGGGTCAAGAATTATCGTCTGCGGATCGAATCAGAAGGCTTTTGATAACATTCGTGGAGGCACCTTTAAGAAGGCGGCTGTTGATGAAGGAGCATATCACGACTACCTTATCGAACTTATCGAGCGTGTTCTCCTCCCGGCTCTTAACAAGGGTAACGGTTATCTCGAATTGGGGTCCACTCCTCCTGATGTGGAGCATCCCTTTGATCAACGGTACTGCACTGAAGCCGAGCTTGGTGGGTATTACTTTCATGCGACCATCTATGATGCTGGCTATCCTGAAGAGCAAATTGCCGAGTTTAAACGCGAAGCGGGTTGGCTAGAATCAGAGCACCGCTGGAAGAGTCCGGCACATGAGTTGACATGGCGTATTGAGTATCTGGCAGAACGTGGTCTTCGTAACCCGGAGAAAACAATCATTCCGGGATGGGATGATAAGTATGTTAGAGATATTAAAAAAGATCAGTACTATCCGTTTTTCTTTAAAGGTACTTCGCTTGACGTGGGGACAAAGCACGATCTTACTGTTGCCCTATTCGGTTACTATCACTACCTCAACGCGCAGTTAGTTATTGAAGATGAGTTCAAATTACCCGGACCCGAATTTACCACCCTCAAATTGGCTTCCGCCGTACGAGTCAAGGAACGTAATCTTTGGGGTAGTCAGCAACCCGCTGTCAGGGTTTCGGATATTTCCGACATTCAAGCGGATCTCAACGCTACGCACAACTTACCTTTTATTAGTGTGTCCAAGACGGAACTACATAGCATGGTTAATAGGCTCAACCTTCTCGTTGATGCTGGTAGGCTTATTGTGCATCCTCGCTGCAAGTTGCTTATACAGACCCTCAAGAATGGTATCTGGGACAAGAATAGAGAGGAGTTTGCACACAGCGAGATAGGTCTAGGCCATATGGACGCTTTGGCTTCTTTGATCTATTTGCATCTAGCCTTTGAAGCCTATTACAGCAGTAATCCCATTCCGTTAATGGCTCCGACGTTTACTAATTTAGATCTTCACGGAACATATGGCAAAGCCAATACCTCCGTATGGGAACAAGTTTTTCCTAAGCCAGAGAAAGATAAGCCTGAAGACATGTTGCCCGAAGTTGATGATGTAAGTCCTTATGGAGATTGGGAATAAAATATGAGTCAAGCTAGCCCCGAATCAACACAATCAGAACCAGAAGACGAGTATTTTGCTAACGCTGAGTTAGATGTAATTGGCGATAGGCTAATGGACCGTGTAGATAACTACTACATCTTCCTGAATGCTACAGGTGTAATGAATCTATGGAGGCGCTCCTTTGCATTTTTCTATAATAGTGCCCGGTTGGGTGGCAGGATCAATCCTGTGGGAAAGAAGTTGGAACTTCAATCTATTTCGATGGATGATTATCCTAACCTCCTTCGGAACATCCTCGTGCTTACTACGGCGCAAATGCCTTCCATGCAAACCCTATGCTCTAATGGAGACGAAAAGACCCTAGAGCAAAATAAGATTGGTCAACAGGTTCTTGATTACGAAGCGCGAGAACACCGCGTAAATGATTACATTGTTCAATGTGCTGAAGATTCTTTGTGGGCCGGTGAAGGATTCATCTATAAAGGCTGGAATGCCAACCTTGGTGAAGAGATAGCCGCTGATGCCAATCCTGATACAATGGAACCAGAGATGGGGGCCGATGGGCAACAGAAGACCCTCCACGTAGGCGATTGGGAATTTGAGAATCTTACCTGTTTAGATGTTATTCGAGATGTTGATGCCCTTTCCTATCAACGCTGCGAATGGGTTATTGTTCGACGCTTCCAGAATAAATGGAATTTGATTGCTCAGTATCCACAATTTAAAGAAGAAATACAAAGAGCTTCTTGGGCTCTGACAGACAGGCGTAATTCCAAGTTCGGCTACTCCGCTGTAAATCATAGAGACTTACTTCCTACGTTTGAATTCTTCCATGACAAGACTTTAGCTGTACCGATGGGAAGACAGACACTATTCCTAGATTCGGATACAGTGCTATTTGACGGCCCACTGGCGTACGGCGCTAGACCCGTCTACAGGTGTGCTTATGCAGAACTACGAAATAATCCATTTGCTTGGACAGTCGGATTCAGTTTGCTTCCACTTGCAGAAGCAAATAACCGTCTCACGTCGACGTTGCTTACCAACGTTGCTACTTTCGGTGTTACGCGGGTCCTTAACCCTCGCGGAGGCAATATCAGTTTACAGGCTCTTTCGGAGAATCTCGCGGTAATTGATTATACACCCGTAGGTCCGACAGGCGGGAAGCCTGAAGTATTAAACATGAGCAATCCCATAACGAAAGAAGTAGGGGATTTGCTTAAATTCATCAATACAAAGATGGAGACGTATGCCGGAATAAATTCGACATTGAGGGGTCAACTTGAAAATCCAGAAATGTCCGGTGCTGCAATGGCAATGCAAGCATCTATCTCACTCCAATATAACGCCGGGTTCCAGAAAAGCGTTATTAAAGTGCTTGAAGAAGTCGGAACAGGAATGGTTCAAGACCTTAAAGCCTTTGCTGATGCTCCACGTCAGGCCCTTATTGTTGGCAAGCAGGATCAAGGATACATGCAATCCTACAGTAAGAAAGATTTCGATGGTATTGACAGAGTTGTTGTTGCGGCTGGTAACAGTCTCCTCAATACCACGGCGGGTAAAGTCAATCTAGCTGACCAACTGTTGCAGAACGGTATGCTTCCTCAAGGGGAAGCTGGTGCCATGAAATATATTGAAGTGATGAATACGGGTAAGCTTGAGCCGGAAACACAGGCGCTTCAGGCTACGTATATGCAGATCCAGACAGACAAAGAACAGCTATTAGCTGGTAAGATGCCGATGATTCAGCTCACAGACAATCATCCTCTTATGATGCAGGAAGTGAATAGCCTGAATAACAACCCCCAGATTAGGGGAAACCCCCAACTAGGGCAGTTGGTACGACAATATATTCAGGCCCACTTCCAACAATGGCTACAGATGCCCCCGCTTTTGGCCGCTGCTTTAGGTATTCAGCCTCCGCCTCCGCAGGGCGGTCCGGGCGGTCCTCCTCCGGGAGCCACACCTCAAGGCGCTCCGAAAGGACAGCCGGGGAAACAACCCCCTGTGCAGACTCCGCCACACCCTCAGCATAAGCCTCCAATGCAGGGAGTGACACCACATCCAACAGCGAAGCAGCCTAATATGCCTAATTTGCCTCCCAAGGCTCCCATGCAGAATCAGCAAGCAATGCAGCAAATGCCCGGTCCTAATCTTCCTCCCGGCATTCGCTAGGAGTAAGGCGTGACTTATAAGAACGATTTACATGAGAAAGACGGCGCTTGGAAAGCCGACTCTAAAATAGCCGCAGGTGTAGATGATTTAGATAATACACACCCGCTTAATTGTACAGAAGATGGTACTTTAGAGGTTTCGCTTTCAGGTACCGCAGCTCCATTAGATGTTATTGTTGATAACATTGTCCCTGTTTCACAAAGCGGGACATGGACAGTTAATCTCGCTACTGAACCGACAATAGATATTGGCGAAGTATCGGTTAAGCCCTCAGCGACCACTGTTAACATATTTGCTACAGCCGATGCTTCTTACGGCGTAGAAACGACAATTTTAAGTTACACAAATGTAGGGATAACGTGGGTGACACAGATTGTAGGATGGGGTCAGTATGACGGTGAGTTTCTAGTGCGCATTAATGGCACTATCGTAGGCGGAGGTAGAACTTCAGCAGCAGACCGTACGTTACAGCTTAATGAGCCTTTCCCTACTGTCATGGGTGACGCAATCACTGTAACGATTTTAGAGTATGGCCCAGCAGCACAGAACTTCAGGGTCAATCTCATAGGACAATAAAATGGCTGATTTAGAACATAATAAAAAATTAAATATCAAAAGATCGGAGATTGAAATAAGTTCACTAGAACTGAATCTTCAAAGATTTGAATTGAGATTTATGGAGATAGAAGCAGAGAAAGTTACACTACAAGAAAATATAGATTCTACAAATAAACGTATTGCTGAAATTAAAGCAGCGTTAGGAGCCTAATACCATGGCAGATTTCGACGCACAATTACCAGTACGGACAATAGCTACAGAATTTACGACAGAAGTCGCTAACGCGGCTGGAACTACGATTAATCCGGCGGAAGATTATGCTCAGGCTTCTACCACTTCGGGACAGAACGGTGTATTGGCACAAGGCGCTGTTACTACAGCGGCCCCAACCTATACTACTGGTACTACTAATCCGTTGTCTTTAGATGGAAGTGGTAATCTACGTGTTACATTCACAGGGGCTTCTTTACAGAATGTCAATGTGACCCAATGGGACAGCATAGCTTTGGGCGCTCCTACGGCCTACGGCACAGCTCCTTCAGGAAACGTCATCGGCGTTAATGCTTATATTACGAATACGCCGGCTGTTACGTTAACTTCTACGACCATTACCGGAACGGTTACTGTTGTTCAACCGACTGGCGCTAACTTGAATGTTGATGTTTCTAACTTCCCGGCGCTAAGTAATGTCAATGTTACAGAATGGAATAGTATTGCTCTAGGCTCTCCTACCGCATACGGTACTGCTCCGAGTGGCAACGTCATCGGTGTTAACGCAGATGTTACAAATGTCGTAGCTATTTCTGCTGCTTCGCTCCCGTTACCGACAGGCGCATCTACTTCAGCTTTGCAAACAGCCGGAAATGCTAGTTTAACCACGATTGCCACGAATACAACGCCCCTTGCTCAAGGAAGTACGACAGCCGGAGAAAGTGGAAACTTGTCTATGGGAGCTGTCACTACGGCTGCCCCTACTTATTCAACTGGTACAACCAATCCATTGTCTCTTGATACTTCAGGGAATTTGCGGGTTGTGGGTACTTTTGGTACAGCACCGTCTACACTGACATATTTCACGGATGCGGCTGTTGCAACCGGGGCTACTGTGACGCATTCTGTTGCTGGGCCAGTTAGTTTATCACATGTTCATGCTTCAGGATCAGGGGAAATAAAAATGAACGTTGCTATTGGTATTACTGGTAGCGAAGTGGACAAATGGGTTGGATTTACAAGCGCAGCCGTTCAAAATTGTGAGTTTAATCTACAGGACGTTGTTACTATCCCTTCAGGGTCATCTGTAAAAGTGACGCTCAAGAACAGAGATACAGCGGCGCAGGACTTATATCTCACAATTGAAGCACACTAATCAAGGATTGTAAATGGCTGATCTACCCATAGCGGAAGATAACGGTCAGTTACCCGTTATTATTAATGACCCGGTTACTGTAGCCAATAGTTTAGCAGTTGCCGCAAACGGCTCTCTAAGAGATTTTGCGGATTATACTGGAACAGGGACAATAGCAGCATTAAATGCGGTTGTAGTGGCTACAACAAACGGCTGTGGAGCAGTTACATTTAATACTCTAGGTACGTGGGTAGCCACTCTGACCTTTCAGGGTACAGCCGATGGAACAAATTGGTTTACTGTTTACGGTGTTGACATTGGGACTGATGTAATTACCCAATTTATTCAAACCAATATACCAGTAACCGTTCCTTGTGGAGGTTTGTTACAAGTTAGGATGGCTGCAACGGCTTATACCTCCGGCACCGCCAATATAGCGTGGAATGCTGGAGCAGGTTCAAAAGAGCTTATCGCAGTTAGCCCAGTAGCGTCCTCTTTCCAAACAACTGCCAATCTACAAGATAGCGCACTGTCAGTTACAGCAACGGCAGCGACAGGCGTTGCAGTTACAACAACGCTTCCCGCCATTGCAGGACAGTTTCATCATATCACGTCTCTTGAAATTGTGGCTTATACAACGGCAGCGAGAACGGGTGGGGCTACGCCTATTCTAGTAACAAGTACAAATCTACCCGGAAGCAATGTATGGGATTTTGCTACAGCAGCGGCAATTGGGACAACGGATACTAAATTTTACACCTTTCTAAACCCATATAAATCCTCTGTAGTAAACACAGCCACTACTATTGTATGTCCAGCCACAGCGGGTATTATTTGGCGCACAAATGTAATGTACTTCGGACTCTAATATGACAATAGTTTCTATTATTACCGTAGATCCTTCAAATCCCACAGAAGTACAGGGATGGCTAACCGCCAATCCGGCAGTAGTGCCTCAATTTATGTTTGTACAAAATAATATCTTTTATATAGTTTACTAAAATAACTGGGGTATCTTTAATGACCCCCAAAGGAGCCTTAAATGGCCGATTCAACGCCCACACCCCCACCGTCTGCCGCACCAGCAGCCACACCAGCTACACCAGCAGCAAATGCCCCTGTCACACCTGCAGCTGTAGTTCCTAAAGCCGCTGCTCCTGTAGAAGAAACATTTGATGTACAGATAGATGGCAAGCCCCAGAAAAGAACTAGAAAAGAAATCATTGAGGCTTATCAGCTTCGCCAATTAAGCGATAAAAGACGTAGTGAAGCAGATCGGGTATTGGCAGAATATAAACAGCTTCAGGAAGTGAGTAAACGCGACCCCATTAAGTTTATGAAGGCTATGGGCTATGACTTTGAAGGAATGGCGACGAGTTATTTGGCTAAAAAGGCCGAAGACTCGATGAAAGATCCGAAAGTTCTAGAAGCGGAAAAGGTTAAAGAAGAACTTGAGCAGTATAAGAAATGGGTATCTGACCAAAAGAATACCGAAGCGGCAAAAGCGAAAGAAGCTGCTATTGCGCAGGAAAAAAGCCGCCTTCAGAAAGAGATCATCGAAGCCATTGAAGAGAAGAAAGAACTTGGCTTGCCTATTGATGAGCACCTTATCATTCAGATTGCTCAAGAGATGATGATACAGGACAAAGCTAAGAAGCCTCTCAATGCTAAAGAAGCCCTGCCAGCGACCTATGCCCGTACCCAGAAATGGTTACAGGGTCTAGCCTCGAAGATGGAAGGCGAAGCGCTAGTGAAGTGGCTTGGTGATGATGTCGCTAAGAAGATCCGTAAATATGATTTGACACAACTCAAGGCTAAACGTGCTGCTCCGGCTAAGCCGCAAAGCGCCGTTAAGCCCCAGTCAGAAAAGACTCCGGCCAAACAAGCTCCATATAAAACATGGAGCCAGTTTAAAGCCGAAACTTTAGATAAAATTCAATAGATGCACCCCACCGGGGACTCTGATATAGATATCCCCCTTGTTAAGCCCTCTCTAAGAGTAGCTTGGGTTATGATGTAGTAAAACATATCAAAGATGCGTATTTTGATACGTTTAAACATAACTTAGGAGATACATAATATGGCTAATTCAGCCGATACATTTAACGTACTCTCTGGAAACTTCAAAGAAGTTTACGGAGATTTGCATAACCTCATCCCAGATACAGCTAAGATGATGAAGTTGATTCCCTATAAACCGAAGGCGAAGATTGGTAATGAATTCGTCGAGGCTGTCAAATTGACGCATGAACATGGCGTGACCTATTCCAGCACCGACAACAATGCTGGGGCTTTGGTTACGTTGTCCACTCCTATTCCTCTGACCTTGCTTGATGCGAAAGTTACCAGCTCTGTGCTGCTCCTCCGAGCCCAGATTGGTTATGACGCGTTTGCTCGTGCGGAAGGTGGAGACAAAGTGGCGTTCAAAGATGCTTCCGAACTCGTTGTTGAAGACTTGCTTGAATCCATCACGAAACGTCTCGAAATTTGTTTGCTGTACGGATCGTCCCCGACTGGTATCGGCGGAATCCCTATGGGCGGAGCTTCAAACAGCACCGGTACTCTGACGTTGGTTCTGTCCCCGGCTCAGTGGGCCACTGGTATTTGGGTTGGGTCTGAAAACGCGCAAGTTGATATTTATCATGGCAGCACAAAGATCAATAGCAACGCGCCGTTTGTCGTTTCCTCAGTTAACCCGGACACTTATACGTTGGTTCTTATCGGCAATGCGACGGATGCGGGTGCAGTTACGACCTACGTTACGTCTAATGCTGATGCTTTCATCGTCTTCACCGGCTCTTTCGGTAACGAAATGTCCGGTTTAGATTCTGTGTGTTTAAACACTGGGACGTTATGGAACATCCCGGCTTCGCAGTATGCTCTCTGGACTGCGAATACATACAGCGCTGGAACTGCCAATCTCACGATGGGCAAACTTCAGTCTGCCATTCAGAAAGCCGTACAGAAAGGCCTCGACGGGGATGTTAACGTCATTGTTAACCCCGCGACGTGGGCCACACTCAATACCGACTTAGCTGCTCTTCGACGTTTCGTTGAAGACTCCACAGAAGGCGAATTGGGTGTCGAATCAATTAAGTACCTCTATGCGGGTGGTAAGATGGACGTTATCGCTTACAATCTCTGCAAAGAAGGCGAATGTTTCATTATGCCTAAGAAAGGTGTGAATCGTATTGGCGCGGCTGATATCGGTTTCAAACTTCCCGGCGGCGATAATGGATTCCTTCACGTTCCGGATCGTATGGGTTATGAGTTCCGCTTGTTCTCGAGTCAAGCATTTTTTACGCCTTTTGTGGCCAAATTGGTCAAGGTGTTTAATATTGTCAACTCCTAATCTAAGATAGAAAGGAGGGGTCGAAAGGCCCCTCCGAATGTATCTTAATCGTCACACAACAAAGGAGACGTTACAATGAGTTCAAATATGAGAATTTCCGTCCTTTCAGGACGTTCAGGCAACTCAATCAAAGCATGGCTTCGTTTGATTCCGGGTTTTCGCCCAGAGTCTATTCAAAGAGTGGCAAGTATGTTTAGTGATATTGCTGGTGGTGTACATTCAGGTTATCTGAATATCGCTACTAAAGCAGTTAATGCGACAGGTACTTTATCATTGTCAAGTTTTACCAGTTCTGATACCATTACGCTCCCTACCGGAGTGTTTGGTGTGGGCTCTAGTCAGCCTAATCATTTGGCTACTGCTTCTACCTATGCTGTTTTGGCCGATACCGCTGTTACCAATAGCTCAAGCTCCACCGCTTTAACTGGTGATTTGGGTATTAATACTGCGCTAGGTCTTACTGGTTTTCCTCCGGGAACTTACAGCGGAACACAGAATTACGCTAATGGAGCTTCAGGAACAGCTATTACTGATGCTGGAACAGCGGCTACGTATTATTCAGGACTTCCGGGTTATACGGATATTTCTGCTACGGACTTAGGCGGAGCAACACTTACGCCGGGCAACTATTCGTATAGCTCCTCAGCTACGTGGTCTGCCGGTCCTTTGACATTCAATGCTTTGGGGAATCCCAATGCGGTGTTTGTTATTAAGACAGGTACGACATTGGTTACGCCTTCAGCGGCTAGTGTTGTTCTTATCAATGGCGCAAACGCAGCGAATATTTACTGGATTGTTGGAAGTTCCACTACGCTAGGCTCTTCTTCGAGCATTGCCGGTACGATCATATCGCATGTTTCTACTTCAGTGGGTACAACCGCTACTGTTAATGGCCGATTATTGGCTGTTACTGGTGCTGTGACATTTGCTGGTGCGGCTACTGTGACGGTTCCCGCAGCTCTTCCTTTCTCCGGGTCGTTTGTTATTGGCGCAACGGATACTGCTACGGCGGCTAACGCGGCTGCGGCGATTAATGCCGCTGGAACGTGTTTAATCTCCGCAACCTCAAGTGGTGCGGTCATTACGATCACTTCTACTGTCCCCGGTACGATTGGTAATTTCTTGCCTATCAGTATTCAGGGTGGTGGAACTGCTAGCGGTCCTTTCCTGCTTGGAGGCTCAGAAGATCCTTGCGTGAGAGTGTACAATGGTATTCTGCCTAACGGTCAATCAGTTACCATCTAAGTAATATAAAGGCTTCGCGGCTCTCCCTATACAGCACACAAGAACCGCACAATTTTTCAGGAGATTAAATGATTACAATAACTTTTAATGGAGGAACCTATTTAATTCCCCAACAGGGAGACTTAAATTGGGGTCCGTCAGTAACGCGAGACTTAGTAGCGTTAATGACCTACTCATTAACTCCTAGCGGAGGCTCTTTTCCCCTCACAAGCAATCTTAATTTAGGGACAGCTTTCGGCGTTATTTCTCCTTACTTCATAAGCTCTACAGCCCTTCCTGCCACAGCCGGAGTACTTCGATTAGCTACAACTGATTCTATTGAATGGCGTAACTTCGCTAATTCAGGGAATAACGTATTAACTATAGATAGCTCTAACAATCTCGTTTATAACGGCCTTATTGTCCCTACAGGGCTCGATTCGCTTGCTGATGGGCAGATATGGATTGGCTCAGTGGGGAATCTACCTGTTGCCCAAACTTTGACTGGGGATGTTACGGTGTCTGATACCGGAGTGACGGCTATCGGAGCTAATAAGATCACAAATAGTCAGATTAACTCTGCTGCTGCCATAGTTTATAGTAAACTAAATCTTACAGGCTCTATTGTTAATAATGATATTGGTTCAAGCGCCTCTATAGCCTATTCAAAATTAGCTTTATCCAATTCTATCGTAAATGCCGATATTGCCTCTGCTGCCGCTATAGCCTATAGCAAATTAGCCCTTACAGGTTCTATTTTAAACTCTGATTTGGCCGGAAGCATTGCCTACAGCAAACTGATATTAACCGGCGATATTGTCAACGCTGATATTGCCACAACAGCATCAATTGCTTTCTCTAAACTCGCCGCTTTGAACACCTCTATCGTCCCTGTTACCAATGGTTCTGGCGTTATCACTTCCTCCGCTGTCACAGCCACAACGCTAGGCTATTTAGATGCCACTTCTTCAATTCAAACACAACTGAATGGCAAACAAGCCACTTTAACCACTGGAAACCTTACGGAGGCAACTTCCTCCGTTCTTACCATTACAGGCGGTACAGGGGCCGTTATCGGCTCAGGAACGACCATTCAGGTGAAGCAAGCCAGCGGGACTGTTTCAGGCTTCTTATCTAGCACAGATTGGTCTACTTTTAATAGCAAACTAGCCTCTTGGTCCGGCTTAACTCAATACGGAGCTATGTACGCAGGAACTACATCTACTGTAGTTTCTACAGCAGCCGGTACGACAGGCCAATTTTTAGGGGCTAACACCGGAGCTGCCCCAACATGGCAGACCCCTACCGGTTCGGGGACAGTTAATAGCGGTACAGCCGGACAACTTGCCTATTATGCCACGTCTACTAATGCAGTTAGTGGCTCATCTGCCACAATTTCTGGTTCGACAATTACTGCCTCATTAACTGGACATGCCAGTCTGGATTTAGCTCTCACCGGCGGTACAATGTCAGGCGCTATAGCTATGGGGGCTAATAAGATCACAGGGCTCGCCAATGGCACGGTCGCTACAGATGCAGCGGCCTTTGGACAGGTTCCTGTCATTACAGCGGGACAGATTGTTGGAACGGCAACTAATGATAATGCCTCGGCTGGAAATGTTGGGCAATACATCGTAGCTTCGGGAAATATTCAACCTTCAGGGGCTTCGGGAGTATGGGAGGATGTTGTTTCTATAGCTTTGACAGCTGGAGATTGGGATGTTTCTGGAATGTGGGTAGTGGACGGAAATTCTACCGTTTTTTCCGGCGCTCTTACTCAATATGGTATTTCAACTACGTCAGGAAATTCTTCGAGCGGTTTAAATCCGGGAGATAATTTAGGCTTTATGATTATGACGAGCGCGACCCATCAAAACGGGGGGTCAATCCCCGCATGGAGAGTGTCCACCGCTGGTACCCCAACAGTTTATTTAAAAGTGTTTAATTCTTATTCTTCTGGCGGTCCTCCACAAACTTACGGGCGTATTTCAGCTAGGAGAGTGCGCTAATGATATTCTACACCTCGGATGGTTGCCGTTACGAAGGAATGGACCAAGACACAATTACACGTTTACGCACCGAATTAGGACGTACAACTACCTACATTACAGAAGACGAATATGACGCTCTACCAAGGACTATCTAAATGTCAGTTCCTTTAACAATTAATGGCGTTACCTTCAACTATCCTCAAGAATTTGATACACATTGGGGGCCTACCCTTACGGCGTGGTCTACTGCTGTTACTAATGCTTTAAAGCCTCTAACTGGCGGCTTTCTTACCCTATCACCTTATCCCTCTACTGGCATCAATTTTGCTAATGCCACAAATACAGGTTTTATCGCGTTAACTATTAACGGCTCAAATCAACTCACCTTCAACGGTGTGCCTATCGGAGCAACAACTACGTTAACAAATGGTCATATTCTAGTTGGTAACGTCTCTAACGTCCCTACAGACGTTGCAATGTCTGGCGATATTACCATTACAAATACCGGAGTTACTTCAATAGGCGCTGGTAAGATAACTGATTCAGAAATTAGTACCTCAGCGGGTATAGCATTGACCAAATTAGCCTCTACAACCGCTTATGATTGGTATGTAGCTAATTCAATTGGTGTTTTGACCCCCATAGCTGTAACAGCCTCAAAAGCCGTGATTACCGATGCTAATGGACTTCCTAGCGCCTCTAGTGTTACTTCTACAGAGCTTGGTTATGTCTCAGGGGTCACTTCATCCATTCAGACGCAAATAAACGCTATAACGGCTATGAATTTCTACCCTACAGGGGGAATAACAGATTTTGCCGGAACAGTGGCACCCTCTGGGTGGCTATTGTGCGACGGATCGAGCTATGCAACCGCTACTTACCCCGCTTTATTCACGGCTATTGGCTATACTTGGGGCGGCTCAGGCAGCAGTTTCAATGTTCCTAATCTTTCTCGCAGCACAACTATAGGGGCCGGGGGTACTGGAACGGCTATTATTGGCAATGCTGTAGGAAATGTCGGTGGAGAAGAAACCCACACCTTAATAAGCCCTGAAATACCCGCGACGGGAGTTACAGTCAGTGTTACTAATCCCCCACACTCCCATGGAGAACAGGCCTACGAAAACTTAGCCGGAGGATCTAACTTCCATGTTCAAGGCGGTTACGGAAACATTCCCACATTACATCACGTAGATACCACCGACGCGGCTACTACAAGCATTACCGCCTCAGGAACAGTAAGTGGTGGCGGCGGAGCCCATAACAATATTCAGCCAAGCGCAGTTGTACTAAAGATCATTAAGACTTAATTAGGAGAATGAAAATGGAAGAAATGGACAAAGATATGATGCGTAACGGCCTCTTGGCCGAATTGATAGACCAGATGCATGGACGATTAGCAGATAAGATGTTTCCGCCAGATCCGTCTAAGGATGATCAACCAGCGGCTACCGGCATAACTCAGGATTCGACAACTGCTGAAGGCCTTGATATTCCTAGGGCTTTGCCAAATGAAGCGGCTGTGGATGAGAAATCTATTGATGTTGATAAAGATGCCGATGATATGACAGATGAAGATTTAGACGAAATGATGAAGGGAATGTAATTAGGAGCTCATATGCCCGTTCCAGACTATACAACTACGTCCCTCATAGCCTCAATTAAGCGCCGGATTAGTTTACCGGATGCTCAAAATCTGTATGCGCCC
>Ga0182030_10005538_pt1 | contig 26768 bp, 20 predicted proteins | sample 812S3MmetaG_FD_121299 | JGI IMG/M metagenome (GOLD analysis project Ga0182030, IMG submission 121299) | Permafrost microbial communities from Stordalen Mire, Sweden - 812S3M metaG (Illumina Assembly) | ecosystem: Environmental > Terrestrial > Soil > Wetlands > Permafrost | place: Sweden...
CCTGCTCCGCTTCCTGACCGACCGCGAAGGCCAGATCATCCCGCGATCCGCCATCCTGGAGCAGGTGTGGCACGTCCACCAGGACACTGACACCCGCGCCATCGACAACTTCATCGTCCGCCTCCGCCGCTACATCGAGGACGACCCCGCCGACCCACAGCACCTGCTCACCGTCCGCGGCGTCGGCTACCGCTTCCTCGCCAACCCGTGATCCAGCCTCCCCGCCGGCCCAGGACTCGCTTACCCGCGCCAAGACCCCTGTGCGATGAGGAAACTCGACCAGGTCAAACACCTGGCCGGCCCCGACTCGCTGGGCATCGGAATTCGGAATTCGGAATGAAGTAGCACCGCGCCGCACGCTGGAGTAAAATCCGCTGCAACGGCGCACCCAGCGCCCGCCGTCTTCCTTGCCGGGAGGTACGCCATGTCGCGCTGCACCCTCCGCACCATCTTCACGGTATTGCTGTACTACGGCGTCGCGATCTTCCTGTACCCCTATCTCACCGGACGTCTCTCCTCCGGCGTCCTCTATCTGGTCGGCGGCATCGGCCTCGCCGTGCTCTGCGGTATCCTGCGCTGCTGCTTCACCGAAGGCGACTGCACGGAGCGCGAGTACGCCGCGCACAAGGCCGCCCATGAGTCGGCGCACTCCCCATCAACGTCATCCCACCCTCACGCGCCGTCGCACCCTTAGCCGATACACCGCAATTCCGTCTGCATTGTCACTTGCATTCGGAGCGCGGCAAAGTGCCCCCGCACTTCGCCTTTGGCTGGCTCCCGGGTACTGGCTTCCGGGTACCGGCCACGCCCGGAATCGCATGGGAAACTTCTCGCAGCCCCGCGGAATGCCCTGACAAATCCGTGCCATCCGCAGGACAAACCCGCGCATCCTACCCTGCTAGTATTCAATCCATGCGCCGAGTGCTTGCCATCACGCTGCTGCTCGCATTCGCGTCGCCGCTGGTCGTTCCCCTCTGCGCTGCCACTGCCGATCCTGAAGCCGGGCTGCCCGCCTGCTGCCGCAGCCACGGCAAACATCACTGCGCCATGATGCACATGATGCTGGCCGCCAACCGCGGCCCGGCGCTTACCACTCCGCCCTGCCCGCTCTATCCCGCCGCCATCCATCTGCCGGCCCTCGCCACTGCGATGCTGACTGTCGTGCGGCCGCTCTCGGTGGTACCCATGCGCGCCCCCGCGCCGCCCAGTCTCAGTCCGCGCCGCGCGTTTGTCTTCAGCCCCTCCGCAAACCTCAATCGCGGCCCTCCCGCCCTCCCCGCCTAAGAGCGCACTCCCCTCGTTATCCACCGCACAGGCGTTCGCCGCCCCTGGAGCGGCGCGTCGCAACTACGTCACTCGTCCGTGACCGCGGAGTTCCATGCAATCTGCCACACGCACGCACCGCCGAGCCCTCGCACTCGCGCTCTTCTGCATGCTCCCGGTCTTCGCCGCCCGTGCCACCGTCTTCTCCCAGCTCCAGGGCGTCGTCCACGATTCCCAGCACCGCCCGCTTCCCGGCGTGCACATCGCCCTCGCTGCCGCCCGCTCCGCCTTCACCGCCTCCGCCGACACCAACTCCGAAGGCGCCTTCACCCTCCTCAACATACCGCTCGGCGACTACACCGTCACCATCACCCACGCCGGATTCCAAACCCTCCAGGAATCGCTCACCGTCCACTCCGACACCTCGCCCACCTTCCACTTCATGCTCGAAATCGGCTCCGTCTCCGAGACCGTCACGGTTACCACTCCCCTCCAGACCGCCTCCATCGACACCGTCACGCCTACCACCCTGGTCGACCGCCTCGACATCGCGCAGACCCCCGGCGCCGACCGCACCAACTCCATGGCCATGATCACCGACTACGTCCCCGGCGCCTACATGACCCACGACATGCTGCACATGCGCGGCGGCCACCAGGTTTCCTGGCTTATCGACGGCGTCGAGATCCCCAACACCAACATCGCCTCCAACCTTGCCGCCCAGATCGACCCGAAGGACATCGACTACCTCGAAGTCCAGCGCGGCAGCTACACCTCCGACGTCGGCGATCGTACCTACGGCGTCTTCAACGTCGTCCCGCGCACCGGCTTCGAGCGCGATCGCCAGGCCGAGCTCGTCCTCTCCGCCGGCAACTTCCTCCAAACCAACGACCAGCTCAACTTAGGCGACCACACGGAAAAATTCGCGTACTACGCCAGCCTCAGCGGCGACCGCAGCGACTACGGCCTCGCCCCGCCCATCGGCCGCGTCCTCCACGACGCCGCCAACGGCGCCGGCGGCTTCGCGTCCCTCATCTACAACCGCACCCCCAAAGACCAGCTCCGGCTCATCACCCAGTTCCGCCGCGACTTCTTCCAGATCCCCTACGACCCCAGCACCACCGACTTCGAAGCCCAGTAGTACGACTCCAGCCACCTCCGCGACACCCAGAGTGAAAGCGACGCCATCGCCGCCTTCACCTGGCTGCATACCTTCAGCGCATCCACCGTCCTCCAGGCTTCGCCCTTCTACCACTACAACCAGGCCGACTATGCCTCGCCCGCCAACGACGCTCCCATCGCCACCACGGCCGACCGCACCTCCAACTACGGCGGTGGGCAAATCTCGCTCACCGGCCAGGTCGCCCACAACACCCTCCAGGGCGGCGTCTACTTCTTCGACCAGTTCGACAGCTACTTCTTTGGTGCGATCTTCGCGCCCCCGTCGGTCACCGTTCCTCCAACGCCGCCCACCGCCCCCATCCACGAGCCCGACTCCGCCAGCGGCAGCGTTGTCGAAGAGTATCTCTCCGACAACTTCAAAGCCACTTCCTGGCTCACTCTTACCGCCGGTCTCCGCCAGTCCCGCTTCCAGCCTTCATCTGAGCCAGCCCAGTTCACTGAAGACGCCACCGCTCCCCGCCTCGGCGTGGCCCTCCGCATCCCCAAACTCGACTGGGTCTTCCGCGGATTCTATGGCCGCTTCTACCAGCCGCCGCCGCTGATCACCGCCTCCGGCCCCGTGCTCGCCTTCGCCAACGCCAACAACACCACCCTGGTTCCGCTCCACGGCGAACGCGACGAAGAGCACCAGTTCGGCTTACAAATCCCCTTGCGCGGCTGGCTGCTCGACGCCGACACCTTCAAGAACCGCGTCAACAACTTCCTCGACCACTCCAACATCGGCGACTCCAGCATCTACTTCCCCGTCACCGTCGATGGAACTCTGATCCGCGCCTGGGAGCTTACGCTTCGCTCGCCGCGGCTGGGCCACTTCGGACAGGCCCACGTCGCCTACTCCAACCAGATCGCCGAACAGCGCGGCAACATCACCGGCGGCCTCATCTGCACCCCCATCGGCGACGCGGCCTGCGACGCCGGCTTCCACTACACCCCCGTCGACCACGACCAGCGCAACACCCTCAACCTCGGCTTCAACGCCACGCTCCCCCGCGGCTTTACTGCCTCCACCAACGTTTACTACGGCTCCGGCTTCGTCAACGGCGACCCCAACCCCGCCACCCCCTATCCCGACCCCTACCTTCCCCAACACACCACCTTCGACCTCGCCCTGGGCAAGAGTCTCAGCGAAAATCTCTCCGCATCCGTTACCGCAACCAACGTCACCAACCGCCGCGTCCTGCTCGACAACTCGCTCACCTTCGGCGGCTTCCACTTCAACGACCCCCGCCAGCTCTGCGCCGAACTCCGCTACCGCTTCAAGTTCTGAACCGCGCAGTGGCTTCCTTGACATCCGTATTGCATATCGATACGCTATACACTCGTTGCGGCTGTCAATGGAGGCCTCATGCCGATGTTCAACCCGTCCCACCCCGGAGAAATCCTTCGCCAGTACATGGGCGACGATCTCACTGTCAGCGCGCTTGCCGCCCACCTCGGTGTCACCCGCGCCAATCTCTCCATGATCCTCAACGGCCGCTCCGGAATCTCCGCGCCCATGTCGCTCAAGCTCGACGACGCCTTTGCAACCTCCGAAGGTTTCTGGCTTCGCCTGCAGACCAACTACGACCTTGCCCAGGCCCGTCGCGCCAAGAAGAAGAAGATTCGACCGATCGCAACAATTCGGCCGCAAGTCAAGAGCCGCGTTAAGTCGGCCGCATAGCGCCGCCGCACGCAGCGCCACCCTCACCCGCTACACTCAAACTCAGCACTGTATGCGCATCTTCACCCGCTACATCCTCCGCGAAGTCACCTCCTACGCCCTGCTTGGCGGAGTCCTCTTCACCTTCGTGCTGTTTATGCACGATCTCCCCACCATCGTCGACCTGCTGGTCAAGACCTCCGCCTCGCTCACGGATGCCCTGCGCATCTTCGGCGACATGCTGCCCAACAGTCTCACCGTCACCATTCCCACTGCCGTCCTCGCGGGCATCCTGCTCGGCCTCAGCCGCCTCGCCGCAGACTCCGAGGTCACCTCCATGCGCGCCTGCGGCATCGGCGCGCTCTCCTTTGTCCGCATTGTTTCCATCCTCGCCTTCGCCGCATTTGCCTTCAGCCTGGTCAACGCCCTTTACTTCGCCCCCCACGGCGCCGGCGACCTGCTTAAGCTCCAGGACCGACTCAAAGCCTCGCAAGCTTCCGTTGAAATCCAGCCCCGCGTCTTCTACGAAGACTTCAAGAACAAGGTCCTCTATGTGCAGGATGTCCGCGCCGCCGCCGGCGCTTCGGTGTGGCGCCACGTCTTCCTCGCCGACCTGACCCAGCCCGCCAACCCCGGCGACGTCACCACCGCCGACCAGGCCCTGGTCACCGTCGTGGGACCGCCCGACGCGCAAACCACCCGCCTGCACATGGTGAACGCCGGTGAGCACCAACTCTCCCCCACCGACGCCAACCAGTACGAGGTCCAGACCTTCGCTGAGACCGACCTGCCCCTCCAGCTCGACTCGCAGGACGAGACCCACATCTCCCGCGTGGATACGCCCCTGCACGCGCTCTCGCTCCGCGAGCTGTGGCAGCGCGCGCGCGGCCCCGGCCCCACCACCAGCCCGCTCGACGCCCGCGCCGCCCGCATCGAGTTGAACTACCGCTTCTCGTTTCCCTTCGCCTGCCTCGTGCTCATGCTCATCGGTGTCCCCCTGGGCCTGTCCTCCCGGCGCGGCGGCAAAAGCACCGGCTTCGTCCTGACCCTGCTGCTCGTCTTCGCCTATTACCTGCTCTCCCAGATCGGTGTCGGCTTCGCCAAATCCGGCAAGCTCTCTCCCTTTCTCGGCGTCTGGGGTGCCAATCTCATCTTCACCGCCTTCGGCATCATCCTGCTGCGGCAGTTGGCGGGCGGCGGAGTTCTGCTCAACTTCTTCACCTCCGTCGCCGCGTCGCTCGGAAAGAAGCTCAGCGCCGTCGCTCCCCGGCGCATCGCCCAATCCCTGGCCCGGATCGCCAGTCCTCCCAGTCCGCACGCCGATTCCCATCCTGCCCCCGGCCAGCCCGGCTCCCACGCTCTCGACCATCCCGGCGGCCCCACTCTCGTCCAGCGCATGCGCAACCTCTTCAAGACCAGCTTCCCCCTGCTGCTCGACGAGTACGTCATGCGAGCCTACGCCGCCAACTTCCTGCTCTCTCTCGGCGCATTCGTCCTGCTTTACATTGTCTTCACCTTCTTCGAGCTCATGGGCGACATCGTCCGCAACCAGACGCCCTTCGTCACCGTTGGCTTGTATCTCTTCAACCTGATCCCCTACATCGTTTCCGCCGTCACTCCGCTCTGCTCGCTGCTCGCCGTCCTGATCACCTTCGGCTCGCTCAACCGCGGCTCCGAGCTCACCGCCATGAAGGCCACCGGCATCAGCCTCTACCGCGTTGTCGCTCCCATCCTCGTCCTCGCTGCCGTCCTGGCTGCCGCGCTGTTCGCCTTCAATGAGTCCTACCTGCCTGCCGCCAACCGCCGCCAGCAGCTGCTCCGGGCCGAGATCAAGAACAAACCCGCGCAGACCTTCAACCTCGCCGGCCGCAAGTGGATCACCGGCCACACCGACAAGGCAGGCGATCCGGAACGCATCTTCTACTACCAGGCGTTCAACGCGGAAGGCGACCGCGCCGTCTTCGCCAACCTGAGCGTCTTCGAGTTCGATCCCCAGACCTTCGCCCTCCAGCGCCGCATCTTCGCTGCCGGCGTCCATTGGGATTCCAACGTGAATCGCTGGATCTTCGAGAACGGCTGGCAGCGCACCTTCAACGGCGACGCAATTGCTAAGGATGGATATAAGACTTTTACCGTCACCACCTTCCCTGAAATCCGCGAGCAGCCCGCCTACTTCAAGAAGGAATACACGCCGTCCGACGAGATGTCCTACCCCGAGCTCCGCGACTACATCGCCGACCTCCGCCAATCCGGTGTCGACACCGTTGAGCTGCGGGTCCAGCTCGACAACAAGCTCTCAGTTCCCTTGATCACCCTGGTCATGGCCATCCTGGCCGTCCCCTTCGCCCTGGTCATGGGAAAGCGCGGCGGCCTTGCCGGCATCGCCACCGCCATCGGCGTTGCCGTCGCCTACTGGTCGGTCGCCGCCGTCTTCAGTTCCATGGGCGACGTCAACACCTTCCCGCCCATGCTCGCCGCGTGGGCCCCCGATCTCCTCTTCGGCATCGCCGGTACCTACCTGCTCCTGCGCACTCCCACCTAACCCACCGCAAGATTCCTCATCCCTCAAAAGAATTCAACCAAGCCTTCAGGCTTGAGCCCCCTCGGCAGATCGGCTTGCCAGGCTCGCGGCTACTGCCGTGCGAATACCACCACCCCGTTTGCCGGGATCACCACGCTCGCCGACGCCGGCAGCCCATGCATCGGCACCCCCTCCGCATCTACCCCACCGGCATTCCCCGCGACCGCTGGATTTACCGTCACGCCATTCGCATTGCAGCTGTCGTACGCATCGCTGTTGAAGACCTCAACCCACCGCCCGGCCGACGGAAACCCCACACGATACCCCCACCACGTCGATTCGCTCAGCGTCGCCAACACGACCAAATCCGGCCCCGCGCCGTCCGCCCACCGCTGGAACGCGATCACCCGGTCCGCTTCCGACACGAAGAAGACATTCAATCCCTCGCCGCGCAGCGCCGGCTGCCGGCGGCGCAGCCGCACCGCGTCCTGAGTAAAGCGCAGATGGTCCGCCATCGCCGGGTCCAACGCCTTTCCTTCCGCCCCTTCCGCCAGCCCGCCCCACCAGATCAGGTGGTCCAGGTCCGGGATGCGCGGGTCCGGGCACCACTGCTTGTCCTCGAGAAACTCCTGCCCCATAAATAGCTGCGGAATTCCCGGCGCTGTCAGCAGCAGCGCCATTGCCACGCGTGTCCGGCTGCGTGCGTACCACGAACGGTGGTTTGCCCCGTCTGCCAGTGCCGGCACACGCGGCTTTTCGCCCGCCTTCACGATGTCGTGGTTCTCCACGCATGGAATTGTCTGCCATGCATGCGCAAAGCCCGCCGGCCAAAGCGCCATCGCGATTCCGCTCATCCCCACGTACGCGCCCGCTCCGCCTGCGGCCTGCCCCACCGCCGTGCGGATCGCCTCGCGCAGCCCGTCGTGCTGCACCGCGTCGCACCCCAGCCCGCCTGCATCCGTCCCCGCCACAATCAGCGGAGCAGGCGCGCCATATTCCCCCGGCCAGTACTCCGCGTTCTGCAGCACCCGCGGATTCGCCTGGCGCACGGCCGTCGTCCCCTCCGTGCAGAACAGCCATCCGCTCGCCCGGTTCATCGCCAGCAGCATGCTGATCTCGTCATAGCGGAACCCGTCCGCATGCAATTCCTTCACATGGTAAAGCGAGCTGTCATGCAGAAATCCCCTCACGTCCGCATTCCACAGCGCAAACGCCAGGCCACCCACAAATCCTTGGTCGGTGAAATACAAACTCTGGTTGTTGTCGTAGTTCCCATCCGGCCCCGTCGTCGAAGCCCGGTCCCAGAAGTACAGGCTGTAATCGTCTCCGTGCAGCACGCCGCTCGGATCGACCGTATTCGGCACCGTGTAAGTCTGCCCCCATCCCCCCGCGTGGTTGTGCACCACGTCGAACATCACCGCGATGCCGTACACGTGCAGCAGATCCACCATCACCTTCATCTGCGCATAGCCCGGCGTAATGTCCTTTAGCGTCATTGGCGCAAACCCCTTCGCCGCCAGCAGCCGGTTGATGGTCGCCAGATGCGCGGCCAGTGCGTCTTCGTCGTACACCGCGTAGTCAATCGCCGGCGAAAACAGGTCCGAACCCTGGTACCCCAGCCCCGGATACCCCTGCGACGGCGAGTCCTCCATCTCGTACACCGGCAGCGGCTGCACCACGTTGATGCCCAGCGCTGCCAGGTACTCCACCTTTTCCACCACGTCGAGAAACGTCGACGCCCAGCCGGGCGCAGCCGGCGCATAAGTTCCAATATGCAGTTGATACACCACCATGTCCGAGTAGTCCGGCGTCTGGAACCCCGCATCATGCCACGGATACGCACGCATCGATCGGATCACCGCCGGGCACACCGGAAACGGCGCCGCCGGGTCGTTCGCCAGCTCGCGCGCGTACGGATCGCGCTTATACCCGCTCGATCCCGCACCCACCACGTAAAATCCGTAGGTATCGCCCTCGGCGGCCTTGGCGACAAACCCCGACCAATAGCCGCTCGCGTCCCTGGCCATCAGCAGGTCCGGCGTCTGCCCCAAGCGGCTTACCCCACCGAAGACTCCGTTCAGATACACCGCCGTGGCCCGGGGAGCCCACGCGCGAAAAGTCGCGCCCCCGCGGTACCCCGAGGATTCATCCTCGGGTCTCAGGCCCTGGTCGGAGAGCAGTGTCGCGCCCATTGGTGTCGCCGCGGTACAGTGCGCCTGCGAGATCATCCCAGCCTCCGCCTTCTACCACTCATCTTCGCACTACTTGTCGCGAGCGTATTTTCGTTTGGATGAGGGCAACCCGGTGGTATGCTTCCGCTGTCCTGAAAGTGGGCCCATGTCACGACGCAAGTTGCCTCACCTCTCCTTAGCCCTATTCCTCGCGTCCACCATCCTCACTACCGCAGCCCAGAACACCGCAAGGGTCTGCCCGGCGCCGCCTGCGATCCTCGCCTCCACCCAGCCCAACATCTTCAGCGAACAGCAGGAGCAGTGGTTGGGCGATGCCATGGCCGACATGCTGGAGAGGGACTACAAGCCGGTACAGGACCCGGCGGAAAACGAGTACCTCGCCCGTATTACCAAGCGGCTGCTGGCCGCGCTTCCGCCAACCACCATCCAGTTCCGGGTGATTCTCGTCGACTCGCCCGAGGTCAATGGCTTTTCCCTGGCCGGCGGGCGCGTCTACCTGACGCGCAAGCTCGTGGCCAATGCGAATAGCGAGGATGAGGTTGCCTCCGTCATCGCGCACGAGATGGGTCACATCCTGTCCCACCAGTTCGCCATTGAGACCACCGCCGACCTCAAACGCCTGCTCAACATCACCAGCGTCGGCGACAAGGCCGACATTTACGCAAAGTTTCAGCGACTGCTCGACGCCAGCATGAAGGACAAGCATCCCAGCCGGAGCGGCAACAGCGACGAGGGGCAGGATGAAGCGGACACTGTGGCCGTTTACGCCGCTGCTGCGGCAGGCTACCGGCCGCAGGCCTACGCCGAATTCTGGGACCGCATGTTCTTTGTCGAGGGCAAAGTGGGCGGGCCGCTCTCCGACCTCTTCGGCATCACCAAGCCTGAACAGAAACGCCTGCGCGCCATCCTGAAGCTGGTCAACGCTCTGCCTGCCGGTTGCGGCGCCGCCCAGTCATCCACCAGCCCGGAGTTCGAGCATTGGCGCTCGCTTGTTATCGCCAACCAGCCAGCCAACAGCGCTCTCGACTTCAAACCGATTGGCGAGGTGGTGCTCAACCCTCCACTGCGCATGGACCTGGAGCAGCTTCGTTTCAGTCGCGACGGAAACTTCATTCTGGCGCAGGACGAAACCTCCATCTCGGTGCTCTCTCGCGAGCCCTATAAGCAACTTTTCCGCTTCGACGCCGAAGATGCCCTTCCCGCAGAGTTTAGCCCGGACTCCAAACGCATCGTCTTCCACACGCCCGGCTTGCACACGGAAGAGTGGAGCGTCGCCGACCAGAAGCTGGTGGCCTCACACGAGCCCATCAGCCGTAACGACTGCATCCAGTCCAAGTTCGCTCCCGACGGCCGCACCCTCTTCTGCATCTCCTTGCGCGAGGAAGACCCTGGTGTGTATCTGGATCTCGCCGTGCTCGAAGCCGCCACCGGCAGCGTCATTTTCCAGAAGAAAGGCTTTTTCGAGCCCAGCATCTTTTTTCTTTTCAGGCTTGCCCTTGGCGAACAGTCATCGATTCCGCTCGATCTGATGCCGGGCAGCTTCTCCGCGGACGGCAATACCCTCCTCATTGGCCCCGCGGACGCCAAGCTCGCATTCGATCTGCGCACCCGCCAACCCATTCCCATCGGCAAGGACCTGAAGAACACGGTGACGGGCGCGTATGCCTTTCTCGGCTCCGACAAGGTTGTCGGCGTAGCGGACTCACTGAAGGACTCCGGTATCTTCAGCTTTCCTGAGGGCAAGCGGCTGCAGCCCATTCCCTTTCGTCTCACCGACCTCGAATCCGTGACCCGCGGCAACTACGTCCTCAGCTATAACATAGCCGACTACGCCATCGGCCTGGCCGACCTCTCCACCAGCAGGTTCATCATTGGGTCGAAGGCTCCAGCCATGGACGTGTGGGACAACTGGCTGCTCAACGAAAATGGCGACGGCACGGTGCTCCTGCACAACCTGACCGACAAATCCGTTGCGGACTTCAAAATACCGCTTCCGCTCAGTCCGCTCGGCCCGTCTCTGATCGCCTACTCCTCGCCCGACGGCAAGTTCCTCGCGCTTTCCGCGCGCACCCGCGGAGGCGTCTGGAATCTCGTCACGGGCCAGCGCGTGTTGCTTTCCCGCCGCTTCACATCCGCTGTATTCGCCGCGGATGACACGCTCTACGTTCAGTTTCCGAAGGACGGCAAGCAGGACCACGCCATTACGCACCTCTCGCTCAATCCAGTGAGTTCCTCGCCCGTCCCGTACAAGGAGGACGACTCGCTGTTTCTCTCCGCCGGCCTCCTGCAGGAGTGGAAACCCGGCGCGAAGAAGGCCGTCGAACTGATCGTCCACAATGTCGCCGACAACTCAATCCTCTGGCGGCGTACCTTCAACGGAGGTGAGCCCGCACGCACTAACAATCTCCTGCCGGGGCAAACCATCCTCAGCTTCCCGTTCAAGACCGACTTCGCCAAAGACCATCTGAAGTCGACACCGGCATTGGCGGATCGAGCCTCGGCTATCAAGAACAAAGACGCTGGCCGGCTGATCCAGGTCCTGGATAACGCCAACGGCAATGTCCTCCATGAACTCGTGCTTGAGGTACCTCTCACCTACGAGGGCGTCCGCGGCATCAACGTCGTGGGAGACAACCTGTATCTCTCCAGCGATGACAACCGCACCATGGCCTATGCGCTCTCCACTGGCGCCCAGTTGCGCCAATTCTTCGGCTATGTCATCGCGCTGGATCCGTCGTCCTCTCGAATCTGTATGGTCAATCGGCGCGACGAGGCTGTTGTCTATGATCCCGAAGGGCACCAGATCGCCAGCTTCCACACTGGCAGCCCGCTCCGTTTTGCCGCCTTCCAGAACAACGGCACGCGCCTGATTCTGCTGACCGCCGACCAGAAAGTCCGCACCATGGATATCTCGGCGCCTGTTGCCCACTAGCCCGGCCCCACGCGTCCTGCTCAATCGGCCTATCTCCGATCTGCCGCAGAAAGTTGCTTACCAGGCATTGCGCCGTGCTACTCTCCTCTCGACCCGCCATGCGAATTCTGAGTGCCACCGAATGCATCTCTCCCGCAATTGAGCGAACCAAGCTCGTCCTCTTCTCGCCCTTCCGCAAGGGCCGCACCTGGAAGCTCTCGGCGACCGCTTACCTGACCACGGCGGGCGCCATCTGCCTTCCATTTCCGCTGGTGTATCTCGCCTTTGTCCCCTTCGTCTATAAGGCTGCCGGGACCGGCGTAACGGTTGCCGTCACCACCGGCGTTCTCCTGTTCTCTGCCCTTTTTATCTGGCTGTTTTATGTGTGTTCGCGGCTGCAGTTCGCCTGGTTCGACATGCTCGCCAATCGCGGCGAATTCGTGGCTCCGGCCTGGCGCAAATACGGGCCGCAGTCGCTGCCCTGGACCAACCTCAAGCTCGCTCTGGGCGCGGCCATCACGCTGGTCACTGCCGTTCCCATCGTGGCCTTTGTGCGCCGGCTCGTTCCGCTCTTCCGTTCGATTCCCTTCCCGCCGCAGCCCGGCCAGCCGCCATCGCCCGAGCTGATTCACGCCATCCTCGCCATCTACGCCAGCTACGGCCTGCTGATGCTCTTCTTCGGCTTCATCTTCCTCATCTTTTCGTTGCTGGCCAACTTCATAGTCCCGTCGCTGGCGCTGGAAAACACCGGTCTCCGCGAGGCCTTCCGCCGCATGGTCGAACTCATCCGCCGCGAACCCGGTGAGTTCACCATCTTCGTCCTGCTGAAGATTGGCCTCGGCATCGCCGGCTACATGGGCGCAATCATGGTCTGGGAGATCGTCTTTCTCCTGGCCACCCTCATCGTGGGCGCCGTGGTGCTGTTGTTCGGCTTCCTCCTGCATCTCGCGGGCGTTCCCAGCATCGTCCTCATCGTCCTCGGGGTGATCGTCGGCATTGCCTGGTATCTGGGCAGCATGGTCTACACGCTGCTGCTGGCCATCGGGCCGGTCTTCACCTTCAACGATGCCTTTGCCCTCTACTTCCTGGGCGGCCGGTATCCCATGCTAGGCGAACTGCTCGACCGATCCACGCCGCAGCCTCAGCTTCCTCCGGGCTATCCGCCTCCCACGCCGTACCAGGCGTATCCGCCGCCACAAGCCTGATATTCTCCGGTAGATTCTAAAGCAGCGTCGACCGCGCGAATCGTCCGCAATGCCCATTGCTAAACTCACCGTCGAACTCTCCATTCCGCACGCGCAGTCGCTCAAGGACCGCCGCCAGGTGGTGCGCTCACTCAAGGACAAGCTGCGCCACGGCTTCAACGTCTCGGTTGCCGAACTGGACGACGCAGCCCTGTGGAACCGGGCTACGCTCGGCGTGGTTGCCATCTCCGGCTCGGCCGCTTACCTGGCCGGCCAGATGCGCGAAGTGGATGACGCCCTGCACCGCCTGAGCAATACGCTCGGCGCCGAGGTGGCGGATTCCTACGTGGAGATGCTGGCCGAATGAACTCTTCCGATAGACCGCTGAATAGACCGTTGAACCGTTGCAGCGCCCGCCGAGCATCGCCATGCAACAGCCATACTTTGGTATCCTTGAGTGTTCGATGAAGAGTTGAGCCATGCCAGAACAGCGAGCCCGAACCTATCACCGCAACCGCGTCGCCAGTACGTTCTCCGACGAGATCGGGGCGATGCTCGAAGGTGAGTTGTCCGACCCGCGCATCGCCGAGAGTTACGTCACCGACGTGGTGCTGGCGCCCGGCGGCAAGAGCGCCCGCGTCTTTGTTGCGGTTCACGGCAGCGAGGCGGAAGAGGAGTCCACGCTCGAGGGCTTGATGGCCGCTCGCGCCTTCATCCGCTCCACGCTCCGGGACCGCATGGGCGTCCGCCACGTGCCCGACCTCACGTTCGCCATCGACCGCTCGGAAAGAATGACCGGCCGCATGGACGAACTGCTTGCCCGCACCCGCAAGCGCGAGCGGAAGCGCGAGGAGAAGTCCGCCAATCCGGTCCAGCCCGCCGTCACCCAACCCGCGGAACCGCAGCCCTGATCGCCGCAAGCAGCGCCGAGGCCCAGCACCCGGCGCGGAGGCTCCGGGCGTACCGCAGGGGCGGAGACTCTGTTAGCCTTGTCTGGCCTAAGGTGCTGGCTCATCCAGTCTCCTCACGATGGATATTTTGACTGAATCGCCACAACCCGCCTCCGGCGAAAGAAGGCATCCGGTAGCCGCCTGGGTGCATGCCAAGATCCAGCGCCTGCGCAACGAATCGCCATGGGAGTTCGTCATCCTGGTGTTGATGACGACCTTCCTGCTGTATTACGGCCTGGTGCCGCTCTTCGGCGGCGACCAGGTTGGACTGGTGGGCGCCGATGAGCCGCGCTACGCCCAGATCGCCCGCGAGATGCTGCGCGCGCACAACCAGATCTGCGGCCAGCTGAACGCCGAGATCGTTCCCAGCAGCCTCCGCTTGACCGCCATCGAGAACTCCATCCGCTGCCTGGACGCCGGCACCGTCACTCCGATTCTTTATGGGCATCCCTGGCTGGAGAAACCGGCGCTCTACTACTGGCGCGCCATGGGCTTCTTCCGCGAGTTCGGCGTGGAGGATTGGTCGGCCCGCCTGCCCGCGGCGACCGGCGCCTACCTGCTGATCTTAATGATCTTCCTGCACATGCGCCGTTTCCGGCCCGGAGGCCAGCTGGATGCCGCGCTGATCACCGTATCCTGCGCCGCCATCATCGGATTTGCGCGCGGCGCTTCCACCGACATGCAGCTCGCCGCGCCGTTCTGCATCGGAATGCTGGGCTGGTATGCCTGGTACGAGACCGGGAAGAAGTTCTGGCTCTTCGACCTCTACTTCTTCGGAGCCGCCGCCACGCTGGCCAAGGGGCCGGTCGCCCCGTTCCTGGCGCTGGGCATCATTCTGCTGTTTCTCGGGCTGCGGCGCGAGTGGTCGGCGCTGCGCCGCACTATCTGGATGCCCGGCGTCCTGCTCTACCTGGCGATGGTGCTGCCCTGGTACATCGCGGTGCAGCGCGAAAATCCGACGTTCGTGCATTCGTTCTTCGTCGAGCATAATATCGAGCGCTTCGCGACCAACCTGTACGAACACCACCAGCCGTTCTGGTACTACGTTGCCGTACTGCTGGTCGGCCTGATGCCCTGGACCGTGATCGCCATACGGGCGGTGGTAGCGGCAATGAACGACTCGTTCGCCGAATGGAAGGTTCGCGGCAATCCGAAGTGGTACCTCGGCAACTTCCGCGCGGGAGACGCTTTTCCCGAGTTCCTGGTGCTGTGGGCGCTGTTCCCCGTTGTCTTCTTCACCTTTTCCAAGTCGAAGCTGCCCGGTTATATTCTGCCGTCGATCCCGCCCATCACCATTCTCACCGGCGATTATCTGAATCGCATTCGCCGGGTCGGGCTTCCCCGGTGGCTGCTGTGGTCGCATGCGGCGGCCTGTGCGGCGATGATCTTCGTGCTGGTGCTTTCGCCGCAGCACATGGTGTACGAGACCCTGGTGCCCTCGACGGGCTGGCTGCTGTGCGCGGGCGTCGCGGCGCTGCTGGTTTTCTTCGCCGTGGTCCAGACGATCCGGATCGGCGGCATCTCCCAGGTACGCAGCGCCACCCTTTTCCCGGTGCTGGCGGCGATGGTGTTTCTGCTCGGCTTCCATGGCAAAGACCTCGACCTGAACTATTCCGCCCGGCCGCTGGCGCGGCAGATGCGGCAATTGGCGCCGGATGTGCATCCGCTCGCATTCGCGGACGTCCGCCGGGACATCGTCTACGGCCTCGCCTTCTATCGCGACGAGGAGCCGATCGACTACTGCGAACCTTCCGCCAAGCCCCGCCTGACCGAGGAGAATTGCAGCGGCGGCATCGACATTCCCGCCGGCCAGCACCTGCTGGTGATTCCGGCCAACGAGACGGCCAACCTGGAGCAGTGGCTTCCCGGCCGCGTCTATGAGCCGCTGTTTCTCTATGAATCGCAGGGTCTCGCAGTGTACAGAATCTATGCGAAGCCCTAGAACCCATCGCGCGGTTTCCGTCCGCACTTTGCAATAAAGCTCGACTCGAGCAACTTCGACAGGTATTTTGGTTCGAATGAAGTGGTAGCGCAGAGCGGTATGTATGGCCAGCTTGCCGGTTGCCTCCCAAATCGAAATCCTCGACCTGCGGCATTTCTCCGCACGCCAGTTGCGGCCCTTGCTGGAGCGTGAGGCCGAACTGTGGCGCGCGCGCCTCCGCTGGGACTACCGGGCCTCGACCGAACTGCTGTTGCAGTATCTGGAATCGCGCATTCTGCACGGTTTTGTGGCTCTGGACCAGGGACGCGTGTGTGGCTACACCTTCTGCGTTTACGAAGGACACAAGGCGGTGATCGGTGACGCCTTCGCCACCGGCCACAGGACGATGAGCGACGCGGACACGACCCGCCAGCTGCTGACCCATGTGCTGGAAATGCTGCGCCACTCGCCGGCGGTCGATCGCGTGGAGTCGCAACTGCTGCTGTTCGACGCGGGCGAGTTTGCCGACCTGTTTGCCGGCCCCGAGTTCACCGTCTACCCACGCCTGTTCCTGGAGTGCGATCTCGGCCGGCCGGCTGCTCTGCCTGCGGCGGATGTGCCCGCACAGGATACTCCGGCGGACCTCGAGTTGCTGCCCTGGACTCCGCAGGACTACCAGGCCGCGGCCGAACTGATCTATGCCTGCTACGTCGGCCACACCGACGCTCAGATCAACGACCAGTACCGCTCGCTGCACGGCTCCCTGCGATTCCTGCACAACATCGTGCGCTTCCCCGGATGCGGCATCTTTGAAGCGAACTTCTCCTGGATGCTGCGAGACCGGCGAAGCCGCGCGCTGGTCGGCATGATTCTGTCGTCGCGCGTAGCCCCGGAGGTCGCGCACATCACGCAACTCTGCGTCGCGCCTCACCTTCGCGGCCGCGGGTTCGGCCGCCTGCTGCTGGACCGCTGCGCGGGAGGCTTGCTGGGCGCGGGATTTGAGGCGGTCACGCTGACGGTTACCGAGAGCAACAATCCGGCGGCCAGACTCTACGAGCGGTTCGGCTTCTCAGTGAGACACCGCTTCGATGCGATCGTGCTGAACACGACCAGTAATCGGCGCTGAATCACAAGCAACGTCCAAAAAACCCGGATTTGACTGGTGTTTTGTTGCAAACAAATTAGTTAGCTAGAGGGGAGTCCCTTCCGAGTTAACAGAACCTGACCCAGACAAAACCTGACCACGAGTTAGCGATCACCCTTGAGCAAACAGAACACGACCAGTAATCGGCACTGAATCACAAACAACGTCCAAAAACCCCGGATTTAATTGATGTTTTGTTGCAAACAAATTAGTTAGCTAGAGGGGAGTCCCTTCCGAGTTAACAGGATTCGGCGAAACGAACGAGCTAGCGTGGGGAGTCACCTCTGCGCTAACAGGCTGATGGTGCAAGACCGGCAAAGATGCGGCGCTTTTTTGATGGTTTCAGCTAAAACCATCGGCGAAAATTTTCCCGGAAATTGTCTGGTGTTTTGCTGCAAACAAAGATTCTTAGCGATGGGGGAGTCCCTTTCTGGTTAACAGGGTTCAATGGAGCAAACGAGGTACCAGCGGGGAGTTGTCCTTGGGCTAACATTTGCACGGACGTGGCAGTTTTCTGGTTTGAGCTATCAGCTATCGGCTGTCAGCGATCGGCTACCAGCTAACCAGCGGAAGGGCAACTTTGGAGGATCAGCAGCAGGCTCCTTAACGCGAAAGGCCCGGCTTGGACGCCGGGTCTTTTCTTATTCAATTCCACTACGTTAAGTATACCGGGTGGGGCTTAACTCATCTGCCATTTTGGCGGATTTTTGATCTTGATTGGATGGTGCGACATGGACGGCTTTTGCACAGAACGAGGGCCTTGACAACATTTTCTGGAGGCGTCTTGGGAAAGCACCAAGGCCGAGTGATTAGCTATCGGCTGCCGGCGCGTGCTGGGCTCGCCCGCTCCAGCAGACCAGCCAGACCAGGAGGCAGAGCGTGCAGGCGCCCGCGGTGTCCAGCAGAACATCGACGGGCGACCCGGTGCGGCCGGGGAGAAACGTCTGGTGGAACTCATCGCAACTGGCGACGATGGCGGTGGAGAGGATGGCCAGGATCGAGGACTCGACCCGCCAGGAGAGCAGCGCCGTCGGGCCGCGCCTCCACCCCACCAGCGAAGCTGGCGGGGACCCCGACCGGGCGAGCGTATGCAGCCAGGCGCGCAGGAACGTGAAGGCAACCGTTCCGTAGCCTACAAAATGGCCGGACTTGCGCAAAAGGTGGTGGAAGAAATCCCAGGTACTGTCGCTGATTGCGCCGAACAGGTGCTGAAAGATGGGGCGCAGCCAACTGCTGGTGTGCTGGGAGGAGAAGGTTTCCGTGGATTCGACGCAGATGATCGCGACTGCGATCGCCGCCGGAGTCCATACGTTGAGCCACCAGCGCCAGTCTTCATGGTTGCGGGGCGGCCCTGGCGCTGGCCTATAGAAGAAAACCGGACGCATGCCTCTAATCTATCAGCCGCGATCCAGCCTCCAAGGCATTGAGCGAGCGGCGGCGACGCTGGGCGCGCAGGCTCCAGAAGACCAGGTTCAGCACCAACGCGCCGGCGGTGTCGAGCAAAACGTCGCGGAAGCTGCTTACGCGTCCGGGAAGGTATTTCTGGTGCCATTCGTCCAGACAGCCGACGACGAATGTGCACAAGACGGAGAGCCCGGACGCCGACAACATCAATCGCCTGCCCAGTAATCGACTGCCCAGCCGGCGATAGTTGATGGCGACGAGATGCGCACGGATGGAGCTATGCCAGGCGTTACGGAACAAAAGGCCAATCATTCCGTAGCCAAAGAAGTGGCCAACTTTGCGGATGACCTCGTTGACGGTTGCCGTGATGTTCCGATGCCATGTGCCCAGAACAGCGCGCCAGACATTGTCGACCAGAACCTGAGTGTGCGAGCCGCCCATGAAGCTGGTCGAGGTGAAGCACACGAATACCAGGCTGAACAATACCGGGACCCATTGATTCACCCGGGCGCGAGGCGCTGTCACTTGGGGATGAAGCAATGTGGGTGAAGACATCCGGCTCTCCTCCAAGAAGATGACTTTGTCGCGAACCGAATGGGTTCACCCAACGCCGTGCAAACGAGATGCCAAACCGCCGGGTCTTTATTATGTGTGACTTAAGCGGTTACGGACTTGACCGTTGACGGTCGTGCCCGGTAAGAATTACGCAGTCAGAAGACGGTCGGCACCCCTCAGCACGAGCTATTCCGCGTGGTAGTTGGGCGCCTCGCGGGTGATGATGACGTCGTGGACGTGGCTCTCGCGCAGGCCGGCGTTGGAGATGCGGATAAAGTGGGCGTTGGCCTGCAACTCCGCGATGGTGCCGCAGCCGAGATAGCCCATGCCGGAGCGAAGGCCGCCGACCAGTTGGTAGACCATCGCCTCCAGCGGACCGCGATGGGGAACGCGGCCTTCGATGCCCTCGGGAACAAATTTCGCCAAGCGGTTGGAGCCGTTCGACTCACGCGCGGTGACGGATGTGCGCTCCTCGGCGGCGGCGCCGGTCATATCTTCAGCGCTCTGGAAGTAGCGCTCGCCGGAACCCTGCGCCATGGCGCTCAGCGAACCCATGCCGCGATAGGCCTTGAACGAACGGCCCTGGTACAAAATGGTCTCGCCGGGCGACTCGTCGACGCCGGCGAAGAGCGAACCGATCATCACGACGCCGGCGCCCGCGGCAATCGCCTTGGTGACGTCGCCGGAATACTTGATGCCGCCGTCGGCGACCAGCGGGATCGAGTGTTTCGCGGCGGCGCGCGCGGACTCGGCAATGGCTGTGATCTGGGGCATGCCGGCGCCGGTAACCATGCGCGTGGTGCAGATGGAGCCGGGACCGATGCCCACCTTCACCGCGTCGGCGCCGGCGTCGATGAGAGCCATGGCGCCGTCGTAGGTGGCAATGTTGCCGGCCATCAGGTCGACGTCGGGAAAGCGCTTCTTGACAGCGGTGACCGCTTCCAGAACGCGCGAGGAGTGTCCGTGAGCGGAGTCGATGGCCAGCATGTCGACGCGCATGGCGATCAGCTCCGCAGCGCGCTCCAGAAAGTCGCCGGTGGCGCCGATGGCCCCGGCGACGCGCAGGCGGCCTTTCTCGTCCTTCGAAGCATTGGGATACTTCAGCTTTTTCTGGATGTCCTTGACGGTGATGAGTCCCTTGAGTTCGTAGTTGTCGTTGACGACGAGAAGCTTTTCGACGCGATGCTGGTGGAGAATCTCCTCTGCCTGCTCCAGAGTGGTGCCGACGGGGACGGTGATGAGGTTTTTCTTGGTCATCACATCGTCGATGGGGATGTCGGTGCGGGAGACGAAGCGGAGGTCGCGGTTGGTGAGGATGCCGACCAGGCGGCCTTTGCGGGTGACCGGGACGCCGGATATCTTGAAGCGGCGCATGAGCTCGAGTGCGTCGGCGATGGGCTGCTCCGGCGAGATGGTCACTGGATCGACGATCATGCCGGACTCGGACCGCTTGACCTTATCGATCTCGCCCGCCTGCTGCGCAATGGTGAGGTTGCGGTGGACTACGCCCAACCCGCCCTGCTGGGCCATGGCGATGGCCAGGCGCGACTCGGTGACCGTGTCCATGGCGGCCGACATCAGCGGGGTGGTGAGCGTGATGCGCCGGGTGAGTTGGGTCTGGGTGCTCACCTGGGTAGGGACGACCTCGCTGTACGCAGGGACCAGCAGGACGTCGTCGAAGGTAAGGGCTTCGGGGATAGGAGTGGTGATCATCTGTCAGGCTTGCCGTTTCTGGTTGGTAGTTGACCCGTTGTTCATTGTTGGTTGGTTGCGGGAGGACGGGAGGGGTTTGGTTGATTGTATAGGTTCGCAGGAGTGGGAGAGCAACTGGCTGGCGGCCTCCGTCTCTCGCCGGCGCAAGGCACCAGAGGCTGGGCGGGGAGGGTGAGCCGAGGGCTGGCTGCAAGCGAAATGGCATTCAGATTGCTGTAAATGCATGTAGAGTTGCCGCGGATTGCACTAGGATAAGCGTAGGCTTCGGCTTTCGGCACAAACGGCGGTCAAATCCTTCCAAGGGCAGGTGGCCTGAGCACGATGGATCAATTAAGCTACCTGGAGCAAATAAAGTTCTGGTTGGTTGCGCAGTTCCCGCAGGTGGACCAGTACCCGCAGATTGTGCGGACGCTGCTGCAGATTCTGCATGCGGGTGCGTGGCTGGTGGTCCTGGCGGTGATCTTTATCCCGCTGGAGCGACTGTTTGCGCTGCACCCGAAGAAGATCTTCCGCAAGGCGGTGGTGACGGATGTCGGCTACTACTTCCTGAACAGCCTGCTGCCCGCCTTTCTGCTGGGCTTCCCGCTGGCGGCCGTTGCGTTGGGGACCCGGCACTTCGAACCCGCGGGGTTCCTGAAGCTGATGGCCGGGCTGCCGCTGTGGGCCCGCCTGTCCGGGGCGGCGGTGGTGGGAGAGATCGGGTTTTACTGGGGACATCGCTGGAGCCATGAGATTCCGCTGCTGTGGCGCTTCCACGCGGTCCACCACAGCGCCGAAGATGTCGACTTCCTGGTGAGTTCACGCGGCCACCCGGTGGACCTGGTGTTTACCAGGATGTGCGAGATGACGCCGATGTTTGTGCTGGGGCTGGTGTCGCCGACGAACCTGAGCGGCACAATCCCGTTTTTGTTGATGTTCATAGGCATCGTCTGGGGCTTCTTTATCCACGCCAACGTGAACTGGCGGTTTGGCCCGCTGGAATGGCTTGTCTCCACTCCCGCGTTTCACCACTGGCACCACACCAACGACGGTCCGGCATACATCAACAAGAACTACGCGCCAATGCTGCCCTGGGTGGACAAGATGTTCGGCACACTGTATCTGCCGAAAGACAAGCAGCCGGCGCGCTATGGCATCGACCAGCCGATCTCGCCGGTCCTGTTCGGACAGTTGGTTGAGCCGTTTATGTTCTGGCGCAAGGACCTGCCTGTGCTGGTGAGCGTTCCGCTGACTGGCGAGGCCGGGGAGATGGCTGTGCCGGAAGCGGAAGCTCTGTTGTTAACCAAAGCAGACGTCTAGAAGATGGGTGGGGAAGGCCGCCGCCTGGGAGACCGCCGGGCGGAGCAGGGTCATTGTCGGCGGCCCGCGCGAGCGGCGAAAACCCGTCCGGGCGGGCGCCTTCGGGGTGATGTAAGGGCGAGCCTGCGGGCATCAGGGGAGATGTCTTGGAGCCGCCAGGTGGAAAGTAATTTCTCCCGCGATGTGCAATAAATTGCATATTGCCCTTCCAGGCCTGTAGAAAACTCGGTTGAGATGTCTGAAAAGATGCCTAAGTACATACGTCACAAGCTATTTGTGAATGGCAGCCCGATTGCTTGTGACAGGTGCAACAAGATCATTGGCCACACAGCACACGGTTGGATTACTCCGCTTGTAGCAAGACCGGTCGAGCTGCATAGGTCTGTACCACTAACTCTTTATCTGAACACTCTATAGAGGACTCAAAACATGAAACTAATCACTCGGAGTTCAGCTTTTATGGCCCTGGCCCTGGCCTCCACGGTCGCAGCCACGGCCGCAGCCCATGCATCGGTGATCCCGATCCCCATCTCGCCCACCGGGAGCAATTCCTACCAAATCCTACCCAGTTCCGTTAACGGCGGCGCCAACGTGCTGTCCAACTGGACCAACGGAGTCTACTCCGTCAGCGGCCACCCTCCGATAACAACTTATGGGTACAACTTCGCTCTCCAAAGCGCTACCAGTGCGGTTACCATCACGCCTCAAACCGGCCTCAAGATGGATAGTGCTACGGTTTCGAACGATCTTGGTACGACTTCGAATCCCGCTCCTGTCCTCGCCCTGGACGCGGACTACCAGCAGGCCGCGGTAACCACGAGCCTCTCCGGGCTGGCCGCAGGGGACATCGTGACCCTCACGTTCGACTTTGCCGGCGACCAGCAGAAGCAGGGCTCGGACAGCTGCGGTGGCTGCACGGGCAACTTTGACGCGCTGCTGGATGTCACGCTCGGAGGTGCATCAGCGAGTTCGGGTCTGACGGCGTTGAACAGTACGGGCGGGGACCTTGACGCCGCAAAGGGCGCATCTCAGGACACTACAACCTCTTGCGCGACTGAGAACGGCCACACCCCTTGCATTACTAGCCAGGGGTTCAGCGGATGGGAGACTGAGTCGCTGACGTTTACGGTAAACAACACGTCGACCAACGATGTGCTGTCGTTCCTGGCGAGCGATCCTAACGCTGTCGCCCAGGATCCGGCGTTTGCGCTGCTGGACAACCTCTCCTTCACGGTGACGTCTCCAGTGCCGGAGCCGAACTCGCTGCTGCTGCTGTCGACCGGTCTGCTTGGGCTGAGCGGCTACATGCGGATGCGCAGCAAGAGCGGCGTTGCGGCCAAGGCCTAACCTAACCGAAGTCCTCTGAGTGACAGGGTACCTAGCCGGGCGGGAGCCAGTCCCGCCCGGTTTTGCGCTTGGCCGGACGCGTTGAAAATGCCGCTCAGACGGTGTATGCTGAGAGTGCATCCGAGTTCGAAACCCCAACCGACAGAGATTGGTCGCTGGGGCCCCGGATTTCCACCCCAGAGAGCAAAAGGCCGCTCTCCAGGGATCCCGGATTTCCACCCCAGAGAGCAAAAGGCCGCTCTCCGGGGACCCCGGATTTGTTCCGTCGTGGTAGGCAGCCGTGAATGCACCGGCAGAAATGGCGGAAGAGATGAGTGGGCGAGAGCCCACTTTTTGTTGCTCTAAGGAAAGTTTGGCAAATTGCGGTTTGGATTTGCGGCTGAATGGCTCAAAGGGTTGAGGATACGCCAGCAACCCGCAGGTCCTTCGACTGCGCTGCTTGCTGACGCAAGCAGCTTCGCTCAGGATGACAGTTTCTGGGCGCGGGATGACAGCGGTAGAGATGACGGCTTATGGCATTGCAGATGGACGCAATTCGGGCGTTGGCGGAGCGGGTTGCGGCGTCGCACCACCTGGAGGTTGTGGATTTGGAGTTTGGCGGCGCCGGAAAGTCGCGGGCGCTGCGGGTATTCGTAGAGAAGGACGCAGGAGAACGGAAGCGGCTAGCGGAGCTGGTCGCGGCCGGTGAGGTTCAGGATGTGCCACGAGGCGTTCCGGCGGAGTTGCTGTCCGGCGTGACGCATGAGGATTGCGCGGCGTTTGCAAGGGACTTTGGCACGCAGCTGGATGTTGAGGATGCGGTGCCGGGTTCGGAGTACACGCTGGAGGTTTCGTCGCCAGGGCTCGAACGAAGGCTGTCGCGGCCCGATGAGTTTGAGCGGTTCCGCGGCAGCTTGGTCAAAGTGAAGACGTTTACCCCGGTGAACAACAGCCGGGTTTGGACGGGGCGTCTGATTGGATTTGCGGATGGCGTGCTGAAGATCGATGTGGCGGCAGTGAAGCAGAAGGGCAACGCGAAGAAGGCGGCTGTGGCGGAGACGATCGAGATTGAGTTGAAGAACTTGGAGAAGGCGAATCTAGTGGTTGAGATTTGAAGGGCAGTTGCTAGTTGTTAGTTGTTAGTTGCTAGTTGTTAGTTGAAAGGCCGATACCCCAGGGGCTAAAGCCCCTCGCTTCCTGGGCAGGCTGAGAGGCCCAAGGAAACCTGAGGCTGAAACCTCAGGCTACCAGCCTTGGGTTACCAAGGGGCCGGTACAAGGGCGAGTCGTGCGTGGTCAGTTGTAAGTGAAAAGCAAATTTGAAGGTGAGTGACGATGGCGAGTGTTCTGTATCAGTCGATTGAGACGTTGAGCCGGGATAAGGGCATCGAGCCCGCGATTGTGGTGGGCGCGGTTGAGGACGCAATCGCGCTGGCGACGCGGAAGTATTACAAGACGCAGGAAAACATGCGCGCCGAGATGGACAAGGAGACGGGGGAGATCCGCGCGTACGTGTTCAAGACGGTGGTCGAGGGACCGGAGCAGGTGGAGGACGAGATCAACCAGTTGACGTTGGAGCAGGCCCGCGAACTGGCACCCGAGGTGGAGGTGGGCGGAGAACTGCGCTTCTACAAAGACACTTCACCGCTGGGCCGGATCGCGGCGCAGATGGCCAAGCAGGTGATCTTCCAAAAGGTGCGCGAGGCGGAGCGGGATACCGTGTTTCTGGAGTACAACCACCGCGCTGGCGAGGTGCTGAATGCGACCGTGAAGCGGCTGGAGCCGATGGACGTGATCTTCGACCTGGGCAAGGCGGAGGCGCGGATGCCAAAGCGCGAGCAGAGCCGGCTGGAGCAATTTGCCGTGGGCGAGAGGGTAAGGGTAGTGCTGCTGCGGGTGGACCGCGCGGCAAAGGGCCCACAGGTCATCGTCTCCAGAGCCGCGCCGGGGCTGGTGCAAAACCTGTTCCAGAGCGAGGTTCCGGAGATTTACGACGGGACGGTGACGATCCGCGCGATTGCGCGCGAGGCGGGCGAGCGGACCAAGATTGCGGTGATGAGCCGCGACAAGGACGTCGATCCGGTGGGCGCATGCGTGGGCATGAAGGGGATGCGCGTGCAGTCGATTATCCGCGAGCTGCGCGGCGAGAAGATCGACATCATCGAGTTTTCCGAAGAGATTACAACGTTTGCCGAGAAGGCGCTGCAACCGGCGAAGGTGAGCCGGGTATCGATCGTGGATTTGAACGACAAGCAGCTTGAGGTGATCGTGGACGACACGCAATTGTCGCTGGCAATCGGCAAGAAAGGGCAAAACGTCCGGCTGGCGGCGAAGCTGCTCGGGTGGAAGATCGACATCAAGAGCGAGGAAGAGAAGCGCCAGGAAGTCGAACAGCAGATGCAGTCGATGGGGGCCGGGCCGACGACGCCGGTGGAACAGATTACCGAACTGGGCGAAGGGATTCTGGAGAAGCTGATCGCAGCCGGCATTACGACGGTGGAAGAGTTGGCCGACATGACGCCGGAGCAGCTGGAAGAGATTCCGGGCATCGGTGAGAAGACGCTGGAGAAGATCTCGGTGGCGGTTCGGCACTACTTCGGCCAGTACGAAGAGGGCGAAGAGCGGCCGGTGGTTGCGGTCGCCGAGCCGGCGGAGACGGCGGAGAAGGCTGCGCTCGAGGGATCGGAAGTGGAGTCCGAGGAGAAGACTCCGGAAGAACTGTTGGCGGCGAAAGCGAGCTCCGCGGGCAGGGCGAAGGAAACGCGCGATGTTTCGGCGGAGGAGATCGCGGACTCGGAGGAAGAGGCGTCGAAGAGCGACGGGTTTTCCGATGCGGACGTGCGCGAAGAGAAGATCGAGCTGCAGAACGACGCCGTAGACACTCTGGTGAACGACAGCCAGGAGGTCTCCGACGAGGGCGTGGACGACGAAGGAAGCGGTCGCGGTTAGGGCTGCAAGCCACGCGAACATTGGTTGAAATGCAATCTTCGCTTTCGAAGATTGTGATTTCAGGGATAATAGAGTTGGACGAGATTCCTACTTCGATGAGGCTGATATGAAGGGCTAACGGCGCAGGGGAAGTCTGGCAACGGAAGAAAAGGGGCGGATGAGCAAAGTTCGAATCAACGATCTGGCGCGGGAACTGGAAGTCAAGAGCAGATCCATCCTGGACGCTCTGACAGCGGTTGGCGTAACCGAGGCCAAAACGCACTCCAGCTCGATCGAGGCGGATGAGGCGGAGAAGGTGCGCGGCTACATTAAGGGCCGGCGCGCCGGTACCCCCAGCGCCAAGCCGGCTCAGGAAGCCAAGCCGGCGTTCGATCTATCCCACATCTCCAAGCCGGGCGACGCGATGCGGCTGATCCTGGAGCGGAAAGCGGCGGAAGCCGAGGCCCGCAGCCACCCGCCACGACCCACGGCAGTGGCCGCGCCCAAGCCCGCGGCAACTGCGGCGGCTCCCGTAGCAGCCAAGGCGACCGCTCCGGCCAGTGCGCCGGTAGCCGCTGCTCCCGCTGTTGCTGCTACTGCTCCACCTCGGCGTGTCGTTCCGCAGCCGAGGCAGGCC
>Ga0182030_10005539_pt1 | contig 26762 bp, 25 predicted proteins | sample 812S3MmetaG_FD_121299 | JGI IMG/M metagenome (GOLD analysis project Ga0182030, IMG submission 121299) | Permafrost microbial communities from Stordalen Mire, Sweden - 812S3M metaG (Illumina Assembly) | ecosystem: Environmental > Terrestrial > Soil > Wetlands > Permafrost | place: Sweden...
AAGTTTTTCATTCCTCAAGCATGACAAGTTTTTCAGACGCATCAAGGCCTGAAATTCGTTACAGGGAAAGGCTTAACAGACTTTTAGCTTGATTTTTTACCCACACGTTTGGGAGAAGACCCTGTTTATTAGAGATGTTTGCATGACGGGTAATACCCTCCGACGAATCGTCGTCGAAACGTCCTACCGAGCCAATACGGGACATATTTCTTCCGCTCTTTGTATTTGCGATATTGTCTCGGTTCTTTATGGCAAAATTCTTAAAAACCTTCCCGGCCCCGACCGGGACCGTTTCATTCTTTCAAAAGGGCACGCGGCTTTGGCCCAGTACTCTGCGCTTTACTTGCGAGGTTTGATTCAAAAAACCGATTTAGACTCCTATTGTAAGGATGGTACGTTTTTCGGCGTCCATCCGGAGTTCGGAACACCTGGAATCGAAATGACCACTGGCTCTCTGGGCATGGGGCTTTCGGTAGGGGTAGGGTTGGCCCTTTCTGCGAAAATGAAAAAATCCTCGTGGAATGTTTATGTGCTGATCAGCGATGCGGAATGCAACGAAGGATCGACATGGGAAGCCGTGATGTTCGCCGCCCATCACCATTTGTCCAATCTCACGGTAATCGTCGATGACAACGGAATGCAGGCTATGGGGAAAACTCGTGATGTGCTCAATCTCCAGACCCTCGAATCGCGATTTCAATCTTTCGGATGGAATGCCCAGACCGTTGACGGGCATGATCCTTCAGCCTTGGAAACTGCTTTAACCTCCCACTTTCCCGAACCCCGGGCGATCATCGCGAAAACCATCGCCGGAAAGGGTGTCACCTTCATGGAGGACAGGGTGGAATGGCATTATCTTCCCTTAACTCAGGCACAAGCCGAACTGGCGCTTGAAGAATTGAAGGGCAAACCATGAGAAGCTCCTTCATTGAATCTCTAACCCAAATTGCCAAGAAAGAAAAGAAGGTCTGCCTTCTAACCGGGGATTTGGGTTTCACCGTTCTCGAAAAATTTGCCGAAACTTTTCCCGACCGTTTTTTCAATGTCGGGGTAGCGGAGGCCAATATGATCGGCCTGGCAACCGGGCTGGCCCTTGAAGGCTGGATTCCCTATGTTTATTCCATCGCCACTTTCTCTTCCATGAGGGGCTATGAGCAAATTCGAAACGGGCCCGTTTTGCATAAACTTCCGGTCCGGATCATAGGAATCGGGGGAGGGTTTGCCTACGGCCATTCCGGCATCACCCATTACGCGTTGGAAGATATCGCCATCATGCGAACCCAGCCTGGGATCACGGTGATTGCACCGGCCGACCCCCCACAAACTCGTTCCGCGATCCTTTCCACGTTCGATTTGAAAGGCCCTGTGTATTACCGGATCGGGAAAGGGGGAAACGCTGACGTTGCGGGCTTGGAGGGCCGTTTCAGCCTCGATTCGATCCCCACGGTGGGCCATGGACGGGAACTTCTCATATTAACAACAGGCTCCATATCGGCTGAGGTTGCCCAAATTACCTCGACTCTGAAAAACACCACACTGGGAATCGTGGCCGCTTTAAATCCTCCGCCCTATAAACCTCTTCAGAGTCTGATAAAAACTTTTCCGCGAGTTCTCACAATCGAGGAACATTATTCCGTCGGGGGTTTGGGGTCACTTGTTGCCGAGACGATTGCCTCCACTCGCAATTCGTTGATTTTTAAAGCTCTGGGTGTCCCAAATTTGCCTTTGGGCGTAACCGGCACCCAAGGGTATATGTGCGACCTGGCGGGAATAGGCCCCGCCGACATCAAGAGCCAAATCCAATCCATACTCAATCAAGGGTAGGGTTCAGGCTCAAATCAACCTCAGATCCGCGCACCTTTTTAAAAAGAATTTTCATTCCTTTAAGGCCCTGCTTACAATAAGCCCTCCATTTCACAGGGAGAAATTATGCTCGATCCTAAATTTGTCCGCGAACACGAAGCCGAGGTCCGAAAGGCCCTGGAAGATTGCAAATCCAAGGTGGATCTTTCCCTCTATTTAGACTTGGACCGCCGACGGCGAGATTTAATGCTCTCGGTCGACAAGCGAAAAGCCCGTTTGAATCAAGCCTCTGAGGAAATGGGAAAACTCAAGAAAGAGGGGAAGGACATCACTCCCTTCCAGGCCAAACTCAAGGAACTCTCGGACGAGATCAAACAAATGGACGGTGAGATCGCGGCCGTGGAAAAGGATTTTCACGAGATTGAACTTCAGGTCTGCAATCTGCCCCATGCGACCGTACCGGTCGGCGGGGAGGATGCCAACCAGGAAATCCGGAAGGTAGGTCAGCCACGGGTCCTCGACTTCAAACCCAAAAGCCACGATGAAATCGGAATCACTCTGGGTATTCTTGATTTTGAGCGCGCGGCCAAGATATCGGGCGCGAGGTTTTTCATCCTTTCCGGGTTAGGCGCCAAGCTGGAACGCGCCTTGACGAGTTTCATGCTCGACCTTCACACCCAAAAGGGATACCAGGAGATGGTCGTTCCCCACCTGGTCAATTATGAATCCATGGAAATGTCCGGCCAGTTCCCCAAATTCATTGAGCAGGCCTTCGCGGTTGAAAAAGACGGATTTTATTTGATACCCACAGCTGAGGTCTCTTTGGCCAATCTGCATCGGGGCGAAACCTTTTCCGCTGGAAGCCTCCCTAAAAAATACATGGCCTTTAGCCCCTGTTATCGCCGGGAAGCAGGAAGCTACGGCAAAGACACCAAGGGGCTTATACGTCTGCACCAATTCAATAAGGTGGAACTCTTCCAGTTCGTGGAAGCGGAGAAAAGTATGGAAGCCCTGGAACAATTGACCGCCGACGCCGAGGATGTGTTGAAAGCTCTTCAACTCCCCTACCGGGTCGTGGTATTGGCGACAGGAGATAAAAGTTTCAGTTCGACCAAGACCTACGATCTGGAAGTTTGGCTCCCAAGCCAAAACACATACCGGGAAATCTCAAGCTGTAGCAACTGTACCGACTTCCAGGCTCGGCGGGGCGGCATCAAGACGAAGAAGTCGAGAGGGGGAAAACCCGAACTGGTTCACACCCTGAATGGCTCCGGCTTGGCGGTGGGCCGAACTTGGCTTGCCATCCTCGAAAACTACCAGCAGGCGGATGGTTCGGTGTTGGTCCCGGAGGTTTTGCGTCCCTATCTGGGCGGCGTTGATGTGCTCCGTCCATCCCCCAAATAGTTTTAGGGGTCGACTGCTAACCAATATTGTTCCTTCCTAAGGAAAAATAATGACCGAAAACAAATATGATGTCGTGGTCATCGGTGGAGGAATCGTAGGCCTTTCTACCGCTAAAGCACTGCTCGAAAAGTTTCCGGGCTGTTCCCTTCTCCTGATTGAAAAAGAATCCCGACTGGCTCTTCACCAGACCGGACGCAACTCTGGGGTCATTCATTCCGGTCTATATTACAAACCCGGGTCCCTGAAAGCCCGACTGTGCGTTGAGGGTGGACGCGAAATGATCGAATTTTGCCGGGCAACTCAAGTTCCTCATGAAATTGTCGGGAAAGTCGTCGTGGCGACCCGGGGAAATGAGTTACCCGCCCTGGAAGAACTTTTAATTCGAGGAAAAGCCAATGGGGTTCCAGGACTGGAAATCATTGGACCAGAGCGTCTCCATGAAATAGAGCCACACGCCTCCGGTTTAAAGGCGCTTTACGTACCCGGTTCGGGAATCGTCGATTATCGAACGGCATGCGTAAAATTATCTGAACAGATAGAAAAATGTGGAGGACAGGTCCAGACCGGCGCCGAATTCTATCGAGCGACGAGAGACGGCCACCGATGGAAACTTTTAACCCAAATCGGAGAAATCACGGCGGGGTTTCTTGTGAACTGTGGCGGTCTTCAAAGCGACCGGATTACCCTCCAAAGCGGGTTTCAGCCCCCGACCAAAATCATTCCCTTTCGGGGCGAGTATTACGACCTCACGCCTGAAGCGAGGCCCCTGGTGAAAAATCTCATTTACCCGGTACCGAATCCCTTATTTCCATTCTTAGGAGTTCATTTCACCCGGGGAATAAAAGGAGAAGTCGAAGCGGGACCTAACGCGGTTCTGGCCCTGAAGCGGGAGGGATATCACAAACTCAGTTTTAACCTTCGGGACGCATTTGAAACCCTGACCTATCCGGGTTTCTGGAAAATGGCTTTTACATTCGGCGGGGAGGGGATGAAAGAAATTTACCGTTCCCTCTTTAAGCGCGCGTTCGTTCAGGAACTTCAGCGTTTGGTTCCCGAAATTCAATCTCGACATTTGGTGCCGGGACAGACGGGCGTCCGGGCCCAAGCGCTCGATTTTTCAGGATTGCTTGTGGATGATTTTAAGTTTCTCGAGACCGAGGGAGCCCTTCACGTCCTGAATACGCCTTCTCCGGCGGCCACGGCTTCCTTGCCTATTGGCCGGGAGATCGCTGAAAAAATATCCCTTTCTCGCTAGTTTCACCTTTCAGACTCTCCCCATAAATTCATTCGTCTGATAAACTTAAATAAATTCCAATATTCATAAGGAAATATTTTCACATGGCCAAACGCACCTGCCCATTTCTTTCCATCATTATTCCGGTTTATAACGAACGTCTATGTCTGGAAGAACTTTGCGAAAGACTCTTTCGCGTACTAAAGGAAATGAATAAGTCCCACGAAGTTCTTTTTGTAGATGACGGAAGCCGAGATGGAAGCCTGGAATTGCTTTTAACCCTGCAAAAAAAACATAAGCATATGAAGATCATCCAATTCGCCCGCAATTACGGCCAGCACCCAGCTGTGACGGCCGGTATGGAGGAAAGCCGGGGGAATGTCATCGTGACCCTGGACGCCGATCTTCAAAACCCACCAGAGGAAATTCCGAAATTGGTGGATGCCCTTCAGCAGGGATACGATATCGCGGCTGGCTGGCGGAAACAGCGGGAAGATTCCCTGTTTCGAACCATTCCTTCCCGAATAGTGAACCGCCTGATCTCTCGAGTCACCACGGTTAAACGCCATGATTATGGATGCATGCTCCAGGCTTACAGCCGGACCCTAATCGATCGTTATCTGAAATGCCAAGAAAGAGCCTCTTATATCACCGCACTAATGAATATCTTGAGTAGAAAAGTCATCGAAGTTCCAGTGAGGCACGACGCTCGCACCCAAGGTAAATCCAAATATAGATTTTTTTCTCTTTTCAACTTCGTATTAAACATTTTAATCGGCTTTTCCGATTACCCCATCCGAATGGTCAGTTATTCGGGCTTTTTATTCGCCGCAGTTGGCTTGGGGTTGGGAATAGAACTCATTATTTACCGCTTAATAAATGGTTCTGGTGGTGGTTCGGGTTTAAGCTCTTTTGTGGCTGTAATTTTGTTTCTATTCGGGGTGCAATTTATCTTATTAGGCTTGATGGGCGGTTATCTGGCTCGAATTTATTCAGAGGTTCAAAAAAGGCCTCGTTATATAATTGATAAAATTTACAAGACTTGAATGCTAAATCGCTCTCACCAGCCAATGACGAGTTCATATAATCCCCAAAAGGATTTGTGCCATTGCTAGTAAAACTTTCTAAAACGGCCCCTCGATTCAAATCATTTATAAAAAGTTGTAAAGAAAAACACGGAGACTTTTTCTCAATAAATTCCTCCCAAAACACATGGGTGTTCCCCTCTTCCTCTCCAACCGCAGCTTTCAGCCTTTTTGAAAGAAAGTGGGAATCCTCGATTCTCCATGAATCGAGGTGGGGCCTAAAATGGGCCTGCGCCCGTTCTAAAAAAGAACTTGAAAAAGCTATCCTCCATCTTCCCAGGGTATTTCAAAAATTAAATGCCTCGTCCGTCGCCGTACGAATTCCAATGTCCGACCACTACTTTGTCCAGGTCCTGGAAAAAACGGGCTTTTCCTACTCGGGGGGACTGGTTGTTCTCGCTCAAGAGCACCCCGCCTTATCTATTGGGACCAGACCTCCGGTCAATTCCTTGCGTCGCATTCAAAAAAAGGATATCCCTCAACTGGAAAAAATCGCCTTCAACTCATTTCAAGAAGGGCGTTTTTACCATGAGCGGGGTTTAAAAAAGGGAGCGGCTCAGAAAATTTACAGCGCTTGGGGCAAAAACGCCGTGAACTATGCGGACGAGGTCTGGGTGGCCGAACAAAATAAAATCTTGGGATTCGTTTCACTTAAAAAGGACATTCAAATCAAAAGGCTTTGGATTGACCTCATCGCCGTAACCCCCAAAGCCCAGGGACGAGGGCTGGGAAAATGGTTGGTTCAAAAAAGCGTTCAAAGCGCGTCCCAAACCGCCGGGTGGTCACTAGGCGTAAAAACTGAGCCTGAAAACCTGAAGGCCCTTCGTTTTTATCTCAAAAATGGCTTTTTATTGGAATCCTTTCAATTAGACTATTTTTGGCGTCCGGCGGAAACAAAACGAATCCGATCACCGAAAGGATAAATTCATGGCCCGCGTTTTAGTCACGGGTGGAGCTGGTTATGTCGGAGCTGTCCTTGTTCCATTACTCGTGTTCGAAGGTCACGACGTTACGGTCTTAGAAAAATTTTATTTCGGCAAAACTCCTCTCGAGCCCCTTGTAAGAAAGAAAAAAGTAAAAGTTTGGGAAATGGATATCCGAGACTTGGAAAAGAGCGGCAAAAGTCTCAAGGGCTTTACCGCTGTCATTCATCTAGCGGCCCTTTCCAACGATCCTTCCTGTGAATTAAATCCTGAATTGACCCAAGACGTAAATGTTGGCGGAAGCATCCAATTAGCCCGGATGGCCAAAGAGGCGGGAGTAATCCGTTTCGTTTTGTCCTCTTCCTGCAGTGTCTATGGATTCGGAGAGGGGCAAATACTCACCGAAGAATCTCCCAAAAATCCCGTTTCGGTCTACGCGGAGAGCAAAATTAAGGCGGAAGAATATCTTTTTTCGATCGCGGACGAGACGTTCAAACCCACGCTTTTGAGATTTTCAACTATTTTCGGCCTTTCACCCCGCATGAGGTTTGACCTGGCCATCAACCTGATGACCATGAACGGCGTCACTAAAAAGAAAATTTTCATCATGGGAGGCGGAAAGCAATGGCGCCCTTTCATCCACGTTCGTGATGTGGCGCGCATTTTCAGCCAGATAATCGGGGAACCACTTGACAAGGTTGGAAAAAAAGTCTTCAACGTTGGCTGTGACGAGCAAAATTACCAGATCGCCGACTTGGCCAAAATGGTGGCTTCCCATTTAAAGGACGTGGAACTGGAATGGACCCCCGACGATCCTGACAAACGCACATATCGCGTCAGCTTCGAAAAGGTGAAGAGCGAACTGGGTTTCACCCCACGATATGATGCCAAATTTGCCATTGAAGAAATCTCAAAAGCTTTGAAAGACGGAACTCTCCCCGATGTCAACAATGACAAACATTACAACATACGCACCCTGAAAACCTTTGTGAACAGGCCTGTGGTGGAAGGCGGAGAGCCGGTCCGTAAAAAATTCCTCCCCTTTGCGCTACCCTCACTCGGCCCCGAGGAAGAAAAGGAAGTCCTAGAAACACTTCGCTCGGGCTGGCTCACTACCGGACCCCGCACGCAGAAATTTGAGGAAAAACTGTCAAATTATGTGGGAGCGAAGCATTGCGTCGCGGTGGATTCTTGCACCTCGGCCCTACATTTGGCCCTTGTGGTTCTCGACATCGGCCCGGGCGACGAGGTCATTCTTCCTCCAATTACTTTTGCCGCCACCGCCAATGTGATTGAGCACGTGGGCGCCAAACCGGTGTTTGTGGATGTGGACCCCCAAACCCTCAACCTTGACGTCAAACTTCTTTCCCAGGCAGTCACCAGCAAAACCAAATGCATCATTGCAGTTCATATGTCAGGTTATCCCTGTGACATGAGGGAAATTCATGCGGTTGCCCGAAAATGGAAAATCCCGGTGATTGAGGATGCGGCTCATGCGGTAGGTTCCTCCTACGGTAAAAACAAAATTGGATCCCTCAGCACCTTCACTTGTTTCAGTTTTTATCCGATTAAAAACATGACCGCAGGGGAAGGCGGCGCGATCACGACCAATGAAACCAAATGGGTTTCCCGGTTGCGGCGCCTGTCGCTTCATGGTTTGGATAAAGATGCCTGGAAACGCTATACCTCTGAGGGACGGCCACAGGCCTATGTGACGGAACCCGGCTTTAAGTACAATATGACCGATTTGCAGGCAGCCATCGGCCTTCCCCAGCTGGATAAGCTGGACGAGTTCAATCGGCGCAGAGCCCTAATTGTCGAACAATACGATCAAGCCTTTCATGAACTGGTAGGATTTTCGAGGCCTTTTTACGGAGCTAAGGATCGACGAACGAACAATCACTTATACATTGTCATTCTCAAATTAGAGGAACTAACTATTGGCCGGGATCAGATTTTGGAGGAATTGAAGCGAGAGGGGATTGGCACCGGGATTCATTTTATTCCCCTTCATCTACACCCTTTTTATCAAAAAAAATACAAATTTAAGAAGCACGATTTGCCCGTTGCCACCCATTTGGCGGATCGGATTCTTTCCTTGCCGCTCTATCCCAAAATGTCAGATGCTGATGTTCAGGATGTTATTGGCGGATTCAAGAAAGTCTTAAAATACTATACACATCATCAAAACAAGCGAAAGCGATTGGCAAGTGATTAACATTGGAATCATCGGATATGGTTATTGGGGTCCTAATTTGGTTAGGAATTTTTCCGAATCCGACGACGCCCAAGTGTTGATGGTGGCTGATCTAAAACAATCCAACCTGGATAAGGTAAAAAAGCGCCATCCCTCGGTTCAAACCACTCTTCAACCCCAGGACATTTTCAAGAACCCGCAGATTGACGCCGTGGCCATCGCTACCCCAGTTACTTCCCACTTTGAACTTTGCATGGCCGCTTTCCAAGCGGGAAAACATGTATTCGTCGAAAAGCCTTTGGCCTCCAATAGCCAGCAGGTTTTGAAATTAATGGAAGAGTCAGAAAATAGAAAACTGGTCCTTTTTGTCGACCATACCTTCATCTACACCGGAGCTGTGCGAAAAATCAAAGAACTGGTCGATGCAGGCCAGCTGGGTCGGATTTACTATTACGATTCGGTGCGGGTCAATCTGGGCCTGTTTCAGCACGACGTCAATGTCCTGTGGGATCTGGCCGTCCACGATTTGACAATCATGAATTACGTGTTGGGTAAGAAACCAATCGCAGTCGCGGCGACTGGCATTTCCCACGTTTCCGGAGCCCCGGAAAATATTGCATACCTGACTTGTTTCTTTGAGGAGAACATGATCGCCCACATCCATGCCAATTGGCTCGCTCCCGTTAAAATTCGTCAAACCTTGATTGGCGGGGATAAAAAAATGATCGTTTATGATGATGTTGAAGTGACAGAAAAAATAAAAGTTTACGACAAGGGGATTGTGCTCTCAGATCAGCCTGAAAAATTTTACAAGCTGATGGTGGATTACCGCGCGGGTGATATTTGGACCCCCCACCTGGATATGACCGAAGCGCTTAAAACCGAGGTCTCCGCTTTCTTGAAGTGTATCCAAACCGGTGAAAAACCTTTATCCGACGGCCAGGCGGGACTAAACGTGGTTCACATTCTTGAAAAGGCTTCCCAATCCATCGCCCAACGTGGCCATCCTGTTTCCCTGGAGTGGGACCGGCACTCTTTATGATTCCCTACCTCGACTTAAAAGCCCAATACCAGAGCCTGAAGCCGGAATTCGATGCGGCCCTCACCTCCGTCTTGGAGAGCGGACAATACGTTTTGGGCAAGGAAGTCGGGGCCTTCGAAGAAGAATTCGCATCCTATTGCCAGTCTCGGCACGCGATCGGTGTCAACACGGGAACAAGCGCCCTACACTTGGCACTTCTGGCGGCGGGGATTCAACCAGGTGATGAGGTCATTACGGTCCCTAATACGTTCGTGGCAACCGTTGCGGCCATTCTTTATGCTGGAGCTAAACCGGTTTTCGTGGATGTTCAACCCGAAACGCTCAACATGAATCCTTCCCTGATCGAAAAAGCGATTACAAAGCGAACCAAAGTTCTTTTGCCCGTCCATCTTTACGGTCAATGCGCGGACATGGATCCCATTCTCGATATCGCTCAAAAGCATGGCTTGAAAGTAATTGAGGACGCGGCCCAAGCCCATGGCGCCGAATATAAAGGGCGCCGAGCGGGAAGCATGGGTCTCCTAGGCTGCTTTAGCTTTTATCCCGGTAAAAATTTGGGTGCTTTCGGGGAAGGCGGGGCGATCACCACCCAGGATCCCGCCTTGGCCAAAACCGTGAAGATGCTCCGGGATTGGGGAGCGGAAAAGAAATACCATCACGACCTGAAGGGTTTTAATTACCGGATGGACGCCATCCAGGGAGCCATCCTGAGAGTTAAATTACGGCGCCTGGAAGCGTGGACGGAAGCCCGGCGGGCACTGGCCCAACAATACGACAAAGAACTTCAAGATTCCAAAGTTCATTTCCCAGGCGCGTCCTATTCCCGCCGCCACGTATACCATGTTTATGCTATTCAAACCCAGAAAAGGGATGATCTGATTCAATTTTTATCCCAGCAGGAGATTCAAACCAATATCCATTATCCTATTCCCGTTCATCTGCAAAAGGCCTATTCAGATCTAGGTTATCGATTGGGTGATTTTCCCGTCGCTGAATCTCTTTGCCAAAGCATCCTCTCCCTTCCTCTCTTCCCAGAGTTGAAACCTGATCAGGTTTCGGTCGTGACCGAAGCCGTCAAAATGGGTTTGTCGAAATTCAACACATAACATTTAATTAATTCATTGTTATTGCTTCCGGCCAAAGGAACCTTTCTGTTGAAAAATCCGCGTCAGTCCTGGTCCATCGTAGTGATGTGTTACAACGAGGAGAAATCAGTTCTCCGGGTAGGAATGGTTGCTCAAAAAACATTAAAGAAAATTTCTTCCCTCCAAAACGAAATCCTATTTGTGGATGACGGAAGTTCGGATGGATCCCCTCGTTTGATAAAAGCCTTTCAAAAAAAGCATCGAAATGTAAGAGCTGTTTACCATCCGCAGAATATGGGTATCGGCGCGGCCCTTCGAAGCGGTTATTTCCATTCTCGCTTTGAAAATGTCTGTGTAGTCCCCGCCGATGGCCAATTCGACTTGAACGAGTTAATCCCGTATCCTCGACTGGAACCAAAAACCTGTATTTCTTTCTTCCGGAAAAAGCAAAGGGGATACAGTTTTTTCAGGCTTCTCCTGTCGCGGGTGAATCGGTTGGTCAATCACATCTTCCTAGGAATCCGACTGAAAGATGTAAATTGGGTGAAGGTTTATAAAAGAGAGATGTTATTAAAACTCGATTTGAGGCTTAAAAGCTCTCTGATCGAAAGTGAAATTTGCGCCAAGTTTGGATTACTACGTTATCGGTTTATTGAGATTCCTTCTATTTATCATGACCGCAGTGGCGGAAAAGCCAGGGGCTCTTCATTCAAAATCGTGGCGAAGGCGCTTCTGGAAACTTGCCTTTTAATCTGGACGGTTTGGGTCTTTCGAGTCTTCAAAAACTCAAAATAAGTTCCCTTCTTCGACTAAGAAACCCTGCTTTCTGGCTTTTCTTTGTTCTTTTTCCTTTATTTTCGACAAAGCCTAACAAGGACCTGACGATTCCACGTAAATACTCAAAGTTGAGGCCGTATTTTTCGAAAACCCTGATTCCTTTTGAGTGCTCTGATACAATGCTTCCGGTTTTAATCCAACGGAGGATGACCTCATGCCGGAAAAAAACATGAACCCCATCAATGCGATCCAACCCAGGATGTCCAGCGCGGGCAAGTTGACCCTGGGTGTGGGAGTGGGAGTATTGGTTACGGGTTACATGTTTTTGGCCACGGGTTCCATGACCTTGGCCCCGATTTTGATCATCGGGGGGCTGATTACCGTTGGGATCGGCATTTACAATCTTTAATTCAAGGGTTTCATGTATCCCCAGCTACCTCAATTAGTGCCTAGTGAGATTTGCCTGGAGTGTCCTGTCTGTTGCAGGTTCCCTGAAAAAAAAGCCGCTTTGTCGCCATTCTTTTTTCCGGCCGAACGGCGTTCAGTGGATGGTTTGCCTGTCAGCGGTACATTTCTCGAGAAGGCAGAGGGCCTTCCCTCCAAGGCGGAGTTGAAGAAGTGCGGGCATGGTTTTGCCTGCTCGTTTTTTAATCCTGGGGATCACACGTGCCAGATTTACGAGGCCCGTCCCCTGGATTGCGCGATGTACCCCGCGGTGGTAATGGAAAGTCCAGACCACCGCACTGTTTTGTTGGGCGCGGACACCAAATGTCCGGCCCTTTCGCGGAGTGAAGTGTCCGCGAAGCTTAAAAATTATCTAGATTGGATACAGCGATACTTGGAAAGCACCGATCTCTCCTCCCTGATTCGTAAACATCCTCAGTTCATCAGCATCTACCAGGAAGAGGTGGTGGAGGTGCGAGAGTTATCGTTGGGAAAGGCTTAATTTATGGTCGCCACTTTAAGGGCGCTCCAGCCCCCCCGGGCTATGCGCTGGGTGACACGCTGGAGATGGATTTCGTTTAGTCTCTTTGCGTTGAGTTTTATTGCGTTTTTCTTTTTCGGTTGGATCTGGAAAATTTTACTGGGTCTTCCCCTCTTCTGCTTCGGGGTTTGGGGTTTCATGGTGGCCCAGCACCGCAACCGGATCGTCGGCGAGGGCAGCGAGGGCGAGGCCATGACGGCCAAGGTCCTCGACGGTCTTCCTTTGGACGCAAAAGTGCTTCATTCGGTACAGTTTCAATCCGGTGATAAGGCTCGGGAACTCGACCACCTTTTGATCACCAATAATGTCATGTTCGTGATTGAGACTAAATATCTCAGGGGCCGGATCGCAGGTGAGGTTTTGGACCGAGAATGGACCCTTCATAAAAGGGCGCGCAAGACCCGTTCCCGCTACAAACGTGGTTTTTATAACCCGCTGAAACAGGTCGCGACTCAGATCTATCACCTGCGCAGTCATCTGGAAGCCAACCTTCCGCCACGCTGGGCCCAGGAATGTTCGCAAATCTGGATTCAGGGCGTAGTCGTCTTCGCCCATCCTCAGGGAGACGCCTCGGCGGTGGTTAGTCATGAGCATGGGGTGGTGGAATTGCCCAATTTGCCCCAGTACCTGACCAATTACCGACCGCCTTCACGAGCGCATCGGTTAAGTTATGGTCTACGGCGGGAGATTGCCAGGGTCCTCACCGGCCAATAAGAACCGAAAGCCCCGGTCACCCCGGGGCTTTTTTTATGCCCGGAGGTCTTCTTGAACCGCCTTAAGCTTTCCTTCGGTGATTTTTTTGATCAAGCGGCGCCGCTGGAAAGTGCTTTGGATTTAGCCTCGACGCATTTCAATCACTCGACGACCTTAAATACATCCCTCACCTCCCTTTTGATCTGGCAGAACGAATTCGTTTACACCTGGGCAGTCAAAGAAAACATTCACTTCATCCTTGCTCAATATGGATCCTATGTTTATTTGCCCGTTCCGCCCCAACCCTTGTCGGTTGAGGCGCTGAACTTGGCTTTTGATTACATGAAGCTCGTGAATGGCCGCGGAACAGGCGTTTCCCGCATCGAAGGATTCACGGACCCCGTTAACCAGATTGCGCCGCCCTATCTCTCGCGTCCAACCATGACCGAATATATTTACGACAGGAAACAGGTAGCGGGTTTGCACGGCGACCCATTCCGTTCACAAAGGGCTCTGGTGAATCATTTTTTAAAAACGGAGCAAGTCCTTTTCCGTCCTTATCGATTTTCCGACTTAAAAGCGTGCAGTGAATTATTCGAGAAATGGAAAACCCAACGTCTTCCTATTCATCAAGGCCAAATGGGCGAAAAAATGATTCTCTCCTCTCAAAAAGCCCATTACCAAGCGCTCATTCACAATGACACCTGGAACATTTCCGTGTGGGTGGTTTTGGTAGGGAACCGGCTCTCGGCCTACACAGCCGGGACACCTTTAAATCCAGATACCTATGGTGTTTTATTGGAAGTATCCGATTTGGAAATTAAGGGGCTTTCATCTTATGTTTTTTCTACCCTTTGCCGGCAGCTCAAGGGATATACCTATGTAAATACAGGAGACGCCGAGGGACTTCCTCGCTTGGCCAAATCCAAGGAACATTGGCATCCCCTTAGGAAAATTTCAGTGTATGCGGCGGACTCGATATAAAAAATGCCTGAAAAATTCAGATTTTGGTAAATTGAGGTAAGGAAATACTGATTCGAGGTCCCCATGGCAGAAAAATTGAAAGCAAAATTTAAAAAAAAATCAGTCATGCGTCTCAGGAAAAGAAAATCCTCCCCTAAACAAATCCGCCAAGCGATTCAAGCCAAACCATCCCATCGAGTGCGTGTGGATTGGCACCAGTATTTCATGAATATCGCAACCGAGGTGGCCACCCGATCCACTTGCGACCGAAAACACGTAGGTGCAGTCATCGTTCGGGACAAAACCATTCTTTCCACGGGTTATAACGGGAGTGTCCGGGGTCTGCCCCATTGTGACGATGCTGGCCATATGATGGAAGACAATCACTGCGTGGCGACCATCCACGCCGAGGCAAACGCGATTATCCAATCGGCTCGCAACGGAGTGAGAGTTGATGGGGCGGACATTTATGTCACCGCCTCCCCCTGTTGGAATTGCTTTAAAATGTTGGCAAACGCCGGTATCAAGTCTATTTACTATGGAGAGTTCTACCGCGACGACCGAATATTCGACGCAGCCAAGAAACTCCGAACCATCGTGGCCCAGATTAAGCCTTTGGTGCCCTAAAACCTGCCGAAAGGGCCCATGCCTTGGTCGCTTCCTTGCTCCCTTTCAATTGGATTCATATTCAGATTTATGTCATCTTTCTTTGGAAACCCTATTCACTTCATTGTTTTTTATAAAAATAGGCTGTTTTCCGCTTTGACTATTGGAACAATCAACGGGAAATCCACAGCAAATAAGCCTTAAATTCCCCTAATCACTCAACCTTCGAAATCCCAGTAACTCGTTAAAAACTACATTCAAAAGCCTTGCTTATTGAAAACAGTCGATTTTCTACCTATTTTTAAAAATATCTATAGGATGAGTCCCCCCATTGTGGTTCATTGAGGAAAAGGGAAAAACCTATTCAATGAAACGATGGCTTCGATTTTGGTCCCTTTTCGGGCATTTGGGCCCCGGCAGGACGAATCGCGAGAGTTTATTATTACACCGCCAAACAAAAACTTTAAAAAGGATGTTCCCATTTCTAAACCCGAATTGAAGAAAAAATCACCCTATCTCATCAAAATTCTTGCCGCGGGAAAAGAAAAAGGCTTCGTCACCCATAAACAGGTGAATGATATTCTCCCCGAAGAAGTCGTGTCATTAAAAGAAATCGATCACCTTCTTCTGGCCCTTGGGGAAAACGACATCGAGGTCGTCAACCGGGCAGAAAAAACCTCTGTTGATTCCGATGATTCCTCTGAGTCAAGCGCTGACGCTGCCGCCGCCCCGGTTAAAAACGAGGATGAGGACGAGGAGCCGGTTGAGTCTTTTGTGGAATCGGGTGCGGAATCGAGGATGGGCGACCCGGTCAAGCTTTATTTGCATCAGATGGGTCGAGTTCCTTTGCTGAGCCGAGCTGAAGAAATATCCATTTCCAAGCGTATCGAAGCGGGCGAGTTCATGGTGGGCAAAGAAGTTTTGGGCTCTGCGTTGGGCTTTCAGCAGCTCCATGAACTTTTTTTATCCATTCTTCAAAAAAGGAAAACCCTTCAGGAAACCATCGATTTGAACCCCTATGCCGACTCGCCGGATGGTATTCCCGAGAAAAAAATAATGGATAAGATCAAAAAGAATCTTGGGAAGCTTAAGATCCTAGAACGTCAGATCCAGGTCCTTCAGCACCAGGTTAGCCTGAAATCAATCAACGCCGAGAAGAAGAAGAAGCTCGCCGAAAAACTGGATTCCCTTTTGATAGATCTGATCTGGCTGGTGAAAGATTGCCAATTTCAGAAAAAAGTCCGGGAACGTCTCAATGACCGTCTGAAAGAACAGGGAGACAACATCGAGAGGCAAGAGCACGTGATGCACAAACAGGAGAGTCGGCTGAATCTCTCTCCCGCGGATTACATCAAGCTGCCCACCCTCCTCAAGACAACCACACCCAACAAATTTGGACCCATGGAAAAAAAGAGTTCCCTCAAGGGAGCGGATTTTTTGGCTGCCGCTCTCGCCTGGGATGAGGCTCGCCGGAATATAAAGAAAATCGAAAAAGAAACCATGGCCGACCGCGATCAAATCAAGGCCATGATGAAAAACATCCGCAAAGGCGAGCGGGAATCCTACCGCGCCGGAATGGAGATGGTGGAAGCCAACCTCCGCCTCGTGATTTCCATTGCCAAGAAATACGCGAACCGTGGGCTTTCCTTCCTCGATCTTATTCAAGAGGGAAACATTGGTTTGATGAAGGCCGTCGAAAAATTCGAATACCGACGAGGGTACAAGTTTTCGACCTACGCCACCTGGTGGGTTCGCCAGGCTATCACACGGGCCATTTCGGACCAGGCTCGGACCATTCGCATTCCCGTTCATATGAACGAAGTGATCAACAAGTTCATCAAGGTCTCCCGGGATCTGGCCCAAGAGTTGGGAAGAGAACCCACCGCTGACGAGGCTGCGGAACGTTTGGAACTGCCCATTGAAAAGGTTCAATCCATCTTGAAGGTGGCCCAGTCCCCCGTTTCCCTGGAAACACCCGTTGGGGAAGACAACAATGTTCACCTGGGCGATTTTATCGAGGATAAACAGGTTGTTTCCCCCGCCGATGCGGCCGCCTTTGTCCTGCTTCAGGAAAAGATTGGAAAGGTTTTAGGCACCCTCAAGGAACGGGAAGCCGAAATCTTGAGAATGCGTTTCGGCTTGAACGATGGCAGAACTCAAACCCTGGAAGAAGTCGGGAGTGTCTACAACGTCACCCGGGAACGGATCCGCCAAATCGAAGCCAAAGCGCTTCGGAAGCTCCGGCATCCTTCACGAAGCCGGGAGCTCAAGGGCTATTTGGAGAAGTAGATTAGAAAAGCCCCCATTCCGGGGTTGTGCCCGAATTGAATTTGGGTACAATGAGCAGCCCTGACAGGCGGAAGAAAAGCAGATACAATCAACCCGGCTGGAGGGTTAGTCCTAATTGGTAAGGCAGTGGACTTGAAATTTTTCCAGGACTTCCCCGACATTTCTTAAATAATTTCGTTGCTCTCAGCGCATTCCAAAAGCCTTTGCCTGTAATGACCTTACGGCAAGGGCTTTTTTATTCCTGACGGTCAAGTTCTCCTAGTGACGGTCAAGAACCCCAAATGATGGTCGTGAATGACACGGTTATGACACAGGGGTAGGCAGTGGACTTCCGCCACTGCCTCAAGAAACTTGTAAAGCAGTGGACCCCTTTTTGTGTCATATGGGTGTCATTCAAGTCCTAAAACCATTGTCATTTAAGGCAAAAACGATTTGTTCAGGTGTCTGAACAAATCGTAAAAGGCCCAAGGGAAGGTCTGATCGATTATTCACACCGTGAATAATATCTATACACGCCATGAATAAATTATCAAAATTCAGAATCTCGAAAATACTCAATGATTGAGTAAAAATACTCAGTGACTGAGTAAAATCCTTTTTGCATTGGGAATGTCAAGTTTTTTTGTTATAAAACTTGACATATTATCCTGAGATGGAAAGCGAGAGCCCGCTCCGCTTGTTGTAAGAAAAATCATTATCTTTTTCTTACAAAGTCCAGTCGTTTCGAGAGAGATTTTTTCGTTGAGCTTACCCATTGATTAAATAATTAGCGGCCTTAACCCATCAGTCCTAATGATCGATAGGTCTTCTGCCTGCGCCAAGCCATTTTCTTGAGGACGGGCACAAAGTCATCCAAGTAGTCATATACAATCGCGTCTTTTTTCCCCTCATGAGACCGCTGGATTCGTCCCAAGTATTGGATGAGCTTTCCTTTGAAGGAAATTGGGAAGGCCAGGAATAGGGTATCCAGTTTCGGGCAGTCGAAACCTTCTCCCAGGTATTGGCCTGTAGCCACCAGCAGGATTTCAGCGTCAGAGGCCGCTTCCATAACCCCTTGGAGGATTGCTGTCCGTTCCTTTTTTCCCATGTCGCCGGTTAAAAGCTTGGGTGATTTCCCGGCTTCCTTCAACAATTCCACCAACCTATGGCAATGTTCCTTCCGTTGGCTCAAAACCAAACATTTCCGCCCTTCCGCGAAGGCTTGCGTCACATCCTCAACAACCATCCTATTTCGGGCCTCATCCTGGGCCAAAGCCCGGAAAATCTCCTGGATGGAAAATTCCTCGTTGGCTTGTTCGAACCGGAAGTTAGTAGGCCGGATTTTAAGCGTGGTTTCCAAGCCCTCTTTGGTTTCGGCCATCCGGTAACGGAGTGGCCCGCATTGCATGAAAATCAAGTCTTGGAGCCCATCTCTACGGATGGGCGTGGCGGTCAGCCCAAGGATATAACGAACCGGGGCCTGTTTGACGTATTGCTCAAACGAAACGGCGGGCAAAACATGGCATTCATCCACCAGGATGAAACCATAGCGGGAGAAAAATTCCCTTAAATCTTCCATCCGCTTGAGGCTTTGGATCATGGCGAGATCCACGATTCCGGTCGAGCGCTTCCGGCCCCCTCCGACTTGGCCGATTTGCCTGGGTTTCAATCCCAACATTCTTTTCAATTGGGCGCGCCATTGGTCCAGGATGGGCTTACGGTGGGAAAGGATGAGGGTAGGCAAGTTTCGCCGAGCCACGGCGTAACAACCCATGACTGTTTTACCCGCTCCCGGAGGTGCGACAAGAACCCCACTTTCATGCCGCAATATCTCATTCATAGCCCTCTCCTGGTTGGCGGTCAGTTCCCCATTAAATTTCAATTTCAAGGTTTCGGGAACCAATCGGGTGTCGGTTAACTCCACGGAGCTTCCGGCCTCTTCCAAAATCTTTTTTAAATCCTCCAAAGTGCCGCGTGGAAAATGGAGATAGGCGACGTCCTCACCGTAACACCGGATAAATCTTGGAATCCCGTAAGTTGAAAACCTCATGTTTTGCCGCTTATAGAACTCGGGATTGTGCAGTGAAGCCAGGTGCTTGAGTTGGGATAATAACCAAGGCGGTATACCTGATTTCTCGACACCGATGGAAGCATCCAAGACACAGCGGATTAAGGATGGAGCGGGATACTTTTTCTTGAGAACCGGAGAAACAGCCTTTACCGTTGTTTGGGGGCCGACTTCGATGGGTGGAATCTTTTCCAACAAAATGGACAATTGAGCCAGGCTTAAGCGCCTGACGGAACTTAAGAACGACCACTGGTCGGGATGGGGGTTCAAACCTGGACTTTCCAAATCCAGGAATTCCGTACAACCTATTTCCCGGCGCTGTTTTTGGAGCGGAAGGGCAATCAAGTTTCCGAATCCGCCTCTCGGCATGAAATCCTGGTTTGGAAAAAAACGGTCGTAACTAGCCAAGTCCACTTCGGCCCTTTTTTCCATCGTGTCCCGCAAGAGGCGCAGGCCCATCTGTCGGGCTGAAACGGCTTGGACAGGCGCGGAAAAGAAAACCCAAGCATGCCCGCCATTCCCAGAACGGGATTTTTCCAGATAGGCCGGAATGCCATAGGAGGCGCAGGATTGCAGGTAGGCCAGTGCGTCCAATTCCCAACCGGCTTTGTCGAAATCGCAGGCAAGGAACCTACAGGTGTTTTCCTTAAGTAGCGGATAAACACCGATGGTTTTCTTGCCAGATAAATGGTCTTGAACCACTTGGTCGGTCAAAGGCAGGTACTTCTTGGGCTTTCCCTTCCCTATCCAGGGGTTCTCACAGGCCGGGGAATAACCCTTTTTGCTAGTTGTTTGATTCATCCATAAAACCGGGTACACATCCTCCCGGCCTTTAAAGAGAATGCGAAACAGGTTTATCTTGTCTTGGCTGGAAGATTGGGAATCCACTTTCGGTAAAGGTTCGGTCGGCAAAGGAGGGGGTGGAGGCGCTTCATCAGCATATTCAACAGGAGATTCTTGGGCGGTAAGCGCGGGTTCTTGGAGTAAGCCCAGCCGTTTCTTTAGCTCCGCATTTTCCAGGCGTAATCGTTCAATTTCTTTGAGGGCTTCTTCCAATTCGGACAAGGCAACCTCATTTCACAACAGCGCCAAAAGCCGCTCCGAAACCATTTTGGCCGCTTGAACCGCGTCGTAATCGATGGAACCGGACAGCAACGGTTTTAAATCCTCGTGGAAGGAATCCAATTCCATCTTGGCTTCCAAGTTTTTTTTGAACATGGGTCCGGTGACCTTGGCTTCCTCGTATGCCAGGTAACGGTTGAAAGCCTCAACGATCCTGCCAGGGTTGATACCCCTCATCCCCAGGCCCACCCACAGGTCAAATAAGTCGCGGCCCTTCCGGCGCTGGTAAAGGGCACGGAGTTTTGTCCCCAAGAGTTCTTCCAGCGTATAAGTTTTGATATTGGCCTCCCCATTAAACCAGCCCGATTTGACCCCGAATTTCCTCTCAATGACCCCAAACACATCAAAATGTTCTCGGCTGTTGATTTCGACCTTCAGCTTGAGGGGTACTATAGGGGGTGTTTCCGACTGCATGCGGTACAGCAGGGTCACGGTTCCGGGGTTCCTTTCTCGGCGGGGTTTACCCAGGAGAGGATCCAATCGGTCGCGCAACCCGTCTAGGATGGGGCCGATAGGGCCTTCCGTGTGCTGAACCAGGTCAATGTCTTCCGAATAACGAAAGGGCTTGTCCGCGTAAAGCTTGTGGAGGGCGGTGCCGCCCCTTAAGACCAAGCTATTGGAAACCCTGTCATCCCGGAATATCTCCACCAAGGCCCGGCTAAGAATCAAATCCTGCTCCACTTGGGCCTCATTGGGCCAGGGAGCGTTTTGTTTCCAATGAATGATCATGTCTTGTGGAATCATGCTTCAGGCTCCAATTCGACGTTCACCAGCACGCGCCACTTCTTGTTTTGTAATGCCTTTTCAACTTTCTCGCGGGATTCAAGAGGGATCCAGGGAACTTTCCCGGTTTCCACCCATTTAGCGAGTCCGGCTGTAAGGTTCTTTTTGCCGGCACGGTCCAACAGGAAGCCCAAACGACGTGCCACAAATGGATCGCCGTGGCGTTTTATCGTTGCCAGGAGCTTACCGGAATCCAATCGTTCCGCCAATTCCGATAATACCGTAATGACGTTATCCAACCCACCCGCCGATTTATAGAAGCGAACCAAGTCCCAAGCCGTTGTTTCAGGCGTGGATACCGTTTCATACCCCGTCGGGGTTTTGGTTTGAACCGTTTCCGATTTATCGAAGAGATTTTTGCTAAAAAACCTGATTCGAAGATTGCCGATCAGAATGGGTCTTGGCCTCATAACCTTCGCCGAAAGAATGACCTGGAATTCCTGTGGCCTATGATGAGCAGCCCCGTGAATTTGTGCCGCTGAAAGAAGCCCAACATAATAGGGTTTCTTCTCGGCTTCCATGAAGGAATGGATGAACCAATCCGGTGGCGGGATACGGGCCGCCCGATACGGCGGGTCCACGATGACATAAAACCCGGCTTTCGGCATTGCCAACCGCGATTCCCTGACCAAACGGTAAAGCGCGCGATAGGTCGCCATTGGGGAAGTCTTTAGGTGACTCTGGGCTTCCTGGCGTGTAAAGGTGTGATGCCCGTGACTTAGTAGTTCCTCGATCCAGCGAGCGGCATATTGTCGTTTTTGCATTTTCATAACGTTTGCAAATTATACCTTTGAGCGGTCACTTCTGCAAATCCTACATTTTAAAGAAATTTGACTCCAGATGACCTTTTGGGGAAGCTTGCCTGGCCCTTGATTACTTCCTCATGTTTTTGGGTTCTTTGCGGGGGTCAAAATGGGTCTTCCCGTCCTTGCTCATATGCCATGTGGTCATGACTTGGTTCATTTTGAGGGGAAGGGCTTCCTCCCCAGCCTTATTGACCAGGATCTTGTTATGGTGGCGAAGGGTCCTATTCGCCAAACGTTTATCCCATTTCTCGGATTCAGCGGTGGTAATCCCCCGGAAGGGTTTATGTTTCCTGGAACGGCTCATGGGTGGCACCCCCTTTAGCTATTTTGGCAAAGCCGGAAAAGGTACCGCTGTTTTCTCCCCGTGTAAAGCCGTCCCTTAAGACTTGAAAACCAAAAGCCCCTCCGGCCAACAGGCTTTCCGTCCTTAAAAAAGCCTTCAATGGACTTAGGAAAACAGTTCAATCCATTTGAACTCGAAAAGTGAGTTTGGTGATTATTTCAGGCGGGTTTTCAAAAATTTCGCAGCGGAATGATGGGGGTTTTATCGGGGGGACTACCAGCCCTTTAGCGTTGAAAAACAATGGGGTGGCGGTGGCGGGCAGCCCGGTGAGAATATTTGTCCTTCCAAAAGTAGTTCAATCCATTTGAACTCAAAAAGCGGACTTCCGCCTTTGTTTACGCGGACTTTTCCATTCTGCGATGGCCAACCCCCCTATCTACGCATCAAGTGATGATGCTAGAAACGATAGGGGGGTTGGCCCTCTTGAATGGAACCGCACAAAGGCGGTGGTGTTTGGGAATGGATGAAGTGGATAGAGGTAACGGTAAGAGGAAGGTTGAGAAGAATTCGGAGCTGGTCGGAGGTAAATGAAGGTGTGGTGAAAACGGGAATTAAGGTAGTTGCCAGGCTTATTGGGAAATGTCCACGGTAGGACATGAAAAAGTGCCCTTAAGGATTATTTAAGGCGGCTTTTTTAAAATTATGGATGGCGTTATTGAAAATGTCCTACAGTAGGACATTTTTTCTCCATGACAAGGAGCGGGATCGGAATATCGATAGGAGAAGGATTTGGGAGCAAAAAAAGTCGCCGTGAAGTCGTAAAAGCTAATGGGGATAATGAAAATACAACTTTCCATGGAAGTGGGAGTTCCGCGCCATGGAACTCAAAAAATGAAATTTTTCGGCTTTTTGGTGGGTGTTTCCTCATGCTCCGATGGCGAACCCCCCTATCTACGCATCAAGTAATGATGCTAGAACCGATAGGGGGGTTCGCCCTCTCCGCATGAGAAAACCTTTATAAAACAATAGAAATTGACTTGATGCGAAGATGAAAAGGTAACAAAGAAAGACAACACCATGAAAATAGAAGTTGGAGATCGTGAGGGTAGTGGTTATGGGAATCAAAGGGGTGCAGGTAAAAGAGACCGAAGCTAATGGAAGTAGTTGGTGGTGAATATTGAACGGGGTAAAGACGTGACAACAAAGGATCAAAGCAATGGGTCTTCCTGGAAAACCACCAAGAAGACCCATTTTTTTGATTTGGCATGGGACAGGGTGGGAAATTGCCAGGGGTTTGGAGGTTGATGAATACAGACCAAGGGAGACAGCGGATAAAGACCGCCTGGAAGACATCACTTAGGAGTTAGAAGGCTATTTAAGGGGGAATGAACGACTTAATGGAAGGCGGATATGGCGGAATATTGTTAAAATTATTACGCGATGGATACGGTTTCCAAGGCAAAGAGAAGTTGGGTCATGAGCTTGGTCCGTGGAAAAAGCACCGGCCCGGAAATTCGAATCAGGCGATTAATATCAAAATTGGGTTATCACTGTAAGCTCAACCAAAGACATTTACCGGGAAATCCAGACCTTGTTTTCCCGAATTTTAGAAAAGTCATTTTCGTTCATGGGTGCTTTTGGCATCGTCATCATTGCTTAAATGGTAAAAGACTTCCGAAATCAAGAACCGGATTTTGGAGGCATAAGCTCGAATCCAACAAAAGAAGGGATGCACGTAATCAAAAACGATTAAATCGCCTGGGGTGGCGATATTTAGTCGTTTGGGAATGCAAACTAAACAATGTTGAACTGTTATCAAAACGGATTGTCAAATTTCTGGGGGAATTTTGAGAGCGCTTGAAATTTTTTCAGGGGCGGGCGGGTTGGCCATCGGAATCGCTCAGGCTGGGTTTAAACACCAAGCCATGATCGAGTGGAATGAAGACGCCTGTGCGACAATTCGACAAAACAAATTAAGCGGAAATGAGCTGGCTGGCAATTGGCCGCTTTATGAAATTGATGTTTGTAATTTCAATTATGATTCAATCGAAAGTGAAATCGATCTTCTGGCTGCGGGCCCGCCGTGTCAACCTTTTTCCCTCGCGGGTAAGCATAAAGGGGATAAAGACCATCGCAATATGTTTCCTGAGATTTTCAAAGCGGTTTTAAAGCTTTCCCCTAAAGCCATCCTTATTGAAAACGTTAGAGGACTTGGTCGAGAATCTTTTTCGGAATATTTGAACTATATTCTCTTACAACTCAGCTTTCCAGAAATTTCCAAACGAAGTACAATCACAACTCTTAGAGACAAAGGACTTTATGGGTTAGGTAATCGAAAAAACACATCGCGAAAATTATTAGAATTCGCTCTTAATGTTGAGCGCGTAGAAAATGGGCAACGAGTATCATTAACAAGAGTTCAAAAGAATATGATTAATGAATACCTTCAATTGTCATCCAAACATACGACGGATATACCGAATCGCACAAAAAGAGCTGAAATTTTTATGGAATTCTTAAAATAATCAATTTAATTATGGGGACGCGATTTTGAGGCGACCTACAAATCCTAAAATCTTCCATATAGTTCATACGGATCGCCTGCCCTCAGTTTTAAAAGACGAGGGCCTATTGTGTGACGCTGAAATGGCCAAGCGCACCAAAACGGGAACTATCATTGGAATGGGGGAAATTAAAGAAAGACGCCTTTCATTGCCAGTGAAATGCCATTCGGGGGATAAGGTTGGAGATTACGTACCATTTTATTTTTGCCCGCGCTCCTATATGCTGTATGTTATCTATCGTGCTAATCACCCTGATTTAAAATATAAGGGGGGGCAGGAACCCATTATTCATCTCGAAGCAGACTTGAAAAGTGTTGTTGAATGGGCTGAAAAGCATAATAAACGTTGGGCCTTCACGCTTTCTAATGCGGGGGCTTTCTATACCGAGTTCCGTTCCCGCTTTGACCAACTTCATGAATTGAACTGGACATCGATTTTCAGCTCTGATTTTCGGTCCTCAGAGGTCAAAGAGGGTAAGCAGTCAGAATTTCTTTTTCATCAATTTTTTCCATGGAAATTATTTGATCGTATTGGTGTTCTTACGCCAGGCATCGCCCAACGAGTGGCGGATATGACCAGGACCTCATCACATCGACCTAAAATTGAGATCCTGAAAGATTGGTATTTTTGATTTGCGGAGGCCGGGACTGTGGTTGAATACAAAACAGGTGACATTCTAAACACGAATGTTGAAGCCATGGTAAACACAGTTAACTGTGTTGGAATTATGGGACGTGGAATTGCGCTTCAATTCAAAGAAGCTTATCCGGCAAACTACAAAGCCTATAAACATGCTTGTGATGGTAAAAAAGTTCAACCCGGTCATATGTTCATCTATGAAACGGGGCTTCTCACTAATCCAATATTTATTATCAACTTTCCCACTAAACGCCATTGGCGCGGTAAGAGTCGAATAGAAGATATTAAGACTGGCCTTCAGGATTTGAAGAGCGTAATTCAATCGCGAAGTATTCAATCTATCGCCATTCCTCCACTGGGAAGTGGTTTAGGTGGTTTGAATTGGGGTGAAGTTCGGGATCAAATAGAGATGACGTTAGGTGGGTTGAAAGGAGTAAGAATAGAGGTATTCGAACCCAATGGAACACCCATTTCTGCCAAGTTTCAATCTAAAGAGGTGCCGACTATGACGTCCGGTCGGGCCGCCTTGGTGGTACTTATGCATCGATATTTGGGCGGTCTTATGGATCCATTTATTTCCCTGCTAGAAATTCACAAACTCATGTATTTCATGCAAGAAGCCGGTCAACCACTTCGACTCAAATATACCAAAGCACCTTACGGCCCTTATGCAGAGAACTTAAGACATGTTCTTAAGGTAGTCGAAGGACATTTAGTATCAGGCTATAGGGATGGTGAAGATGCTCCGGAAAAACAATTGGAATTGGTACCGGGGGCAGTTGAGGATGCCGAATCATTTCTAGAGGATGATAATGAAACACGAATACGATTTGACAGGGTTGCGAAACTGGTAGAGGGCTTTGAGACGCCGTTTGGATTAGAGTTACTTTCCACAGTTCATTGGGTTGTGACTCGCGAAGGGGCATCTAGTGCCAAGGAGGCCGTCGAACGAACTTATTCTTGGAATGAACGCAAGAAGCGCTTTTCTCCGAGCCATATTCATTTGGCTTTTAAGGTCTTAAAACAAAAAGGTTGGATTGAAAAAACCGCTTAACGGTATTTTTTGTTAATGCCACCCTTCCCCATTCTCGCGGAAGTGAAGTCCTTAGTCTTTCCGTTTTTTTCCTTCCTAATTTTTTTTGTGTCGTATTAATGGCAACGAAAAACGTTTTCGTGACGCCCTTCGTTTTAAATAGAAGCGCAAATACTGGTTTTGCTGATAGACAAAATTTCGTTCATCCCTTTTACTTTCCACTTCCTTTATTTTGATTTTTTTGGAAAATGCGAACCTTCGAAATCTGTTGGTGCGCAGTAAGCGTCCTGTTGCGCCATGTATTCAACTGATGGAAGGTATGGTAAGTCTTTTTTAGGTAGGATTGCCAGTCTGAAAAGTCGGGGCCTCAGGAATCGGACCCGGGAGATAGGTGGCCGG